>ERZ859980.889-NODE-889-length-14877-cov-2.084132_pt1 | contig 14877 bp, 17 predicted proteins | sample MGYA00509984_ERZ859980 | MGnify/ENA primary metagenome ERZ859980 (study PRJEB30046, sample SAMN00715173) | human gut metagenome | study: EMG produced TPA metagenomics assembly of the A metagenome-wide association study of gut microbiota in type 2... | reverse complement strand
GACCGAAGATGTTGCGTACCCCGACTTACCATGTATTCCATATGTACAAATACCATCAGGATGCGGATCTGGTGGAAAGCTATATCGATGGTGTGGAACAGATCGGTGAAGATGAAAAGTTCAAGGTTCCCAATTTACAGGAATCCGCTTCCGTGGATAAGGACGGTGTTGTGACCATCACCCTGAACAACCTGTCCATTGATAAGGCAGAAGAGGTGGAGATCGCTTTCGCAGAGTGTGATCCAAAGCACGTGACCGCTGCGATACTAACCAATGATATGCATGCTTACAACACCTTTGAGGATCCCGATAAGGTACACGAAGAAGTATTTACGGAGTATAAGATCGCGGATGGCAGGATCACCTTTACCATGCCGGCATGCAGTGTCGTTATGTTCCGGATAAAATAAGCGATAAGAACAGTTATGGAAGAAGAACAAATAACAGAAACAATACAAGTCACAGGAAAATATCCCTGTCGGAAATGTCTGTTGCGGGAAATGGACAAGAATGCCTATATGGAGAATCTGTATGCCTACATAGACAGGATCGAAGAGGATAGTAAAGCAGATAAGGCGGTCTATGAAGACCGCCTTGCTGTATGTAAGGAATGTAAATATCTGAATGAGGGGCTGTGTGGTGCCTGCGGCTGCTTTGTGGAACTGAGGGCTGTAATCGCCGTCAACCGGTGTCCTTATGAGAAGTGGTAACTTCTAAGATCAAAGGGTTACCTTCTCAGGAACATATTTTTTCAGGGCTGTAGCCACGGCCCCCACACCGGAGCTTAATTCTGCAAAATACTGTTTTACCAGAGTATCCATGCCGATGGCGTGGAGGTTCACACCGAATATTTTCTCATTGGCAAGTAATGCGTCCAGCTTTGACAGATCCTTGGGAGAGAAACTAAGTTCGTAGTCTGCAACGTACTGACGGGCTTCCTCTAACAGGGGGTCGGAGCTGGGCGTAAATTCTCTGCCCTCATCATCGATTCCCATGAGATACCGGAGCCATCCGGCATAGACCAGAGGAATCAGCTTCAGGTCTTCCGTATGCAGGTCTGGAGAAGCTTCGTAAGCTTTGATGGTCTCGCCGAAGCGGATGGAAAGCTTCTGGGAGGTATCGGTAGCGATTCTCTGGGGAGAATCCGGCAGGAAGGGATTGGGGATCCTCACATTCACCACTTCGTCAATGAATTTCTTCGGATCCAGGATGCCGGGATTTACCACTACGGGAAGTCCTTCTTTGTAACCGATGACTTCCACCATATTTTTCAATAACGGGTTCTTCATCTCTTCGGAGATCAGGGTATATCCCAGAAGGCAGCCATAGATGGCCAGTGCGGTGTGCAGAGGATTCAGGCAGGTACATACCTTCATTTTCTCCACTTTGTCTACGGTCGCTCTGTCGGTGAAGATGATGCCGCCTTTGTTCAGTGCGGGCTTACCGTTCGGAAAAGCATCTTCAATGACCAGGTATTCGCATTCTTCCGCATTGACAAAGGGAGCGATATAGGTGTTTTTGGAAGTAACTACGGCATCCAGACCGCCGATATGATCCTCGGCCAGCATAGCTTCTACTTTGGCATCAGGTCTGGGGGTGATCTTGTCGATCATGCTCCAGGGGAAGGTGACTTTCGTCTGGTCATTGACGTAGCCTAAGAAGCCGGCTTCCACCAGTCCGTTGTCGGTCCATGCCTTGGCGAACGCATTGACAGCGGCATATAATTTGTCACCGTTATGGGAGCAGTTGTCCATGCTGACCATGGCAATGGGGAGCGCTCCGTGAGTGTATCTGGTATAAAGCAGGGAGACTACCTTGCCCAGGTAGCTTTCGGGGGCTTCGGGACCTTTTTCGAAGTCAGCGGCTACTGCGGGGAAGAATTCTCCTTTGGCATTGGCGGTAGCATAGCCTTTTTCAGTGATGGTAAAGCTGGCCATCTGGAGAGAAGGATTTTTAAAAATCTCCCGGAGACGTGCGTATTCTGCTTCGTTTTTACTGTCCAGGATCAGAGACTCCATGATGCTGCCTACGATGGTCTTTTCCACGGTGTTGTCGGCCTTTAAGGTGGCGAGAATGCTTAAATTGTCGTGGGGACGGTAGCTTTTTTCAATGATCTCGTAGTCATAGCCTTCCGCTGCGATGAGACCGGTATCCAGAACGCCGCTGTTTAACAGATTCTGTGCTACGTTGGCCTGAAAGGCACGGAAGATATTGCCGGCACCGAAGTGGATCCAGTGGGGATGTTCCACGGTGTTTTTATGAACGGTATCGTAATCGAATTCCGGCAGATGATAACCGGCAGCGAGAAATGCGTCCCGGTCGTCATGAAGACTTTTTAAGGTAAGTTCCATAATGGTTTCCTCCAAACTGATTTATGAGTTTTCAGGTGCGATGGTTATTTCTGCTTATGGGACTTCTCGATAGCTTCCCACAGACCGTTTAAATAGGTGGCGCCTAAAGCTCTGTCGTACAGTCCGTATCCGGGCATGGCCACTTCATCCCAGATCATACGTCCGTGATCGGGACGGATGGGACCGTCAAAACCAATATCATAAAGAGCCAGCATGATCTCGTACATATCGAAGGTTCCATCGCTGGACAGATGTGCAGCCTCCTCGAAATCAGTAGGAGAGTTGAACTTCAGGTTTCTGACATGGGCGAAATGAATGCGGCCTTTCAGGGAGCGGATCATATCCGGCAGATCATTTTCCAGGTTGGTGCCGTAGGAACCGGAACAGAAGGTAACGCCATTGTGAGGGTTATCCACCATCTTCATCATACGCAGGATATTCTGCTTGTTGATGATGATACGGGGCAGTCCGAAGACACTCCACGCAGGATCGTCAGGGTGGATCGCCATGTTAATGTCATATTTATCACAGGTGGGCATGATACGCTCCAGAAAATATTTCAGGTTGGCAAAAAGCTTTTCATCATCCACATCTTTGTACATTTCGAACAGTTCTTTGACATGAGCCATACGCTCAGGCTCCCAGCCGGGCATTACAGTGCCGTTCATATCGCCGGCAATGGATTCGAACATTTTGGCCGGATCAATAGCGTCTACAGCAGCCTGATTGTAAGCAAGGACTGTAGAACCGTCGGGACGCATTCTGGCAAGTTCGGTGCGTGTCCAGTCAAAGACCGGCATGAAATTGTAGCATACCATATGGATGCCTGCCTGGCCGAGCCGTTCCAGGGTAGTGATATAATTCTCTATATATTGTTCACGGTCGGGAGAACCAATCTTGATGGCATCGTGAATGTTGACACTCTCGATACCGGCCAGTTGTAAGCCGGAAGCTTCAATCTCAGTCTTTAGGGCCAGGATGTCATCCATTTCCCAGACTTCTCCGGGAGCGGTGCCGTAGAGAGTGGAGATGACTCCGGTGACACCGGGAATCTGACGGATCTGTTTTAAGGTAACCGTGTCGTACTTGCTGCCATACCAGCGTAATGTCATTTGCATAATAGAAATCCTCCTTGTAGGGAATGCTTTGGTTTCGTTTTTGCTGTCTTAAGCATAACAGAATGGTAAATGCATTAAAACTGCATGAATTGCTTGAAATAGTGCAAAAATTGCTATATAGTAAGACAGGGGATATAAACCATGGAAAATAAAAACTGAACAGAATGATACAGGAGAGAAAATGGATGGTCGTGAACAGAAAAAGCAGCCTGCGCTGCCGGGATGCGGCGGACGAACGGCAATATATGTTGAGCGGTGACTATGAGGTCTATGAGAAGGTAGGGGAGCCTGTCGGAGCGGTGTCGTTCCATTATCATGATTTTTATGAGCTGATCTATATTATAGAGGGGGAATTTTCTTCCCTGATCGAGGACCGGGCGGTGCGGATGCGGAAGGGAGATTTCCTGTTGATCGATAAAAATGTCATGCACAAATATCATCCCACGGAGAAGAAAATGGATTCGTCCCGCCGGATCATTTTGTGGATCAGTGATCAGATGCTGCGGGAGTTGGCGGCGGGAGAGCCGTTTCTTGCAGAATGCTTCTGGGGAGCGGGGCCGAAACTGTATCATTTCCCCATTTATTATGAGGAAATTTTGCGTGGATTTCTGCTAAAGCTTGCTATGTCGGAGATCTTAGAGGGGGATGATGTCCAGAACTGCGGAATCCGTAAGGTCATGGACAGAGGCAATTTGAGCCTGTTTTTTGGGTATCTGAATGTGTTGTGTAAACGGGAGGAATATTTGTCTTCCACACAGGAGATCGTGGATCATCCTCTGGTGGAGCAGGTGACCGGCTACATCGAGACCCATCTCAGCCAGGAGATCACAGTGGAGGAAGTGGCGGAGGCCGTGCACATGAGTAAGTATCATTTTCTGCGGAAATTCAAGGAGATCACCGGCATGACGGTGCATAACTTTATTGTGAACAAGCGGATCATTTCCGCCTGCCAGGCCATGGCGGAGGGGAAGAACATTACTGAGAGCTGGCAGCAGACCGGCTTTGCGGATTACTCCTCTTTCCTGCGGAATTTCCGGAAAATCTATGGCATTTCCCCAAAAGAGTACCGGGAAAATAACCGCAGCTTGATTATTTCCCAGTAAAGAGGTCGATTGCCGGGGCACCGGCAGCATGAAACAGAATGTGGAAAAATAGGATTTTAATTATGTTAAGTAAGCTCATTTAATGCAAAAAATATCATAATATGTTATACTGTATCTGTTATGCGCTGAGCACTGAATGAAGAGAACAAATGATAGAAGAACATAGGGATGTTATGATGGAAAATTATCAGGAAAAGTATAAAAAAGAATTACACCAGCAGGAGATCAACTCAAATATACACACACTAAAAGGCTTTTTCTGGATTTTTGTGACTATTCTGCTCCTCTGGCTGTTGACATTAGTGAGAATCTTTATTGTGGATTCCAGAATCTTTACCATGGCAGCAGGGGTGTCGGCGGTGATGGGAATTCCTGTTTTATACATTTATAAAAAGGTGGATCTGTCAAAGCATTGGGTAAAGTATGTGTTTTTGACACTGATCTGTATGATATCGGCAGTCATTGCGGCATTTTTGTCATTCCATGCGGTGCTTATCTATGTGTTGCCGTTGCTTTTGGCGGTACAGTACAGGGAGCGGATGACACTGTGGATCACCTATGTTGTCAATGACGTGACAATGGCTGTCAGTATGGTGACGGGATTCTATCACGGAATCTGTGATTTGAATATGCTCTTAGGAAGCAATCATTCCAGAGACTGGTATATGGAGCAGTGGATGGCGGGGACGCTGCATTTTGGCATTGAGCCGGATCCGGTGTTCGTGATATTGTTCTACGGAGCGCTGCCCCGGGCGGTGATACTTCTGATATTCACCATTATTTTGCGGTATATCAGCATTACCAGCCACAAGGATGCACAGAGGATCGCTGATCTGACATATCGTAAGGAGACCGATCTGGGAACCCATGTGTATAATAAGAACAAATATGAGGAAATGATTGCTGACTATTATCTGGGGGTTGACAGACTGGCTGCCATTTTCTGGGATGTGAATAATCTGAAATATGTTAACGACCAATATGGACATGCTGCAGGGGATGTGCTGATCCAGACGTTGTCTTCCGTATTATATGAATTATCCACTGACAGGAGGAAGGTTTATCGTGTGGGTGGAGATGAATTCGTCATGCTGATAGAGAATCCGGTAGAAACAGAGATCGAGTCAATGGTAGAGTCTGTCAGTGCTGCATTGCAGGAGAAAAACAGTCAGGGCGAGATGCCGGTCTCCAGTGCTGTGGGCTGGGCAGAAGGCTGTGGTGTGGATGTCCGTAAGATCATCAATGAAGCGGATACAAAGATGTATGAGAATAAGACGCGTGGAAAGGAATGCAGAAAATAGGATGGCAAACTGGGTAAGTGCAGGCTGCGGTGTCATTGCAAATGAGCTGGCGCAGGCTATGGAAAAAAGAGGACAGAAGCTGTACGGCGTTGTAAACCGGACACCGGAGAAGGCAGTGGCCTTTGCGGAAAAATACGGTGTGCAGAAGGTGTTTACGAGCTTTCAGGATGTATGTGCGGATCCTGCGGTGGATATCATTTATATTTCCACACCCCATAACACTCACATTCACTTTCTGCGGAAAGCGCTGGCAGCCGGCAAGCATGTGCTGTGCGAAAAATCCATTACGCTGAATTCCGAAGAACTGGAAGAGGCAGTGCAGCTGGCGAAGGAGCATGGTGTGGTGCTGGCGGAAGCTATGACTATCTATCATATGCCGATTTATAAAGAGCTGAAAAAACGCATGGATGCCGGAAAATTCGGAGAATTGCGTGTGATACAGATGAATTTCGGAAGTTATAAGGAATACGATATGAAGAACCGGTTCTTCAACCGGAATCTGGCCGGAGGAGCACTGCTGGACATCGGTGTGTATGCCCTTTCCTTTGTCAGAATGTTCTTAAATTCCTGCCCGGATCAGATTACTTCGCAGGTGAAGCTTGCACCTACCGGTGTGGACGAGCAGGCGGGAATACTTCTGATGAACCGGGAGCAGGAGATGGCAACGGTCACATTGTCCCTGCATGCCAAGCAGCCCAAACGGGGCATGATCTCTTTTGACAAGGCTTACGTGGAAATGTATGAGTATCCCAGAGGGCAGAAAGCAGTGATCACGTACACGGAAGACGGACACACCGAGGAAATTGTGGCGGGAGCTACGGCAGACGCACTGGGATACGAGGTGGAGGATATGGAACAGGCCATCGCCGGACATCCGGAATTAATGAAGCTTGAGCTTACCGAGGATGTTATGAAAATGATGACCCGGATCCGAAAAGACTGGGGACTGACTTATCCAGAGGAAGAGCATGCCACGGAAAAAATCTGAGGAGCAGCCCTGATGCAGTTCCTGACAGGCTCCATGATCTCTGTGGTGATCTGTGTGGCAGCCTTTGTATGGATGCCCCCCCCCGGGAAAGCTGACTTCCGGGTGCTTTATCTTATCTCGCTAAACTTAGAAGAAGTTTTTGCAGCGCATAAGAGTCACCATCCATAACTGTAAAGCGGGCTTTTTTTGGTGGCTCATCTGCGGAACCGGAAGAGGTGGCGGTGTGCAGGTAACAGCAGTCGATCCCCGCAGCTATAGCACCTGCCAGATCGCTGGTGCGCTCGTTGCCGATCATCAGACAGTCAGCTGGATCCAATCCGTAGCGTTCAAACAGAATCTGAAAAAAGGCGGGATCCGGCTTGCAGCAACCCTCATCGGAAGAGATAAGGATACCGTCAAATAATTCCCAGAGTCCCAGAGAGCGCAATTCATATTCGGTGAAGATACGCTGGGCGTTGGATAAGAGATAAACACCGCGTCCTTTTGTATGGAGATTTTGCAGCGTGTCGATGGAAGCGGGATAGCATTGTAAAGTATTCAGGGATTCGATCCGGAAGAACTGACCGGTAGCGGTCAGAAGAGCCTCTGTGGGTTGGATCCCTTTTTCGACATAAAGAGTTCGAAAAATATCTGCGGCGCAGATCTCCGGACAGGTGTAAGATGAGGGAACCTTGCGGGCAGCCGTTTCCAGCTGGCGATATCTGTTCCTCAGTTCCCTCCCCGTATAGGAAGCACCCTGGAAGGAATAGAACAGCGCAAGCCTTTTCCAGAGGGAAGTTTTATTTTCATTAGTGTGGATGTCTACTAAGGTGCCATAGAGATCAAAGATAAAATTATGATACATGGAAGACCTCATTTCTTGTGGTGAAAAACCTTATTCCAGGGAAAATCAGGACGGCTCTTTTCGCAAGCGGAGACAGAGCCGATAGATATAGTGTAGCATTTCTTGCATTTTTTAACAATTAAAAATATAATGATACCAGGGGCAAAAGGTCTAAGCCCACACGAGCTTGCTCATAAGTGGGTGAAAGACCTTTTGACTCCGACGGAACTATTCAGAACCATGAAATTATGAAGCTTTTGTACCGCTGGATAAAGAAAACAGGAGCGACCGGCGGTATGCAGGGAGAGTACCGATGATACGAAATACTGGTCCGGGGAAGAGACTTCTGGCAGCAGGGATTGTACTTATACTAGGCATGACCGGCTGTGGAACAGACAATGAATTATCTCTGACAGGGACGGAAGAGACAGGAATAGAAGTAATGGCCACGGTGGATTTCACAGAAGAGGCTGCCACCGGGGAGAATGCACCGGATGTCACGGATGGGGATGCCGCCGCCGGAGATGCAGAGCAGACTACGGCGGACCGCATGGCGGGACGGACGAAGGTAAAGGGAATCTACGTCACCGGCCCGAAGGCTGGCAGTGCCGGAATGGAAGATCTGATCCGCCTGGTGGATGAGACGGAACTGAATGCCATGGTCATCGACGTGAAAAACGACGAGGGAAATTTGACGTTCCGGCTGACTAATGAGGAGATTCCACAGGACATTCCCGTGCTGGACCGGATATCCGAAATGCAGGCCGGAATACGTTACATCCGGGACATTCAGACAATGATGCAGGAATTGAAAGATCATAATATATATACCATTGCGCGGATCGTATGCTTTAAGGATCCCATTCTGGCGGCGGCACAGCCGGAACTGGCACTGACGAAGCCGGACGGTAAGCCGGTGACAGATGCCAATGGACTGGCCTGGGTAAATCCCTACAGGCAGGAGGTCTGGGAATATCTGACAGAGCTTGCGGAGATGGCGCAGATCTGGGGTTTGATGAGATCCAGTATGATTATGTGCGATTCCCGGTAGGTTCGGATGCCGATGCGGCAGATTACGGTGTGGATATGGAAGCCTATCCGAAGCGGCAGGCTATACAGGATTTTCTCTCCTATGCGGGAGACAGACTTCACGAAAAGGGCTGTGTGGTCACGGCAGATGTCTTCGGCACTATTATCGGCAGCGAGACGGATGTGCAGACCGTAGGGCAGGATTACACGGCACTGGGACAGACAGTGGATGCCATCAGCCCTATGGTATATCCCTCTCATTATGCTAACGGTGTGTTTGGTCTGAAGGTGCCGGATGCCCATCCTTACGAAACGGTATCGGCCGCCATGCAGGGTTCTGCGGAAGAACTGCAGTCGATCCCGGAAGCGGAGAGGGCTGTAGTACGGCCATGGCTGCAGGCATTTACGGCCACCTGGGTTCCGGGACATATTTCCTACAACGGAACCCAGATCAGAGAACAGATCCAGGCAGTCTACGATGCGGGATATGAAGAATGGATCCTGTGGAATGCAACGAACCGCTATTCTCCGGATGGATTACTTGCCGCAGGAGAAGAGAAGCAATAGCGGCAGAAGCTGGCTTTATAACAAATCCGGGCAGGAGCACAGGCCAGGAGCCCGGTCTGATAGGAGCATAAGATGAAAGTAGTCAATAAGATCATGATAGGAATTGCAGTGTTGTGTCTGCTGTTGTGTGGCGGAATCCTGGTATTCGCATTGAACCCCGATATGACCAGTTCTCTGGCGCAGAAACTGTATGGCAATACAGTGGATATGCCCCCTGGGACCGAAGAGACCGGGGAAGGACAGACTTCCGGGAATGGAAATATCAGTGTGACGCTTCCTAATGGTATGCCGGGGGAAATGAACGGCTACGTGGCGCCGTCCATGGATCAGATGCAGATTCCGGAGGATGTCAGCGGCAGGACAGGATTTACTCCCGTGCAGCCGGAAGAACAGCAGATTCCGGATCAGGAAGCACAGAATCTGAAGGAAACATTAGGTTCCGGAGAAACGGGAGAGGGGCTGTCATTTTCCGCAGAGGAGTATCCGTATTATCAGATGTTGTCGGAGAATCAGCAGTCCGTATACCGACAGATTTATGCCAACGCACAGAACCTGACGGAAAAGTTTGCACCGGAGAAGACCGTGTCTGCCAGTGATGTAAAGATAGCGTTTGAGGCGGTGATCGGTGATCATCCGGAAATGTTCTGGCTGGAGACGGGTTATTCCAGCAAATATCTGGTCAACGGGCAATGCGTGGAGATCGATTTAAAATATAACAGTACGGCAGATGATCTGGAGAGCGCAAAGCAAAGATTTGATGCGGCGGCACAGAATCTGATTACCGGGGCAGACTCTCTTGACAGCAATTATGAAAAAGAGAAATATGTGCATGATGCACTGGCATCGGCAGTGACCTATGATCTGACAGCGGATATGAACCAGAGTGCTTACAGTGCACTGGTGAATGGGAAGAGCGTGTGTGCCGGTTATGCCAGAGCTTATCAGTATCTGCTACAGCAGCTGGGAATTCCCTGTTATTACTGCACCGGTTATTCCGGTGGGGATCATGCCTGGAATATCGTAAAGCTGGACGATGGTTATTACAATGTGGATGTGACCTGGGATGACGCAGCGGCCATCCGATATGACTATTTTAACAAGACGGATGCAGATTTTGCCTCCACCCATGTAAGACAGAATCTGTCGGTGTATCTGCCGGCCTGCAACGGTACCGCTTACGACAGGAAAATACCACAGGGGCAGCGGGTACCGGTCAGCCGTCTGAAGCAGGCGGAGCCACACCGGATCCGGACGCAGGCACCACGCCCTCCGGCGGTCAGACAGACGGGAGCGTTACAGATCCCGGACAGCAGGGAGACGGTACGCAGGAACCGGAGCAGCCTGGCAGCTCTCTCAGTGATTATATCAATCCGGATCCTCAGGAGCCGTTGCGTTATCCCTCCGGCAATACCGCAGGCTCTGCAGGCAATACCACAGCTGCCGCTACGCCGGAGCCCAGAGCCGATGCGCTGACGGATTTAAGTTCCTATTATGAAGACTGCAGGAAGCAGCTGACCGGCCTGGGAAGTGGTGACCAGCATTTTGACAATGTTGTGCCTAAGAGCCTGTGGAGTACCATTGAGCAATCCTATCATACCGGAGCCTACGAGCAGGGATATGTGGTGGATGTGTTGAAAAATCTCGGTATGGAGTATTTTGCAATACAGCTGCAGCTGGTGGATATCGGAGACGGATATTACAGAGTGTACCATAACGTTGTGACCTATTAGGAAACAGATAAGAAACACTGGTATCGAAAGGTATCGGTGTTTTTAAATTATAGAAATAAAAATAAGAATCATTACTAATATTATTGACAGATAATTTCAACTGTGTTATTATCAGGATAAAGAAAATAAGAAATGTTAAGCAAATAAAATATGGTAGATAAGAGATACTAAAAAGGAAGCGAAACAGGCTGAAGGAGAAAGGGAGAGAATATAATGAATAAGAAGGCAATGCACAAATTAAGTTATGGATTATATATCGTAACGACGAAAGATGGAGAGAAAGCAAACGGTTGTATCGTCAATACTGCGATTCAGGCGGCATCCACTCCGAATCAGCTCTGCATATGCATCAACAAGGCAAATTATACCCATGATATGGTGTTAAAGACCGGTGTGTTCAACGTATCGGTGCTCAGTAAGACAGCGCAGTTCCTGCTGTATCAGCGTTTCGGTTTCCAGTCCGGCAGAGAGGTGGACAAGTTCGCAGACTACACAGCGTATCAAAATGCAGAGAATGGCGTGCCCTATATTACGGAAGGCACCAATGCTTATCTGGCGGTAAAGGTCACTCAGACTGTGGATCTGGGATCGCACACCATGTTTATTGGTGAAGTGACAGAGATGGAAGTGTTAAGCGAGGAGCCATCGGCAAACTATGAGTACTATCAAGAAGAGGTAAAGCCGAAGCCAGAGGAAGTGGGAAAAACCGCAGACGGCCAGACGGTATGGCGCTGCACCATCTGCGGTTACGAATACGTGGGCGAGGAACTGCCGGAAGATTTTATCTGTCCGCTGTGCAAACACCCAGCTTCCGATTTTGAAAAGGTGATCAAAAATTAATCCAGTGGTTTTAATAAGGTGAAATGACTGCGCTGTGTCCGGAGGATGCCAAGCTTTGTGAGCTTGCCCAGTTCTGCAGACATGGCGCTTCTTTCTACCCCGAGGTAATCCGCCAGTTCCTGACGGTTGAAGGGGATAGTGAAGTCATTGGAACCCTTCATCTTTGCCTGATCGTTCAGGTACGTCATCAGCTTTTCCCGGGTAGTCTTGCGGGAGGTATATTTGATCTTCTGGTTCAGATACATATTGTTCTGGGCAACGATTCCCAGCAGATTGCGAACCAGCGTGTGATGAAATTTACAGCCGTTGTCACAGGTATTTAACAGTGTTTTTCCATTCAGGAACATTACGGTGCAGTCTTCCGCAGCCACGATGTCCACAGGAAGATAAGGAATCCCCGCACAGGCAAAAGCCTCACCGAACAGAGAACCACGGGAGATGGAGGCTGTGATATTGCGGTTGCCGTAGTAATCGTCCTGTAAAACATGGATGGAGCCAGTCTCAATGATGCCGATGAAATCCGCAGGATCACCGGCATGCTTGATGTATTCTTCCTTTTGATAGGATTTCGTATATGCATTCAGACGCTTCAGCATAACAGGGATATCTTCGGGTAAAATATTTTGAAAAAGAGTGCTAGTCATAATGAATTCTCCTTTTGTTGGAAAACCAACATACTTGATGGGATGATTCTAGTATAATCACTTCAGAAAGTCAAGATAAGTTCCGGTGGAGCGTCAGAATATGCGCAGAGGTAGTTGTAATGACGGAAAATAGGATAGTGCAGCTTTGCAAATGACGCGTGGTGGACAGGCATAATAACGATGTAGTTAATAAAGGATGGATAACAATGTATAAAAATATCGACAAACAGACCAAATTAAATCTGAAGGATCTGGTAGAATACCAGGAGGGTCAGGTAGTCAGCAAGACACTGGTACAGAATGACTATGTGAGCATGACAATCTTTTCCTTTGACAAGGGTGAGGAAATCTCTACCCATGCGGCGGGCGGTGATGCTATGGTGACTGTTCTGGAAGGCAAGGGCAGATTCACTGTTGGTGGTGAAGTATTCTATGTGGAAGAGGGCGAGACCCTGATCATGCCCAAGGATATTCCTCACGCAGTATACGGCGAAGAGAGATTCAAGATGCAGCTGACCGTGTCTTTCTAAATTATAAGTCGTGCTGTATATACCGCTTGTGTGGAACTAATATCCATGCAGGCGGTATTTTTCTGCCCTTTGTGTTCAGAATTTTACCGCTGGAGCTGGGCGAGAACATGATGGTGCCCATAGGTTGGACGGGTTCACTATCGGTTCTTTTTATGAGGCCAGTGGTCATAAGCTGGAAGGAGAAGCGCTGCTTACGATCAATCGCAGGGCGGTGGAGAAGATGATTTTGTATGCGAAGTAAATAATGATTTTGTTGGAAAAACAACATAACAACCAGCTTAAGTCTGCTATAGTATTCGAAGAGACAAAGAGAACAGCAAAATTAAGGAGGCAACATGATTCGAAAAATCATTCATATTGATGAAGAAAAATGCAATGGCTGCGGTATTTGTGCCACAGCATGTCATGAAGGTGCCATAGATATTATTGATGGCAAGGCAAAATTGGTCAGGGAGCATTTCTGCGACGGCTTCGGTGACTGCCTGCCGGGGTGTCCCACGGGAGCCATCACTTTTGAAGAGCGGGAGGCACCGGCCTATGACGAGGCAGCAGTGAAGCAGGCGCAGCAGTTGAAACAGCAGGAGAAAATGCAACGGGAAGGTATGCAGATTCCACATGGAGGATGCCCAGGAAGCAGAATGCGTCAGATGAACCGGACGGAGAACGCAGAAATTGTGGCAGAGAGTAGTGCGACAATGAAATCCCAGCTGTGTAACTCGCCGGTCCAGATCAAACTGGCACCTTTGCAGGCACCGTATTTTGACGGGGCAAAACTGCTCATCGCGGCAGACTGTACCGCATATGCTTATGCAAATTTTCATAAGGAGTTCATTCGCGGCAAAGTGACGCTGATCGGCTGTCCGAAGCTGGATGCAGTGAATTACAGCGAGAAGCTGACGGAGATTCTGCGGAACAACGACATTCAGTCCGTGACCATCGTGCGCATGGAAGTGCCCTGTTGCGGAGGACTGGAAATGGCGGCAAAGAAGGCTATACAGGACAGCGGAAAGTTCCTGCCCTGGCAGGTAGTGACCATCTCCATTGACGGAGAAATTTTGGAATAATCAGGATTGCCTGTACGGAAAGCAGGCATCTGAAAAATGGAGGTTTGTAGGAAAATGCAGGGAGACAGAATCATCAGCGCCCTGATCGGCTTGGTGGGAGCCATGTCTAATAATGGCAAAACAGAGCGGACGGACAGTGTGGTCCGGGAAGCATTTCTGCGGTTGACAGACGGCGATAGCGAAGAAGAGACAGTCCAGAAGATTCATGCGGAGAAATTCGCCATTGCACCGGACTGCGCTAACTGTCTCAACCCCTGTGGCAATACTTCAGATTACGATATGGCGCAATTTTACGCAGCAGATGTGAAGATCATCGCGGCAAAGCGGGATCTGATTGAGGCTATTTGTAAAAAAATGAGTTCATCGGAGCTCATTCCGGAAACAGTGTATCAGGGAATTGCTTATCTGGGATATGATCTGGAGCCGGAGGCTTATACGCAGATACAGCAGAAGATTATGTGCTATGATTTGATTCAATAAATAGAGAGTTAGTGAAACAAATCCACGAACGCCCATGGCGGACGGAATGTCCTTCCTCGATGTAAGGTCTCCCGGTGGGAATTTTCTGACGAAAAGTGAGTAGCGGTTCTAAACCGCACGGGCACGGCTCCAGTTGCCATCCATGGCAACGTCCGCCTGTCGCGAACGTCCTGTTCGCTCCACCCTGTTTTTCTACACTTTTCGAGAAAATATCACCACCTCCCGACAAACATCCTCGGAAGGACATTCCGTCCGCCATGGGCATTCTGCATTTTGGAAAGTTAAAAAAACCAGTAGCCCCGGCTGGTT
>ERZ859980.888-NODE-888-length-14880-cov-1.509747_pt1 | contig 14880 bp, 14 predicted proteins | sample MGYA00509984_ERZ859980 | MGnify/ENA primary metagenome ERZ859980 (study PRJEB30046, sample SAMN00715173) | human gut metagenome | study: EMG produced TPA metagenomics assembly of the A metagenome-wide association study of gut microbiota in type 2... | reverse complement strand
AATACTTACTTCCTGAATTCCATCTGTCGTTATTGTAACTCTCTGATTTGCATCTTTTCCCCATTTTGAATTATAAAAGCCTCCATCAAGACTTCCATTAGTAAGTGCAGTGTCTGTATTTTCCTGCCCCTTGCTGCTGTAAGTATATCCTGCTCCTTTCAACAAATTATAATCCGACTTAATCAAATCAAAATAATCAATCTCCGGTTCTACTTCACCGCTACCACTTCCTTCATCTGCAGCAATAATTTCATCAGCTCTTACGATATTTTTGTAAGAGTTTCCATCAATCGCTATTAAACTGCATACCATTGACAAGCTAAGTGCTAAGCTCAAAGCTTTTTGTACGTTTTTTCTCATAAAATCCTCCTTTTTATATTTTCTTTGTTAAGTTTAACCATGGTATTATTTTATCATATTTAATATTTGACAACCATATATCCGATTCAAGAAACCATTTTTATTTTCAGCTAAAAAAATAAGAAAAAGCCTATAAATAAAGGCTTTTTCTTATTGAATTGTTTTTATTTCATTTCAACATAGTCAATAATTAGCTTTGCTGCATTCTCTAATGAGATATTTGCTGTGCTTATGCACAAATCATAAGCTCTTGAATCACCCCATTTATTCTCACAATAGAAGTTATGATATGTTTTTCTTACTTTGTCTCTTTTCTTCATCTTGGATAAAGCAGCTTTCTTATCAATGCCGTCTCTTTCCATAACTCTCTTAGCCTTACTTTCTGTATCTCCTAAAATAAATACTTTTGTAAGATTTGGATTATCTGCGAGAATTTCATCTGCACATCTGCCTACAACAACAAATGATTCATTTTCCTCATTTGCTCTCTTTCTAAGCATATTGAATTCCTTAATGGCAACATCCTGTTCTATTGACGTTGTTACACCACCTAATGGAATTGGCATAAAAGTAAGGTTAATAGGTTTTTCGTCGTACTTCTCAACTACTTCTCTACTGTACTCTCCTTCCTTTGCCACTTCATCTAATAATTGCTTGTGATATAAAGGTATATTGTAATGTTCTGCTACCATTTCTGCTACCTTTAAACCTCCGCTACCAAACTCTCTTCCTATAGCAATTACTATCTGCTTCATAGTACATCCCTCCAGTCTTTAAGATTAAAAATAATCCGTACTTAATTTTATGCTAATTATACCACATTTTTCATTTTTTTAAAACGAAAAAGAGGTTCAAATTCCATTAAACTTTATAATGTTTAACTTATATTTGAACCTCTAAAACTTCATTTTTTGCTTTTTCAAACTAGTATTAATTTACTATTTAAAACTAACATTTATTTTCTTTTCAAACTAACATTAATTTACTTTTCAAACAAACTATAATTTGCTGTTTTAATTATTTGTCTAAGAATTTGTAACTTCCCTTTACAATAGCCTTGTCAAAAACAACAAACATTGCCGGTAAAATACAAATTACACAAAGCATACTAATTACGGCACCTCTTGCCATAAGTAAGCAAAGTGAACTAATCATGTCAATACTTGAGTAAGCACCTACACCAAATGTTGCCCCAAAGAATGTACAAGCACTAACAATAATTGACTTCATTGTTGCTGTTAATGCGTCTTTTGCAGCAAGATGTTTTTCCTTGCCACTGCTACGCTCTAACTTATATCTGTTAGTCATTAAGATTGCGTAGTCAACTGTCGCACCTAACTGGATTGTTCCAATTACAACTGAAGCAATAAATGGTAATGTTGCTCCTGTATAGAATGGAATACCCATGTTGATAAAGATTGCAAGTTCAATTACTGATACCAAAATTATAGGAAGTGTAATTGACTTAAATACAATTGCGATAATTGCAAAAATTACAAATATTGAAACAAAACTTACTGTTGCAAAGTCTTTGTTTGTTATCTTAATTAAGTCTCTTGTACATGCAGCTTCACCTACAAGCATTCCTGACTTGTCGTATTTCTTAATAATCTTTTCGATTTGATTACACTGTGCATTGGCTTCATCTGAACCTGTCTTATACTCAGACATAAAGATTAACATTTCATGTTTTTCACTCTTTAATGCACTTGTTAAATCTTCCGGTATAAATGAATCAGGAACTGAGCCGTCTAAGAAACTTTCAAGTCCCATTGCAACTTTTACACCTTTTACATCATTAACATCTGACAATAAATCTTTAACATCTTTCGTCTTTGTATCTGAACTTATTAAAATCATGTTAGCCGAGCCTAAATCATAAGTAGCTGCCACTTTATTCTGAGCTGTAACACTCTTTAAGCTTTCCGGCAAACTTAATGTTAAATCATAATATACATTTGTATTTGCCTGACCGTAAGCTGCAGGACCAATTAATAATAAGAACAATACAATAAATATTCTATAATGCTTTGTAATCCACACAGGAATTTTTTTAAAATCAGGTAATAAATGTTTGTGCTTTGTTTTCTGAATGGCTTTGTTAAATACCAAAATGAAAGCCGGTAAAACAGTTACACATGAGATAACACCTAAAATTACACCTTTTGCCATTACAATACCAAGGTCAAGTCCCAATGTAAAACTCATAAAGCATAAAGCAATGAAACCTGCCACTGTTGTTATTGAACTACTTACAACAGAAGATATTGTAGCTGCAATAGCATTCGCCATAGCCGATTTGCTGTCACCGTCATGTTTCTCCAGCTCTTCCTCAAAACTGTGCCACAGGAATATTGAGTAGTCCATTGTAACACCAAGCTGAAGTACCGCCGCTAACGCCTTTGTCAGATAGGATATTTCTCCCACCGCAAAGTTGCTGCCTAAGTTATATATAATAGCCATTCCAATACTTAACATAAAGAAAATTGAAATTAAGTATGAATCCATTAACAATGACAAAACAACAATTGAAACTAATGCTGCTATACAAACGTATATGAACATTTCCTGTTCAACTAACACTTTTGTATCTGTAACAATGGCTGAAATACCGCTAATATAACACTGTTTTTGTGTAAGATTTCTAAGTTGTGTTATTGCATCCATTGTTCCCTCACCGGAACTTGTGTCATCAAAAATAACCATCATAATTGTTGATGTACCTTTGTTAAAGGCTTTGTACACATCATCCGGTAGCATTGATTTTGGTACACCTGCTTTTTCGAAAGAGTCATACCATAAAACTTTACTTACATGGTCAACTTTTTTCATTTTGTCAATAAGCTTTGTGACATCTTTATCGTCCATCTTATCAACCATAACAATACTAAATGCACCTGAATGGAATTCGTCCATCATTATGTCCTGACCTGTCATTGTGTCAATTCCGTCCGGCAAATAGTATAATAAGTCGTAATTTACTTTTGTATTCATATAGCCAATGCCTGCTGGAATTAGTAGTAAAATACTAATTAGTAATATGACATATCTGGCTTTTACAACAAACTGTCCAAACTTCTTCATAACTTATTAGCTCCTTTACTTATCCGACTTGATTTCGGCTGTCTTAAATATGAATTTAACGTTACCTGACATATCACTCTTAATTCCTGAGAATGACTTGTATTCTTTTCCGTTATTTAATATATCTTCAATACTATTAACTGCATCCTTTGTATCATCGCCAAAGATTTCAGTAATCTTGCTTATACCTTCGTCATTTAATTTGACAACACCATCTTTTAATGTTTTTGTTCCATTAAATAATGTTACAACACCACTGCTTAATGAACCTGTACCATTTGCTAATGTTTTAGCACCATCACTAATCTGTCCTGCACCTGAATTAACAGTTGCAATACCATCTTTAACCTGTGAGCTTGCATCGCCTAACTTACTGTTCATCTTATCTGTTCCCTGGCTAAGTGACTTCATACCTGAGTTAAGAGTTTTTGCACCACTCTTTAACTGGTTTGTTCCTGATGCTAATGTACTTGTTCCATCATATAAACTTTTTGTGCCTGCTGCTAAAGTACCGGCACCTGTATTTAACTTGCTAATACCTGTGTATAATGTATTAATTCCTGTATTTAACGCTGATGCACCATCTGTTAAATCTCCCATGCCATCAACAAGAGCCTTAATGCTTGATGCCTGTGAAGTAATCTGAGTTTCAAATGTTGATTTAACCTGCTCTAATGTTTTAATTCCATAATATGCTTCTAATAACTGATAATAAGCTGTTGCATTTAAACCTGCGCCTGTTAAAACAGTAGTCATGTCTGCGCCCTGAGCAATGGCACCGTTAATCTTTTCAATAGTTGCGTTTAATGCTTTTTCAGAAGCAATTGCACCGCCTGTAGCTGCGCTTACTTTTTTAACAACACCATCAATTTGAGTCTGGATAGAACTTGGTGTTGACTGTAATGTACCAACTAACTGTTTTACGCCTGCTTCTACTGTTTTTGTTCCTGTTGCTAAAGCCTTTGAGCCATTCTTTAAGCCCTGGCTCTTAACATTACCCTTGCTGTCCTTAACATCTTCAAAACCTGCTTTTGCACTGCTTAAACCTTTTGCAAGTTCCTGTGCACCTGAGTTAACCTTCTTAGCGCCACTGTTTAATGTCTGGGCACCTGAATTCAACTGGTTAGATGCTGACTTAACACTCTTTGTTCCTTTGTATAATTTCTTAGCACCTTTGTTTGCACTCTTAACACCTGAAACAAGAGCACTGTCAAACTTCTTATAGCTTGTTAATAATGTAGTTGTTCCTAAATATAAATCAGATGTATATTTAGCAATATCCTTTGCACCCTTATCAATCTTATCTGCACCTGAATTTAATTTGCTGGCACCTGATACTAAATCTCCAGCACCTTTTACTAACTGATTTGTACCGTCCTTTAACTCATCCATCTTATCTTCAATATCTGAGAAATCTAAGCTCTTGTCTAAATCTAAATCAGCAATTTCAGATGTTGCCATTGTAAGTGACATGTTTAAGCTAAAGTCTTTTACATCAGCTTCAACTGTAAATGATTCAGGAATATCAATATCCTTCAAATAATCTTCAGCCTTGCTGACTGTTGATATAAGATTATCCTTAAAGCCCGGTGCTCCATAACCGATTACAATGTTTGAGCCATCATATTCAACTACTTTACCGTTATCAACTTTTACATTTGTGAAATTATCATCTAAAACCATACCTGTTAAAGTAATAAATGGAATGAATTTTCCCTCAGATGATGTTTCATTAACATAGTCATAAACAATTTTTACTTTTCCGCTTTTTCCTGCCAAATCATCTGGTGATATTTCTTCATCATCTAAATAATATTTAACATTTACTTTAATAGGTGTAGACTCTGTTGTTGTACCCTGATATGTAATGTCTTTTCCTTTATTCTCCCAAACAATATTGCCATTCTCATCTGTAGTATATTTTTCATCACCACTTAAATTTGTAATATTATCGAGATTTGATACATCACTAATGTTATCCTTATCAGAAACTTTCAAAGTATCACTTACTGTTGTCTTAGTAACTTCACCAGATGGATCCATTTCCACAAAAACTGTTTCTTTCTTTTCAGTATTGGCTGTGTCACCAATCTTGCTGCTTAATAATGTTTGCAAATCTGACTGTTCAATTGTGTCAGAAGCTTCTGTTTGTTTTTTTTCTGTTTTCTTTGACTGTGTGTTTGTAGTTCCACATCCTGACAAACACCAGGTTGACATTGTCATAACCAACGCCAAACTTATTCCTTTTTGAACATACTTTCTCATTTCAACATACACTCCTTTTCTTTTCTATTGTACAGTATACATTTATATGTAAAAAAATCATTATACATTCTTATACACCAATGTATTTTTATGACACCTGTATAAAATTGTATAAGTCATTTACTTTCTGTATAATAAACAGATATTAGATTTCATTTGTACCTATTTATTGTTAAAATATAACTCTGTATATTTTCAAATAGACTAAAATCAATTTCCTGTTAAATTATTTTTTTAATTCTTTGTATTTCTTTTATACATGTAAATCTCATGTCCTAACTCTTCAGTCTGCAATGTCATTTTCTGCAACAAAATTGCCAGGTCATCTTCGTTTTCTTTCATGCCCTTTAATGCCCAGTCAACAATTACTCCTGTTAAGCCATAAGCGAAAAATCTTGCATATATATCCTGTTCTTTATCATCTAAATGCTGATATAAATCAAGTTCTGCTATTGCCTTCACAAACAACTCTGCGAAAATTTTATTACTATATTCAGCGAAGAAATTGTTGGATGACTTAATTGTGTTCATAAAAAACGCTTTCTGCTGTTTCATATATTTGAACAATCCAATTAACTTTTCAACCCAGTTTTCAAAAGTCAAATCCTGTGTTAATGGAATAAATAAATCCTGATTATATATCCAACTAAGCAATTCATACTTGTCATTAAAATGATAATAAAATGTCTGTCTGTTAACACCGCAATGGTCTGTAATGTCCGCAACAGTTATTTTATCCAAAATCTTTGTGGCCCCCAACTCTTTTAAGCTTTGTGCCAAAGCTTTTTTTGTAATGTTTGAATTTGCCATAACTTCCTCCTTATACTAATGTATCTAAATATTACATTAGCATCTTTTTTATACTTATGTATGATTTTCTTATATCTGTAATATAACTCTACTTTTTGCTAAATGCAACCATTCTTTCTGTTTTTTGTACACTTGTCTGAAATTGTATAATTGCGTATTGGATTTTAGTAGCAGTGAATGTCTCTTACGGCGTTCTGCTCAAAACTCCTATGCCTATTTAACAGAAAAAAAAGAAGCTGTAGCAATGCTACAACTTCTTTTTCTTAACTTAACAATATTCTATCATTATCAAATGCCTTCTGTTTCTTGGCTGAATACATCTTAATCAAATCATCCATTGTCATATTGTCTCTTTCTTCTCCTGAAAGATCCAATATAATCTCACCGCTGTCTAACATAATTGTTCTGTTACCTGTGGTTAATGACTGATTCAAATTATGTGTAATCATCATTGTGGTAATGTTATTCTCTGCTACAATTTCTTTTGTTATTTCCATTACTCTTTCTGCTGTTGCAGGATCAAGAGCTGCTGTATGCTCATCAAGCAATAACAGCTTTGGAATTGATAAAGTACACATTAACAATGTAACTACCTGTCGCTGACCTCCTGAAAGTAAGCCGATTTTGGTTTTCATTCGGTCTTCAATTCCCATATTGTATCTTGCGAGATTCTCCCTAAAGAAAGCTGTCTGCTTCTTAGTTATGGCTCTCTTAAAAGATGAATTTTTCTTTCCTGCTCTTGTATATGCCAACGCAAGATTTTCTTCGATTGTCATATTAGGAGCTGTTCCTTTCATTGGATCCTGAAAAACTCTGCCGATTAATTTAGCTCTTGTATGTTCACTCTTAAAAGTAATATCTTCTCCATCTAATAAAATATTCCCTTTATCCACCATAAAGGTACCACATATTGCATTAAATAAGGTTGATTTACCTGCACCATTGGAGCCAACTACTGTTACAAAATCACCATCTTTTAGGTTTAATGACATATGGTTAATTGCTGTATGTTCATTAACTGTACCTTTGGCAAAGGTTTTTGATATGTTATTTATTTCTAACATTACATTGCCCCCTTTCTGATTTTTCTTGCAGCCATTCTTTCCTTAATTGCAGGTACTGCCAATGTAATAGCTACTATTAATGCACATGTGAATTTCATAAGGTTTGAACTCATGTCGCCAAACAACTGCTGTCTGATAACGAATGCAACTATTATTTTATATAGAACAGAACCGATTACTGCTGAAACAATTCCTGTTGCCACACTTCTTTTTCCAAAAATAACTTCACCAATAATCACTGCAGCAAGACCATAAATCAAAGTTCCGTTTTGTAAACTAATATCAGCATAGCTAATGCTTTGTGACTGCAGTGCACCTGATAAACCAATAAGACCGTTTGCCATCATCAAACCAACAATCTTTGTTCTGTCTACGTTAATTGATGATGCTCTTACCATATCAGGATTGTCGCCTGTTGCTCTAATGCAAAGTCCTAAATGAGTTTTAAAAAACCAAATCACTAATAGAATTACAACTAAAGCAATAATAAAACTAACACCAGCCTTTACCATAGAAGTTTCAAACATACCTCTAATACCTAAGGTTTCTTTTACTTTTTCAAAAATTGTTACTTTACCATAACTTAAGTTTGTAGTCTGACCTTTATCTGTCAAAGAATAGCAAACCAAATTAATGGAATACAAACCACTCATTGTAATAATACCTGCCAAAACAGGATGTACATTAAGTTTAGTCTGCAAAGCTCCTGTAATTAATCCTGCTATCATTCCCGCCGCCATTCCAGCAAAAACTGCAAGAATGGGATGACCGTTAAGAGAAACTAAAACAGAAATTACAGCTCCAAATCCAAAACTTCCTTCTGTTGTTAAATCAGGTATATCTAATATTCTTAAAGAAATATATATACCCATTGCCAATAAACCGTAAATTAATGCCTCTGGCACATTTGATAAATAATATTGTAATTCTACCATTTCTTTTTCACTTTCAATTATTATTGTAATATTTTAATTCTCAGTTTTTCATTACTCTATTATTTTCATTTTTGAAGCAAACTTTTTGCTTTATACTTTTCAAATGTTTTTTCATGTTATCTAATTTATACTTTTAAACTTACTTAGCTGTATCAAGTTCTTTTACTTCATACTTTGTTTTTATATCTTTCTTTGTAAGTCCTAAAGCTTTCATTGTGTCTTTATTTACTGAACAGTAGTCAATACCTACAACCTGTGCCGGTATATCTTCTACCTTCTTACCATTCTTTAAATATTCAACTGCCATATCTGCTGTTTTCTTACCGATTCCCTTGTCGTCAATTGCAAGTGTTGCAAAACAACCTGACTGAACTGTTGTTGCTGATGCACAATATGTTGGAACTTTTTTGTCCTTGCAGATTTCTGTAAGTTTTGAAACACCGTCCTGAATAATTGAATCATTTGGAACAAATACTGCATCTACTTTTTCAGCTATTAAAGCGTTTGTTGCGTTTTCTACATCTGCTGCTGTAGGAGCTGTTTTTTCAACATATTCAACACCGATTTTCTTTAAGTATTCTTCAACCTGTTTAATTGTGTTTGTAGCGTTGTCTTCGTTTCCACTATAAATAAGACCGTATTTCTTTGCAGGTGTTGTTGCCTGTGCAAAATCAATTATTTCTGAAACAGGAATTGCATTTGATGTTCCTGTAGCATTCATGTCAGGCTTATCCATGTCTGTTAAAACCTTTGCTGCAAGTGGTGCTGATACTGCACAGAAAAATGCAGGTGTGTCTGATTCTGTACTTACAAATGTCTGTGTTGGAGGTGTTGCAATTGTAAACACCGCCGTGTATGAACCGTCAGCCATGTTACTTGCTATAGTTGATAAAGTTGTTGCATCACCTGATGCACACTGGTAATCAAAAGTTGTGTTGTCTTCTGTGTAGCCTTTTGCTTTTAATTCTTCAAGAATTCCTTCTTTCATATCCATAAAAGCGCCATTTTCTACCATTGTGATAATTCCAATTTTTTTCTTGTCATTGTCATTATCTCCACCCTTTTTGCTGTTTCCACATGCTGTGAATACTGATGTAGCTAATGCTACTGTTAAAACTAAACCTAAAACTTTCTTAAATCCTCTCATAATCTTTCTCCTTTTAAAAGTTTTTCAGTTTAGATAACCCTTCAGAGTATATAGAAATTAAATCACTTTTATAACTTCTATAATCTATTTTTCTTTATACGAAAAAAAGTCCTTGATAGTATTAATCTACTATCAAGGACGGATAATCTAAAAATCTTCCGCGGTGCCACCTTGATTCATATCAAACGATATGCTCTCAACGAGTACAAACATACTCTGTGCAACTAACGTATGCCTTCACGTCATGAAATACTGGCTTCTAAAAAAGTTTTGTTCCATGCCCTCTGCGGTCCATTTATGTGAGCTGCGTTCTGTGGGTTCTCAGCTACTCCCTACTCTCTGTAAGTGCACGATTCACTTTTACCTCCGCATCAACGGTTTCAATGGTCATCTTCAACTGTTAGTAAGGATTATACGTCAACCATTTCTGTCAGTCAACCCTAAATTTCTATTTTGCAGTCTTTTGTTTCCATACCCAATCCTCTATATGCTGTCAATTTCTTCCCACAACTCTTCCTCTGTAAGTACACGACCATTTTCTAAATCATCAATTACTTCATCAAGTTTAGAAAGTAATACATTCATCCCAGCATTAATCCATTATAAACTTTTCTACTACCTTTGCTATACCATCATCGTTGTTTGATGCTGTAATATAATCAGCATTTTCTTTCACTGCATCTACAGCATTTTCCATTGCAACACCAACTGCTGCATACTTAATCATTGACAAATCATTAAATCCATCACCACAGGCAATTGTATTTTCATGAGGTATGTTTAATTTGTCAATTAAAACTTTAATTGATGCAGCTTTGTCAATTCCCTTTGGTACAATTTCAATAAAGTAATCTGTAGAACGATACACTGAAAGAACATTTCCGAATTTTTCGGCAAGCCTTTTTTCGTGATACTCTGAAATTTCAGGATCTACAGTGTAAAGGCATTTGTTTGGATTGTAGTCCACATACTTTACTACATCTGTTAAAAATGCTGGTATTCTGTTGATTTTTACAGTTTCAAGCATTACATACGGATCTACTGTGTAGCCACAAGTCCCTGCTTGTTGTCATAAGTAATCAGCCCCAGATTGTTTTGTCTTGCATATCTTATTAAATCAGGAAGATATTTTCTATCCAGAGTATTCTCAAAAACTGTCTCCTTTGTTTTCCAGTCGATAATTTTTCCACCATTAAATGACATAACATATCCACCATATTTTTCAAGTTCCAGCTCTTTTGCAATAAATCCCATGCCAGGCGTTGGTCTGCCAGACGCAAGAGCCACAATATGACCTCTTTTTTGAATGTCCATAAGGGCTTCTTTTGTTTTAGGTGTAATTTTCTTTTCATCATTTGTTAATGTTCCATCTAAATCCAAAAATATTATTTTCTTGTCCATTAATCTTATCCTTTGCAATTTTATTTATTTAATTCTTCTAATTTTTCCATTGATGTTATTAACATTTCCTTTGTAATAACGTATGGTTATGCTCGATATCTTTCATTATTACCGCATTTTCTGCTAATTGTTCTATGTTGTCTTTTGTAAATTCCAAATCTTTAAGACATGTTGGAAGTCCTACTGACTTGTTAAATTTATATACTGTTTCAAAATCTTCCATATTGTTGTCTACAAGTAAAAGATTTAAAACACCATAACTTACAACTTCCCCATGAAGATGATTTTTTTCAATATGAGGATGCGCTGTCAAAGAATAAAATATAGCATGTGCCAATCCTGAATTGTAATGAACTGTGTGCTCTGCCGTAAGATAAATTGAAGCAACAGCAGTTGATACTATAATCGCCAATACAACCTGCTCGTATTCATAAGAATTTTGTTTTCTGTCATTTGAATCCATGGCGGCTTTTCCATATTTCATTATAGGCTCGTAACACATTCGGCTTGCATTTACACCCATTTGGAAATAATGCTGTAATTCCTCTCCTTTTGAAGACATTTCAGCTTCAAAATATTTTGCATAAGTGTCGCCCATACCAGCCCATAAATATCTTGATGGTGAATTTACTGTAATTTCTGTATCAATAAAAGCATGAACCGGTGGTGCCGGATAAAAGAAAGGCTCCTTAAATCTTCCATCAGGATAATACATTATGGACACACTTGTACAAGCTGAACAGTTTGATGCTATTGTTGGAAAAGAAAATACCGGTTTGTCTATTTTTACCCCCAAGCATTTTCCTGTATCTGTTGATTTTCCACCACCAATTGCAAAAATTATGTCGGCTTCTTTTACAAGTGATTTTCCATTAAGGCTTCGACATTTTCATAAGTTGCCTCTCCACCGTACCATAAAAAATCCAGTATTTCTAAATCTGACCTTCAATTGCTTTTTCTATTTTTTCTCTTGCTGCATTAATTGCCTTATGACCACCAATTGCAATAATCTTTTTTCCATAAGTTCCACATATTTCGGGAATCTTGTTATATACCTTGTCTCCAATAGAATAACTTGGAAGATGTATGCTGTAATTTTCCATTTTTCCTTCTTTCTGTTTTTAACTTTAAATAGTCTCTGCCATTTTTATGTGCTCTCTTATAATATCACAGGATTTTGCAAACTGCTTATTTTCCTCTTCTGTCAAATGAAGTTCCACTACACTTTCAATGCCATTTCTACCAATGATACATGGCACTCCTGCGTGAACATTTTTCTGACCGTATTCCCCTTCAAGTAAAGTTGATGCAGGAAGTATTCTGTGTTCATTTGTTAAAACAGCCTTTGCCATATCAGCAAGTGCCGCACCTATGCCAAATTCAGTTGAACCTTTTCCGTTAATAATATCCATTCCACGCATATGTGTGCCTTCAACTACTTTTTCTTCAGAAAATTCTTTTACTCTTCCCTTATTTTCTGATACAAATTCTTTATAAGGCTTTCCAAATATTGTCATGTGAGAAAAAGGAACCATTGATGAATCGCCATGTTCTCCCATTGCAAAAGCTAGAACGCTTCTTGGATCTACATTACATAAATCTGCAACGGTTCTTCTTGTTCTGGCTGTGTCTAATGATGTACCTGTGCTAAACACCTGATTTTTAGGCAAATCAAGCCCTTTCCTTACATAATCAGCTATTATGTCGGCAGGATTAGTAATTGTAATTACAATACCATTTATTTTCACTTGCTTTAAGTTTTCCACAACATCCTTAATACATTCAACTGATGCCCCTAATGTATCAAGTCTTGTCTGGCCCGGTAGCCTTGGTACTCCTGCTGCAATTACAATAATATCTGCATCTTCACAATCTTTGTAATCTCCAACTCTTATAACCGGTGCCGACTGTAAAAATGCCACACTGTCAGCTAAATCCATTGCCTGACTTTTTTCTTTTTCCTTATCTCTGTCAATAAAAACTATCTCGTCGCATATATTTTGAAAACTCAGTGCTGCTGCACAATGAGTTCCCACGTGACCTGCTCCTATAATAACTATTCTTCTATTTGATAACATGATATCGTCTCCTTTGTGTCTGTTGCTTTTCCAAAAACTATACCCTCAATAACTCCTGCTGATATTGAAAACAGCATAAATTTTATCATTCTAATTACTTCTTTTTTGTTATTCATTATTTTTCTCCCAGCCATCTTGTTGCCAAGTGAGCCATAACCGAGGATCCTATAGGGCAAACTTCTTCATTAAACTTTACTTTTGGATGATGAACAGGATAATCACCTCTCTCATCCATAAAACCTGCCGAAATATATAAATACGTGCTTGGTATCTGTTCAGCTATTACTGCAAAATCGTCTGAAGCACTAGCTGTAACATCAGGATACGGTATCATTTCAGGGCCGTTAATTTCTTTAATATACTTAACAAACTCTTCCGTAAGTTTGCTATCGCATGTTATTGTAGGCACTTCATATATCATTTCAATACTTGCACTGCCACCATAAACTTCTGCAGTTTTTTCTGCTACTTCTTTTATTCTGTTAACAATTTTTTCTCTCATTTTGCTATCGTTTGTTCGAAGAGTGCCTTCTAAAACTGCTGTTTCAGGTATAATGTTTGCTGCTGTACCTGCCTGAAATTTTCCAACTGTCAAAGCAACTGCTTTTGAAGGATCACTTTCTCTTGCAACTAACTCCTGTAATGCCAAATGAATGTGTGCCCCAATGTTGATTGGATCTATTCCCACATGAGGATATGCCCCATGAGAACCTTTTCCCTTAGCAGTGATTTTAAAGCCGTCAACTGAATACATCATTGTATCTTTGCTGTTATACATATAAGTTCCAATTGGGATTCTACCAACTACCACATGAGTTGCAAGTGCTACATCCGGTTTTTGATTTTTAAGCAAACCATTTTCTACCATGTCCTTGCTACCTTCAAAAATTTCTTCTGCCGGCTGGAACATAAACTTAACAGTTCCCTTTAGTTCTTTTTCGTTTTCTTTTAACATTCTTGCTGCTGTTAATAACATGGCTGCATGAAAATCATGGCCGCAACAATGTGCCGCATTTTTATTTTTGCTGGCAAAACTTTCGCCACTTTCCTCAGTCATTGGAAGGGCGTCCATATCTGCTCTTAGTAAAATAACTTTTCCACCTCTACCTACTGTTGCGGTTACACATGACCACACTTTTCAGGTTTTAAGCCATACTCTTCTAACTTCTTCATTATATATTCAACTGTGTTTGGAAGTTCCAAACCTATTTCTGCATTTTCGTGTATATAACGTCTGTTAGCTACTGTGTCATCGTTTAATTCTACTGCTCTTTTATAATAATCCATATACAACCTCACAATATATTTATTTAATTTTTCTACTTAGTTTGTTCTATTTTCATTAATTTATTTGTAAATTCATCGTGTCTAAAGTTCTTATTCTAACTGTCCTCTAATATGAATGAACTTAACCTTAGCACACACGAAATAATTTTCGCGAAACAAATATTAATACCTATAACGATTTTATATTATTTATTTTAAAAATCAAGTACACATTCATCTATATGATACTTATAATATTTTTTAAAAAATCAAGGCAGACATAAACAGTTTCCCGTCTATGCCTGCCTCTATATTTTTCAATCAATTGTTATGTTAATTACTGAAGTGCCTTAAATGCTTCATCTAAGTCTTCAATAATATCATCAATGTTTTCTGTACCAATTGATAATCTGATTGTGTTTGGATTAATGTTCTGTTCTGCTAATTCTTCAGCTGTGCACTGGCTATAA
>ERZ859980.887-NODE-887-length-14886-cov-1.427483_pt1 | contig 14886 bp, 23 predicted proteins | sample MGYA00509984_ERZ859980 | MGnify/ENA primary metagenome ERZ859980 (study PRJEB30046, sample SAMN00715173) | human gut metagenome | study: EMG produced TPA metagenomics assembly of the A metagenome-wide association study of gut microbiota in type 2... | reverse complement strand
TCCGTTTTCATCACAAAAGGAGGCTACTTCCAATAATATATAAAGCGCTCTTTGCTTGTGTTCCTCAACCGAAAGCTCCTTCCTTGTGGCAATATCATTAATACCACCGTTCATCAGATCTTCCTCCACACCATCTTATTGACCACGTTTACGTAACCCTGAATGATGCGAACCACCTTCATGGACACGGTCTCGTCCACATAATCGGGGCAGGGCTTGCCCAGAACGCCCTTCTGCTTCATCTCGATCGCCATATCAGTGGCGTTGAGCAGCTCCCGGGTGGTGATGCCAGCCAGGATGAAGTCACCGGCTTCCAGGCCTCGGGACGCTCGGTGGAGGTGCGAATGCACACAGCGGCGATGGGATGACCAATAGACAGGTAGAAGCTGCTCTCCTCGGGCAGGGTACCGGAGTCGGAGACGATTGCCAGCGCGTTCATTTGCAGCTTGTTGTAGTCGTTGAAGCCCAGCGGATCATTGACCCGAACACGAGGATCCAGTTGGAAGCCGCTCTGTTCCAGACGGTGCTTGCTTCTGGGATGGCAGGAATACAGGATGGGCATATCGTACTTCTCTGCCAGTGCGTTGATAGCAGTGAACAGCTCAGGAAGTTCTTTTCAGAGTCGATGTTCTCCTCCCTGTGGGCGGACAGCAGAATGTACTTGTCCTTCTCCAGTCCCAGACGCTCCAGCACATCGCTTTTCTGGATCTTCTCCAGATTCATGTGCAGCACCTCTGCCATGGGAGAACCTGTCTGGTAAGTACGCTCCTTAGGCAGGCCCGTATCTGCCAGGTACTTCCGGGCGAACTCGGAATAGCACATATTCACGTCAGAAATCACATCCACAATGCGGCGATTGGTCTCCTCGGGCAGGCACTCGTCCTTGCAGCGGTTGCCGGCCTCCATGTGAAACAGTGGGATGTGCAGCCGCTTTGCGCTGATGGCAGACAGACAGGAGTTGGTGTCTCCAACACCAGATAGCCCTCTGGCTGCAACTCAGACAGAAGCTCATAGCTGCGTCCCAGAATGTTACCGCAGGTCACGCCCAGATTCTCGCCCACCACGGGCACCAGAATATCCGGACCATACTCCCCGAAGGTGTTCTTCAGTTCAAAATCCTCCCAGAAAACGGTGGAAAGATTTCTGTCCCAGTTCTGATTGTAATAGACCACGCAGCAGTCAAAATACTCCCGGCAGCGCTTGATAACGGCAGCCAGTCGGATGATCTCCGGACGGGTGCCGCAGCCAATCATGACCTTGGTGCGCCCGTCGTTTTTCCATTTAAAATTGTGTTCCATAAAAATCTCCTAACGTCAACCAGTATCTTCTCTTACACCGGCTCGAAGAAGGTGTCCGGGTGGCTCGGGTTGAAGATCTCGTTGCAGGTCATCACCGTCACCAGATTTTCTGTTTCAGACAGATTGATGATATTGTGAGTCCAGCCGGGAATCATGTGGACAGCCTCAATTTTATCCCCGGAGACCTCAAACTCCACCGTTTCTCCGGTGTTGATGTTCCGCTCTTGGATCAGTCCGTGGCCAGCGACCACGATAAACAGTTCCCACTTGGAGTTGTGCCAGTGCTGCCCCTTGGTGATGCCCGGGCGGCTGATGTTGATGGACACCTGACCGCAATCGGCGGTATGCACCAGTTCAGTAAAAGAGCCACGGTTGTCCACGTTCATCTTCAGGGCATACTTGAACTTGTCCGTGGGCAGATAGGTCAGATACAGGGAGTACAGCTTCTTGGCAAAAGAGCCTTCCGGCATTTTCGGCATCATGAGCGTGGTCGGCTGTACCTTGAACTCCTGCAGCAGATCTACGATCTCGCCCAGTGTTACCTTGTGTGTCACGGGAACACAACAATAGCGACCATCAGCCTGCAGACAGTCTCTACACCGTCAAATTCACAGTGCTGCTCCTTGCCTTCCAACAGGTCAAACATCCCTTCTACAAGATCGTCGATGTACAGCAACTCCAGCTCGGTGCTGCGGTCGTTGACAGTGAAAGGCTCATCATTGGCAACTGCCCAGCAGAAGGTGCTGACGGCACTATTGTACTTGGGGCGGCTGTGGCCCATCAGGTTCACAAAGCGGTAGACCGCCACCTTTGCCCCGGTCTCCCGAGCATACTGGAAGAACAGCTCCTCGCCAGCCTTCTTGCTGCGGCCATACTCGCTGTTGCCAAAGCGACCTGCAAGAGTGGCCTGAATGGAGGAGGACAACATGATGGTTGCCTTGTTGTTGTGCTTTTTCAGGCAGTTCAGCAAGTCCGATGCAAAGCCGAAGTTGCCCTTCATGAAGTCTTCCGGGTTCTCCGGGCGATTCACTCCTGCCAGATTGAACACGAAATCTGCCTTGCGGCAGTACTCGTCCAGCTCCGCCGGGGTAGAGTCCAGATCGTACTCGTAGATTTCTTCAATATGCAATGCCGGGCGGGTCTTATTTTTCCCATCCCGGATGTTTTTCAGGTTGTTGCACAGGGCAGTTCCCACCATGCCCTTGGCACCTGTGACTAGAATGTTCATTCTCTCACCTCTTAGTGTACTGCGGTGCAGTCTGGAATATCTGCGCCATCCGGCACAGTTGCATTATTGCAGATGGTGCAGTTGCTGCCAATGCGGGTAAAGTTGCCCACAGCTGCGCCGGTGCGGATCACGCTGTTGGTGTAGATCAAGGCGTATTCCCCTACCGTTGCATCACAGTGGACTTCTGTCCCAGCATTCAGCAAAACGCCGCTTCCGATAGAGGCTCCATTCTGGATACAAGCGTTTTGCAGCACCACACAGCCACAGCCGACTTCAGCAAACGGACTGACATACGCACTGGGCGCAACGATATTGGGAAACGCAAAGCCAAGTGCTTTTGCTTTCTCGTACACCTGTGCCCGAAACCGGTTGTTGCCGATGCCTACCACCAGCAAGCCGTATTCTTTCCGCAGCTCCAGAAGATCAGCAAGACCACCAACTACCGGAATGCCACAGATATCGGTTCCCACGGCTTGTCCATCATCCACAAAGGCGCAGTCATATTGAAGCATTGCCTGTTCCGCCACCATGCGCCCGAAGCCACCAGCACCAACCAGCAGCAGTTTTTCCTTAGACATTCGGGATGCCCTTCAGTGCATTCGAACGTATTCGGTGGTCAGGATCTTCTTGACGGTGCCTTCCACATCCAGACGCTCGGTATTGTGGCTGGGGGAGGACTCGCCCCCCCTGGGATTATGGCTGGTGTAAGATTCATCTGCCATGGTATGTACTTCGCCCTTGACCACGAACTTGTCGTAGTTCAGGTCACGGTTGTCCGCGGCAACACGGAAATAGTGGCCCATGTCCTCGCTGCGCAGACGTTCCTCACGGGTCATCAGGGTCTCGAACAGCTTCCACCGTGACGGGTGCCGATGATGTTCGTGCCGGTGTCGCCGAACAGCTGTTGTACGGCCTTGGCCAGATCCCCGATGGTGGAAGCATCCGACTTCTGGATAAACAAATCGCCGGGATTGGCGTGCTGGAAAGCGAACATGACCAGATCTACTGCCTCATCCAGGTTCATCAGGAAGCGAGTCATGTTGGGGTCGGTGATTGTGATAGGGTTACCGGCCTTGATCTGGTCGATGAATAGAGGAATGACGGAGCCGCGGCTGCACATGACGTTGCCGTAACGGGTGCAGCAGATAGTGGTGCCGCCACGCTCAGCAGCTACACGGGCATTGGCGTAGATGACGTGCTCCATCATGGCCTTGGAGATACCCATAGCGTTGATGGGGTAAGCCGCCTTATCGGTGGACAGGCAGACAACACGCTTAACACCAGATCAATAGCAGCGTGCAGCACATTATCGGTGCCGATGATGTTGGTCTGGACAGCCTGCATGGGGAAGAACTCGCAGGAAGGGACTTGCTTCAGAGCAGCAGCGTGGAAGATGTAATCAACACCGGGCATTGCGTCACGGATAGACTGGGGATTGCGGACATCACCGATGTAGAACTTCACCTTCTTGGCGTTCTCCGGGTGCTTTGCCTGAAGCTCATGGCGCATATCGTCCTGCTTCTTCTCGTCACGAGAGAAGATGCGAATCTCCTTCAGGTCAGAATCCAGGAAGTGCTTCAGAACGGTAGAACCAAAAGAACCAGTACCACCAGTGATCATAAGGGTTGCGTTATCAAATGCAGACATTTTAATTTTCCTCCTAATCTTTTATTAAAAAACATCCTTCAAAAGAATTGCATCAATCATCAATTTGACATTTGGCTGCAAGTCTTTTATGAGGGCCGGAAACAAAAGGATTGTGCTTATTTGTGTCAGCAACGACGCCAACGCAGCACCAGACGCTCCCCACAAGGGGATCATGAGCGCATTCAGCAATACATTTGTTATTGCTGCTCCGATATACAAATATTTGAGATAGTTTTGCTTTCGATAACTGACCACCCACGCTTCTCTTGCAACACCAAGATATGAAAAAGCAGTGTACCAGGTTATAATTCGCAGAGGTACAACCGCAGGTGCGTAAGATACACCATAGAGAATTCTGATAATTGGTCCTGCAAGAATCGATATAGCCGCCGACGCACATACTGAAACATAGAAGATAACTGCATACAGCTGTTTATTTCTTCTGAAAAATAAATCTTTATCTTTACTGAAACATTGCAGAATAGTTGGGTATAATGAATCGTTTATTGCCCCCAAAACAAATGTCCATGTATTGCACAGGGAGAGTGCCGTAGCATAAAACCCAACCTCTGACTCATTCAGCATTTGCTTCAGCATAAATTTATCGGTGCTTCCGTAAATGGATACCATTAATCCCGATAGGATAAAGTGGTAACTGCCCCCCAACAATTCCTTTGCTTTCCTCCAGGAAAACGCCAATCGGGGTCCGTTCTTCTTGATGTACACCACCAGCAGGAACGTAGCAACAACCATATAATCAATAGAGGTTGACACTGCAAACCACTGGACACTTTTCCCTGTTGCTAATAGCCAAACCTTATAGACGGATACAACCGTGTAAGAAATAACAGTGGCAAACGCCGCATACTTCGATTCCAGTCGTGATTGGAACCAGTAATTCAGCGTTTCCATCACTTGAAACAGAACACCAATCGCACACAAAAACACAACCCAATGTGTGGTTTGTTCCCCTTTATCCACAATCAGCGTAATCCCCAGCATCATAACGACTGAGAGAAAGCTAGAAATTGTACGAAGGATAATGGCAGTGCCAATTGTTTCTCCTTCTTCGTCAGGGTGATCAACAAAGTTCTTTACGATAACGGAATTGATTCCCAGCGTACAAAACGACGCAAAAAAAGTTGTGTATGTTGTCGCGTAGTTAATTAATCCAAAATTGCTCGGTCCCAGATATCTCGCCGTTAATAGATTAACAACAAACGCAAGAACCATATGGTATATTCTGCCGCCGATAATCCATCCCGCATTTTGGGCGACCCTATTGTTTAGAACACTTTGTAATCTCATTTCTTTAAACTCCGGATATTTTTTGCCAGTCCCCACCACAAGTACATTGGGAGGAGCATCCTCAACAACACAGGCGCATCCTGCAATCACAACAACCACTACCGATTTGTGTGTTGCCAAGAATTGTCACACGTCCACCATCCATGTTGCCGAACAAACCAACTGCGTATAATTTTCGCCTTTACCAGCACGTCGGCGTTCTTCCCCGATTTGATGTCCGCCGTCTGAAAAGTCACTTCTGGTGCAACATCACAGTTATCGCAAATGATAACCGTTCCGTTTACTTTCAGCTTATTTTTCATTCAGCAGTTTTTCCAATCGCAATTGTACCCTTGCATTCAATAGGGCCAACAATTCTCGTTCCATCTCCGACTGGACACCCGATTCCTCGGAGCAATTTTCGTTTCGTATTGCAAGCAAGCGGTTTCGTTTCGACAAATACATGGTTAGTCAAAAACAGGTTTAACGTTCTCTTGATACCATTTAAATGCAGCATTCTTTTAAGATTCATTTGCATGATACCATCCATTATCCAATATTTCTGCGCTGCTGCAAGGACCATCTTCAAACAAAGTATGCGCCGAGTTACCTTTGATGATTTCCCTCACCAATGCAATAAATCGCCCGGATGCCACCTGTGCATTCCATGTATCTGAAATCGTGGCATACGCATTCTCGCCCATCCTTCTTCTATAGGCGTCATCGTCCAACAATCTACAGACCTGTTTTTCAAGGTGCTTTTGATTTCCGTTTTCGTAGACCAGACCATTTACGCCATCCTTGACCAAGAAAGGCACCGAGCCAATTGCGTGGCTTGCAACGACCGCACATCCGCTGTTCATCGATTCATTTAAGACCGCTCCCCAGCCCTCATTAAAATCACTGGTAAACAGGAACATATCGGCTCTTTCCATATGAGCACGTACTTCATCCGGAGACATTGCGCCAAGCATTTCCACGCAATCTTCTACGCCTTTGCTCCGAATCATTTCACGAAGCCGCGCTTCCATCTCTCCATTGCCGATAATACTCATTTTGAAGGAGTAGCCTTTTTTCTTAAGAGATGCTGCCAACTCATGGAAGTATCCGGATGCTTCCATCCTATAAGCCTGCCGGCCCATAGGATTGAAGCCTGAGGATGCTCCCATCCTGCTGACGTAACCGATAGCTTCTTCTTCATCAATTCAGCGACATCATATTTCTTGGTCTCCGGAAAATACCCCCACTTAAAGGTTCTCCCTTTAAAATTTGTGTAGCGATTCAAATCCGCAGCCGTATAGGCACTGCTACAGCAGAAATACAACGGTCCCTTTTCAAACGGCTTCAGATGCTTCCATGCACTCGCAAGATTGTGCGGGATCTGTAACAATCCCGTTCCTTCCTTAAAGTAGCGCTCACTAAACTTGAAACACAGTTTGCCTTTGTTTGTGCGGCGCAAAACCAGACTATCCGGGCATGACCCGTATATCGCCACATCTGCATCATCAATTAGTTTTTCAGCACGACGCAGCTTTTCTTCGGAATCATAGGCGCAAAGCACAAATGGGTATTTGTGGTTCATATCCTCATATCCCATGTCAAGTCTTTCTTGCGGGATAGGTTCAAGTGCAACAAAGGTATACTCTACATCATCCTGTCCAAGTAATCCCGCTGAAAAAGGGAGTTGATGATGGTTCATAAAATTAGATACAAATATGCACTTCATCACATCTTTTCCTCACTGCCAAAACATTTTATACGGAATAATATCCAACTGGTTAGCCATCAAGACGTCTGTAAACCAAAGACCTATCAGTAGCACTGCAAAAAGGATATTTATATACCACCTTGATTTTTTTGTACACCTCATCATACAGTTGGGAAAAGCAATTGTAACAAATATGCTCGCATATGAGGCTGCCCTCAACACGCTACTTCCATTAAGACACAAATTCAATATCACAGCAAAAATCAGCATAAATACCGATGCGGTATCGATATTGAACGATTGTACTTTTTCCCCTTTCTCTGTAATAAGAATCACAGCATAAGAAAAAACAGCTAATCCCAGTAGCAACAGGAAACTTCCCCCTAGTGTCATCCCACCTGTAATCTGGTATTTTCCCGCAAAGGAATTAACCAATGAAACGATTGAAGATCTAAGCAAGACGCATCCCAAAGCCATTGTTACAAATATCAAAGCATTTGTTGCTGTGACCTCAAAGAATACACTTCCTAACGCAATCAAAAATATCAATGCTGATTGGTGAATCAAAGAAGCGAGCAAAACCGCAACAATAAATCCCGCAATACGCATCCACGATTTTTTTTCAAGAAATATATATGCAAGCAAGCAAATCGACATTGCCATTCCCTGCCGTAATCCAGACATATTAAAGACCCAAAACTGATAGCATATAAATACCAGAAGTGACATTGTCGGCTGTTTGGAGTATCTGTTAAAAAAAACAAAAATCGGCACATATATTATAGTATACACAAACAAGTTAAATATCTGGAAATCTGCCCCATTTTTGGAAAAAAGTTGCATCAATGCTGTATACCCATATTCATAATATACATTAGAAAATGCAAACCATGGCCAAGATGCCGACGCCTCATAGACACGCTTATATCCTGCAACATCAATTCCAACTGTATATTTTTTTAGGACGCAAAGAATCCACATGAGAAATATATTGATTGCTAAAATCATTTTATGCTTCTTTGCCTTGTCCAATCCTGAGCAGTTGTTAACAACAGCTGAACTTCCCAATAAAAAAATCAGCTGAAATATATATACTCCCATTTGTTTTCAAAACTCCGATCATTATGCTAAGACGCTTGTATATATTTTTACATCATCAGAAAACCTATCATACATATTAAAATTTTCTGACCTTTTTCTACATCCATTAGACGTATATTGATCATTATTGCAAACAAAATCAATTGCATCTATCATTTCTTTGACACTATTAGTTGGTACAACTATTCCAGTTTCAGAATCCAATGTTTCCGAACTTCCACCAGTATCAAATGTTACCACTGGTGTACCGCAGGCTAAAGCTTCCAAATTTACTGTTGGAAAATTTTCTTCTCTTGTTGGCATTGCAAATACATCTGCAGCAGTATAAATTTCAGCAAGCTCCTTTTGATTTTGTGTTCTGTGGATTGAGATAATGTTTTCAGGTAATATTTTGTCGATTTTATCGTCGGTGCCCACAAGGACGATCTGATATTGACTATCCAACTTTTTTGCCATTTCAATAAAACAATCCAAACCTTTACGATGCCCCCATGCGAAAGAAACGCCTAAAACAATGCGCTTTTCCAGTGGAATCCTATACTGGTCTCGAAAGTCACTTGGGCGAGGTTTAAATACATTCAAATCAATACCATTATTGATAACTTGAACCGGATATTCATTTAAATATGACTCTTTTACCAAACCCGCTAACCAATTTGAAGGCGTTACAATGGTCATGTTCTTTACACCGGTGAACCATTTCTTTTTCAACTTCCACATCAATTTAGAATTATCAAATATTGATGCGGGGTAATCTTTATACTGCTTACATCCATGGCAGCCTGTCTTCCATTTATCACATTTTGCAATTGTAAAATGCGGGCAGTGACCAGTAAATGCCCAGCAATCATGCAATGTCCATACCACTGGGATATCATGCTTTTTTATGTATGAAAATAGCATCGGAAGATTGATATAAGAATCATGCAAGTTATGCAAATGAATGATATCCGGTTGAAATTCATCAATCTTCTTCAAAAGTTTATATGTCTCAAACCATGCGAAGCACCCATTGAATCCCGTGATTCTGGCAAGCGCAACATTTACCCGACGACTATTGAATGTTCCGATTCGATAATAGCCGCAGTCCTCACCTGCATCACGGTTCGTTGTGGTAATAGGCGACGCACACATTACCTCGTGACCCTGCGCTCTTGCTACCTCGGCAATCCCCATCATGATTTTTCCGGTGCTTCCTTTTGCCCCACCGTTAATCTGCACAACACGCATCCCTCGTACCCCTCACTGATTATCGCTAAAAAATGTATATCCTCTACGCCTCATGATTGCCTTTGAGAGATTGAACAGCGGCTTCGGAAGCCACTCACGAAGCCACGTCCGGAATTCAAGCATCCATTCATCTTTAACTCGCATATCCTCTCGGTCACCTTTATAAATAGGATTCCCACGAAATACTTGCGTGCCTTCGTCAGCACCTTTCCCTTACGAATCACGTCAAGAATAGGGAATTCCCCGCGTCGGCTATCTGCGCAACGGGCATTCAGCTGTCGTGCCATATTCGTCAATGCAACCTCATACTGCCAGGCATTCAGCGTTTTTGTCAGTGTCTTTTCCATGAAATCCTTACGCCAGATGCCCGCATACAGACTGACAATGTAATCGCCTGCATGATTGTCCAGCAGAAAAATACCCGGTTCCAATTCCTCAGCTTTTCTGTTTCTCAGACTCTTCATGGTCATAACAAACAGACGCAGATAATCAATCTGATGCTTTTCCATGATCTGAATATCTTCGTTGACCGCCTGAGTCGAAATCCTTTCCGTCAGGAAATAGTCATCCAAGGTAAAGAGAACATACTCTGTCTTAATCAGCGGCATCACTGCTCTCAGACGTTCCGTTATTTCCGTGCCTTCGCCTGCTGCCACCACTGTTACATTTTCAAAAGTACGATCAGTGGGTTTATCGGTTACTAAAAACGTCTCCACGTTTCGGTCTGCCCAATTCTGATTCAAAAGCAAAATATGTGCATCCCACAAATCCGAAAACTTGTCGCACGTCGAAATAATAATTGAAAAGTTGTTCTCCATCACCATGTATCCTCTGCCACTTATTTCATATGTTGGATTGCCTTTGCAACCACATTTTCTGAGGTCTTGCAGCTAGCCTGCAGATTATGATGCTCTCTTGTCATCACAATCGCCTGTTCGTAGTATTTCTTTTGAATTTCCTGATTCGAAATCAGCTGTGTAATTGAATCCACCAATTTAGCTTTATCCGTACAAACCATTGCCGCATCCGTTGACTGCATATACTCAATGATGCCGCTTTCTAGCGAGCCGTATGTAAGAATGGATGCGCCACTCGCCAATGCGTCCGCTGCCTTCGTAGAGAGTGAATACCGTGAAAGGTTGATTCCTTTTCCTCAAATCCCTCTACAATAACAGTTATGTCGCTTTCTGCCATGCGCTTTTGAACCTGCGTGTACGGCACAGAACCCATATATTTGACATTTTGATTGTCCTTGAATACAGAATAGACTTGCTCGTCCTTTTCGTTGGAATAAACCTCCAGCATATATTCTGGATTGATTTCCCCAAGGGCGTAGCCAATATCGTTCAGGGAGTTGTTGCGTCCCATACCGATATTTCCGAAGTAAGTAATAACCGGGCAATCTTTGTTAATCACGCTGAAAGGTTTACGCTGAACCGTAGAAGTCAAATAAACCGTTTCGCCGTCCAGTCCAAATTCCGAATTATACTTATCCCGAATCTTGTCGCTGATGTAAATCGCACTACCCGGCCAAGCCAGAACCTTGTCAATCAATTTCTTGTAGGTCGATTTATAAAGGTGATAGATCGGATTCAGCGTCTTTTTCACATTGAAATAGTAGTCATCGCCAATGCAGGAGACAATTGGCACGTTATATTTCTTGGCGACATACATTGCAATCTGCGGGATAAAATAGTCATCCGAAAAAGCCAGAAACACGCATTCTGGTTTGAAGTCATCTAGCCAATTATTTAGCTTCTCCGTGCACCAAAATCTCTTACGCCAGAGGATTCCCCTGAGTAAATGTGTAAGAGGCGTATGCTTTCCACCGAACTTGTAGGCAGCTTCTGCTTTTGCATTTCCGAGTTCCAAATCATTGTCTTTCCACTCGGTGTCAAGCTCATCATAATGATAAATTACGCCAGTATCGACTTTCTTCCCCATCCACCGCTGCAACACACGGTGATCCGTAATTTGGAAAAGCGTTTCGCAATGCCCCTTGCACGGCTTCTTTGTATTAGAGAATATCTGTGCAATATTCTCTTTCTCCCAATAGTGAAAGTACGCATCAAAAGCGCGTGACGTTGATTTTGTGTTATATGGAACTGTTCCTACGATCAGCACTCTCGGATGCATATCGTTTCTCCTTTGAACTTTTATCGAATATTCAATACTTTTTTGAGTACAACATTTTGATTGAGCAGGCGGATAACCACTGCACATAGCCCTATTGTCAGGACGAAGTTTCCGGCAGTCAGTAAATACCCTTCAATACTGCTAAATTGGATTACAATACTGCTTTTGAAGATATTGAGAAGCAGGCCGTGCACCATGTAAATTTCCAAGCTTTGTTTTCCTGCCCAAAGGAAAACATCTCTTACTTTTTCTTTCCGGTTAATACAAATCTCAGCACAACATTTTGACTCATCATCACTATTGCCATCACAGTAAGTGCTACCGTAATCATATAGTTGACCAGAACCATGCTCAGCCCTGTCGGACTGTATAGAATTGGTGCTTCGTCCAGCTTGATTAAGCTGAGTAGCAGATAGTGAGTGAGGTACACTTCCAGTGAGTGCTCTCCGACCCACGCAAGGGTACCCCCCCCCACCACCGATTTTTCGGAGAAGATCCCCTTGCAGAGTCCACATACAGCAATACATCCCGCCAGCGATGTTGCCGCACGCAAGATAATCGCAAGACCACCATCCGACATCTCATAAAGCGAAAATCTAAGAATGATGAACAGCCACATTACAAAGCAGATTGCGACTACGCTATCGATCATCTTTTTGCCAGTCTCAGATTCCTTCATCCTATCATCAAACTGACCATACAAGAACCCAGCATAGTAGAAAGGCATATAATAGAGCGTCAATTTGATTGCAAAGAACGAAAGCCCTAAAACTGCACCTATTCCAGCCAACAGAACCATTCCTGCCAAGTAGCACCCCAGAAGTACAATCTGTTTCTTCAGCAGGTTTTCTTTGCTCACCCGTTCTGCAATGAAAGACGCAATACCAAAAATCATGCTAATCGTCCAAATCGTTGCGAGAAACCAATAGCCTGAATCCATATTCCACAGGAGATGCTTAACATTTAAGAAACCATCCTGTCCGAAGATGATGCCTCTAACTAAAAAGCTCCATACAACCCAGGGCAGCATATAGGAAACCGTTCTGCGCTTCACATATTTCCACAGTCCCTTGCCGTCAGAGATTGGGCGGCTATACTTTGTCACATAGCCGCTAATCAAGATGAACAACGGCATCTGTAATGACCAGATGATGTTGAAAAGAAAACTTTTCTGCGAATCAACGGTACATCCAGTCATGGTATGCCCCAAAACAACTAGAAGCATCGCTATGCCACGCATGATATCAACAAATTGGTTTCTGTTCTCTGCCTTAGCCTGCATCTCTTAATACCCTCTCAAACATAAACTTCCGCAGCCAGTTGGGAGCCAGCGCCGACCCGATGCGGATTACGCAACTCTTAATGTACTGACCATTTCCAATAAAGCCTTGCTGTTTCATAAATTTGAACAACTTGGCCTGCGTCTTGGCATACTTCCAACCAGCACGCCGCAAGTACATATCTGAGCCAGCTCTCATATGGAGCAGCGGCTCTTGAATGTTATAGCCCTGATACCCTGCCATCAGCATCCGAAGCCAAAGGTAATAATCTTCCAACAGGTAGAAGTCCTGATAAGAACCAACTGCCTCAACGGCGGATTTCTTATACATCACGCAAGGATGGTTAAATGGACAGCGTTTTTTTGCAAACTCCACAATTTCGGCGTTGGTCTCCGGCGGTACTCGCTTCGAATCGACAATGTTAGGTTCTGTTGTAAATTCTTCTACGATGCCAGAGCAAATACTTACTTCGGGACGCATATTAAACACCGCTATCTGTTTTTCACAGCGATCAAAATACGCAATATCGTCGCTGTCCATCCGGGCAACCAACTCATTTTTGCAATACTTGATTCCCTCATTCAGCGCATTGCCAAGCCCACCGTTTTTCGCAAGTCGGACAACATTTAATGTTTCGCCCATCTCCTGCTGCTTTTCAGCAATAATGGCATCTAACCCATCATTCAGCGGACCATCGCACACCAGCACAAAGTCATCCGTCGGGAATGTCTGTGCTTGAATGCTCTCAATCGCCTGCTTCAAATACTTCGGCGTCTCCTTAAAATAAACCGACATCAAAACACTATAATTTTGCATCCTTACACCATCTGCATCTTACTTTTACATTCAATTGCTTCTTGAGGCACCACTTTGCTCTCACGCAACAATACAATGCTTTCCTTCCGGAATTCCGGATCAATTTTTCCATCCACAACGCCCTTACGCCCCAACACGACCTGAATACTTTTCCATATGACCTTCAGGTCAAATTTTAGGCTGACGTTTTGGACGTATTCACGGTCATAGTAGACCTTATCATACACATCTACTGTGTCCCGACCATTGATCTGCGCCCAGCCAGTTATACCCGGCGTCACCTGATACACACCATACCAACGCCGCAGAAGCGAATCTCACGTTCGGTATACACTAGCGGACGAGGGCCAATCAGGCTCATTTCACCACGAACTACATTTGCCAGCTGCGGCAACTCATCAATGCTGGTATCCCTTAGAAAACGCCCTAGCTGGGAAATATACGTCTCCGGGCTTTCCAGATCACCAGTTGCCACATTTTTCGGCGCAGAACTCTTCATCGTCCGGAACTTGATAATGTTGAAGCAATGAGCTCCCTTACCTACGCGCTTCTGTAAAAAGAAAATCGGTTCATCTGGTGCACTAATTTTTTGTGCAAGGCTAACCACCAAAAACAAAGCGAAAGCAAAACCAAGGCTAGCACCGCCAGAATGCGGTCAATTATGGATCGCACCGCAAGGTATTTTTTCTGTTTCCGGGTCAAATGAACATAGTACGGTCCAAAATCAACGTGATAATTCAATTCTTCCAATTTTTCCATATTTTCCTCACACTTTTAACCTGTTTATGCGTATTTTTGTTCGTCTCTCTATAAGCCCAAATCGTCCCCAACAACGCATAAAGTCCTTGCTTCTGTTTTTCGTTTAACTTTGCTCATCCAAGTTTTGCCACAACAATTCCGACTTGTGCTGCCTGCTTAGGCGAGTACTCCGGGTTGCTTTTGTCCCACCGCATCCCAATCTCATCTAGCTTTGCAATACGCTCCTCTGTCAGAACAGCACCGCTTTTTTCGGGATTCAGCCGTGTGTACCGCTGCCGCTTGACCCATTTGCCCAGGGCATATCCCTCCGGCGAAACATAGTTGACCGGGACCCTCAGATCCCCGTGGGCTTCAAAATAACGTTTTGCTTCCTGATATCCTTGGTTCCACTGGCGG
>ERZ859980.884-NODE-884-length-14958-cov-1.840234_pt1 | contig 14958 bp, 8 predicted proteins | sample MGYA00509984_ERZ859980 | MGnify/ENA primary metagenome ERZ859980 (study PRJEB30046, sample SAMN00715173) | human gut metagenome | study: EMG produced TPA metagenomics assembly of the A metagenome-wide association study of gut microbiota in type 2... | reverse complement strand
AACAGCACCAACAGCGCCAACAATAACAAATAGTAGTGGAGGAAATTGGACAAATCAAAGCGTAACAACGAAAGTAACGTCGACAGACGCAATGTCTGGAATTGCAAAATATCAAATAAAATATAGTGGAACAAGTAATACGTGGAGAGATTTTGATAACAATAATAGTAGTCATACTTCATGGGCAGCAGATAGAAATGAGACTCTATATTTTAGAGCAATAGACAATGCTGGAAATATAAGTGCTGAAAGTTCAACTTTGATAAAAATAGATAAAACAGCACCAACAATAACAAGTGCAGAGATAAAAAATGTAACTCCAACAGGGTATGATGTGTATGTATATGGAGTAAAAGATGCTGGTTCAGGTGTTAATAGAGTACAATTTCCAACGTGGACAAGTGCTAATGGACAAGACGATATACAATCAGATTGGGTAAATAGCACCGCAGCAACAGGAACTAAACAATCAGATGGAACAACATGGGTATACAGAGTAAATACAAAAGCACACAAAAATGAAAGTGGAACATATTATACACATATATATGTGTATGATAATCTTGGTAACAGCAAAAATGTTTCGACACATACAATCACTGTTCCAAGTGTAACAGTAACTTATGATAACAACTATTTAGCAGGTGATTTAGCTACAAATTCAGTATTAGTTGGTTCATATGCATATGCAACTACAAGCACAAAAACTAAGACGACAATAGAAAATTTATCTGCTAAATATGGTAGAGAGGTACAATTTACAATGAATGCTGGAACAAGTGGAGGACCATATTTATCATGTACAAGATTAACAGTAGGAGAGACATATACATGGAGTGTATATCTAAAAGCCAGCAGAAATATTACACTTGCTACTACAGGACAAGAACAAGGAGGCAGAAAATTAGTTAATGTATCAACAAGTTGGCAAAGGATGACATATACATTTAAAGCAAATGATAATTCATATAATGCATTTGTATTTTATGATCCATCAGGTGGCTGGAAAGATGGAGATATATTATATATACATTCGTTAGAAATAGCCAAAACAAGTTCACTAAATACAACAACTGCAACAAAAAATTACGGAAATACATTGTCAACATTGCCAACACCAACAAGAACTGGATATACATTTGCAGGCTGGTATACAGCACCAACAGGAGGAACAAAAATAGCAACAACAACAGCAGTACCATCATCAAATACAACATATTACGCGCATTGGACAGTTAATAAATATTATTTAGACTTAAATGGAAATTGTGACAGTTCAAGTGTTGGTAAAATAAATGATTATGGAACGGCAAATGTTGATATAAATGGAGTAAATGATTCAGCAGGTGTAACAGATTATTATAAACAGTGGCCATATGGAACACAATATGCAATAAATAATATTAAAGCAACAACAGGACATACGTACAATGGAGTTGCATCAGGAAGTTTAACAGGAACAATTACAGGAACGACAAGTGTTTCATTGAAATTTACTACAAATAAATATAATTTAACTTTTCAAAATGTATACAATACATTTGAAGTAAAAATATTATCAAGTGCAGGAGCATTGAAACGAACGGTGAATATTAGCTCAAGCAGTCCAACAATTTCAAATATTTTATATACAGATATTATTGAAACAAGTACAACGGGTGTTAAACAAACAGTATCTGGAACAGCATTTACAGAAGTAAAATGTAGTAATGTTCCAACAAGAACTGGATATACATGGAATAGTTCAGTAAAATATACTATGGGAGCAGAGAATACAAAAGCATATAGATGGAATGGAACTGGATGGTACACCGATCACAATGGTGATACACAATGTACGGCCTTTTCAAGATTAGCTTCAACTAATGGATATACTGCAAAATTAACTATTGGTTGGACAGTAAATAATTATACAGTAACATACAATTATGGTACAAATGGAGGAACATCGGCGACAAAAACAACAGCGTCAGTTGCATATGGAAGCAATGTAGATTTAACGCCGACAGCAACGAAGTCTGGTTGGACATTTGTTGGATGGAATACATCAAGTACAGCTACGAAGAAGCTTTCAAGCTTAGCAATGGGAACATCTAATGTAACATTGTATGCAATATATAGTAAAACTTTAACTGGAACGTTTAAATATTATAATAATCAAACGAAAACAGTTCCTACAACAATATATAACACTGCTACAAAAGGAGCAATAACAGCACCAGCGGCATTAGGAACACCAAGTGGATATACGTTTAGGCATTGGAGTACAGCTACTGCGGCAAATGCGGCAAAGACTGTAGCAGCGAGTGGAAGTATAACAATATCGGCAAATACAACATATTACGCATCATATCAGCAAACAGTAACAGCAACATTCTATTATCATCCAGGAACAGATCAATATGCAATATCACAGTCAAGTACAACAGCGCCTGGAACGAGGTATATGGGATATACAGGAGGTATTGTAAATGGAAGTATAACGATACCAACGGCTGTTTCAGGAAGTACAGGAATATATGGAACGAAATATGCAGGAGTGTCAACATCGACGAATTCGTTAACAGCAGCGAGTGTAACAACGGCGAATACGAAGTATTATGCATATTACGATGTAGGAGTAACGTATTATTATTGGAATGGTTCAAAGGTTACAGCAAGTAATCCAAGTAGTACAAGAAGAAGGGCGCTTTCAAATGGAAGTAATTATGTATTAAGTGCAACGAATGTTCCAAGTACAACATCAGCGTATGATTCAGCGTCGTTTAAAAATTGGACATATGATTTAAATGCAATATATGAAAGGACACCAACAAGTACAGCGTCTACAACATTGTATGCATATTACCAGAAGTCAGTGACAGCAACATTTTGGTACTATAATAATGGAGCAGCTTCAAAAACAGCTTCAGGTACAAAATCATACATTACAAATACAAGTAGTATGAAGACAGTAAATGGAAATATAACAGTACCAAAAGAGGTATCAGCAAATAAAACATTAGACAGAACTTACACATATAACGGAGTATCGACAAGTTCAGCAGCGAATGCAACAAATGTAACTCCAACGACAGCAAATACGACATATTATGCAAATTATAGATATTCAATAAAGGTAACATTTGATAGTAATGGAGCGACATCAGGAAAAAGTGATCCAAAACCAATAACTGGAAATGTATATTGTAGTTATACTATGAGTAGTAGAACAGGTTTAAGTGTAAAAATGCCAGATAATACAGAAGAATATGCACTAGTAAAATCAGGTGCGAATGCATCATATACATTTAGTGGATGGAATAGTAAGACTGATGGAACAGGAACGGCGTATAGTGCAAATACAAGTTATACATTCTATGATAGTACAACCGTATATGTAAGGTGGTTTAGGCCAGTGTATAAAAATACAACGACAAATAAAACATATGATATATTGTGTTATGCGTTTATGGAAGCTAATACAGGAGAAGTTATACAAATGCAACAAAATAGTAATACAGAACCATTGGAAGGTGGTGTAGCATCAGGAAAGACAATTTATTTAGAGCTAAATGGAAAGACATTAACAACAAAAGAATCAATAAGAAATAATGGAATATTATATGTAAATCATAAAGGAAGTACGTCAGGAACGATAAATTATACAGGAACAAAAGTTGCAGTATTAAGTGTAAGTTCATCAATTACATCATTGCAAATGAAAAATGCAACAATTACATCAAATGGAATGGGAATACAGACAACTGTTAATGCAATAATATTATCAAAGGTAAAAGTAACATCTAAGAAAGAAGGTATAAAGATTTCGGCGAAAGACAATGTAAGTACAATTGAAAGTTGTACTGTAAATGCAACATATTCTGGAGTACAGGTTGTTGATGGAAGAGCAATTATAACAAGTTCAAATATTACTGGTGATTATGGAGTATTTAATTTTGATGGATATATACAAATTGAAAATAATTCAATAATAAAAGGAACAACATATGCTGGTATAATAAATTGGTCAGAAAATGCGGGAACAACGCATGTAGGAACAAGGACAGCGACATTTAGTACAACATCAGAGCAAGTTACAGGAAAAACGTACGGAGTGCAAAATACAGGTTCAAAATCATATATTATTTAGATAATGGACGAGTACAAGGATTGCAAGGAGCAACAAATGGAGCGCTAACAACGACAAGGTCAGGATATACAATATATACAACGACATCAGGAAGTTATAAGGTAATATACCTAAAAGCAGCATCAAGAGCAAAGGCATTAAGTAAGATTGCAACAATGAGGTTAGGAAGAAATAGAGCAATAAGTATAGTAAAAGATCAGAGCAATAGTGTTGATGATAAAAACAGCAAAGAGGAAGATAAACAATCAGGTGAAAATCAAGTAGATAATAGTAATCAGTCTATAGACGGAAATGAAGTAAAAGATGAAATAGAAAATAGAAGTGAAGAAATAATAAAAGAAGATAATAATGTAGGAGAATATAATAAAGAGCAGATGGATAATGCAAAAATGAATGCAAAGGATGTAGATGATTATGAGAAAGAATATATATTATTGCGATACGAAGAAAATAAATATTCAAATAATCCAGAAGAGCTAAAGAAAAAGATGGACACAGAAGATATAGAGAATAAAACATTATGGATAGATCAAACGGAAAATAAATTAGATGCAACAATAACGAATGCGAACTGGAAAGATAAGTATTTAGAATTTAATGGAGAAACAACATATGGAACACTAGATAAAATAAATACAAAGGCACTAACAATAGAAACAACAATATCATGTACAAAATTACCAAAAGAAGATGATGAATGTATAATAGGAGATGCACAAAATAATACAGAGCTATTATATGTAACAAAAGAAGGAAACATAAAAGCAAAACTAAAAATTGGAGAAAAAGAATATGAAGCCACATCAATACAAAAACTTGAAGAAAATAAAGTTTATGGAATCACATTAACATATGATGGAAAGAAATTAGTTATATATATAAATGGTAAAGAAGATGTAAGAATAGAAATAGAGGAAGGAAAGAAATTCTTTGATAATGAATTAAAGCTAATAATCGGAGCAAAATCAAATGAAAAAACAGAAATAGGAACTGATACAAATGAAGATGATAATACCGAAAATGACGAAAATGCAATTTCTAACTATTTTTATGGAAATATGTATACATTTTCAATATATAACGAAGCCATTGATGAGGAAAAGATATTAAATAATTATATATATAATAGCAAATTAATAGAGCAAGAATAGAGCATATTATGCTAAAAAATTAAAAAAATAACAAAGTAAGAACAAAAAATTCTTACTTTGTTATAATAAAAAAGCTTGATTTTTTATAAAATAACTAATACTATATAAATAAAGGAGGAATTATGGAAGGTAATGAGGTAAAAGATAAAAAAGCATTGAAAATTATTAATATTATAGTAAGCATAATATTTTCAATTTTTATAATTTTCGAAATATTTATTTTTATATCGTATTTTGCGAAAAAAAATAATACCATTTATTTGTGTGGTGGTTTGCCATACATAGCATTATATTCTGATGATGAATATAACTTTGAAGATGGTGATTTAGTTATTACATATAAAGAACAGCTTTTTAATGATAAGGTAGTTCTTAAACATGATAAAAATAATATAACTGTAATATTAACAGGAGAGCAATTTAAATTAAATAAAAATAAAGAAAATGCATCAAATATTTTTTCTGTAAAAATACATTGGTTAGGTAAATTCATTTTATTTATGAGGGAATTGTATGCAGTTTTGGTTACTATGATAATTGTATCAGCAATTTATTTAATAATGTTTATATTAAGATTTCAGAGCAATAATGAATATACAAAACAATATAAAACGATAAGAATAATAAAAGATGTTATAATTTTAGCATTTATTATATGTTCATATATAGATATATTTTTAATTGGTAAAATTGATTATAAATTTGCTAAAGATGAAAAGAACATATATGGAATGAATACTATTCAGGAGCAAAATACAATAGAAAATAATTTTACAAATGATATTGGAAATACCACAGAAAACGTAGAAAACAATGTTAATAATTTGAACATAGTAAAAAATAATATTAATGGAAGTAATGTGAATAATAATAGAAACAATAATAACGATAGCAAAGATAATTCGTCAAATGATGACATAATAGATACAGGAATTAATTTTGAAGTAACAGAAAATTCAAAATCATGGAGTCAAATTGAAAATTTGGGAATTTTTAAAAATGAATTTTTAAAGTCGAACAAAATATATCCAGGAATTTCTGGTAAATATGAATTTAAGGTTGAAAACAAATCAGATTTTTATATTAATTATAAAATTAATATGGAAGTATTAAGTAATTATAATGTTAATTTGAAATATAAAATAATAAAAAATGGAGAATACTTAAATACTGAATATAAATATATAAATGAAATTAATATTCAAATTATGATTTAGCTAATGGTTCAAAGGATACTTATATTATCGAATGGAAATGGATTGATAATGATAGTGCTGATACATTAGCAGGGCAAAATGCTGATTTAGTAAAATATAGTTTAAAAATTTCAATTTCAGGTTCTCAAAAATAGGAGGAAATATGAAGAAGAATAAAGTTATTTTGATATGTTTAATTATTAGTTTAATTGCATTTTTAGCAATTTGTGCATATGCTGCCTATATATTTTTAACAACAGGTAAGATAGCAGCTACCACAGCCAAGCCGATAATTAGTGTAGAGCTTCAAGATGCGAATGATGATAGTAAAATGAATAGTTATTATAATGTAATAGTAAAAAACTATGATAATGATGGAAATGTTACAGAAACAGCCTGTGACTATAAAATTGAAATTGAAACGACAGATGGTAGTGACTTACCAGAATATTGTTGGTATGACGAGGCTGGAAATAGTTTAGGAACAAAACTTACAGGAGATTTTTCTTTAACAAAAAGTGATGTAACTTATAAAATACAATTTAAAAATATTGGTAATGAAGATATTACAAAGACTATTAAATTTAATACAGTTATGACACAGAAAAAATAAAAATTAAATTAATATAAAAAATAAAAGTAATGGAGTTAATAAAAATATCTCCATTATTTTTATTTATTTTTTTCGGATTCGATTTATTAATAATTTTGAAATATAATATATTAATATAATAATAATTAAAAATAATATTACGAATAATGGATTAGTACTTACAAATAATATAAATGACCCTAATAAAGGTATTGTAAAGCGATATGACCCTATTATGTCTGATGATGTTATTTTATCATTGTCAATAGTATTATTATTATCTCCCTTAGTTGTAAAAAGCTCTGTTCCATTATTATCATATTCTACATTTACAATTCTATGGACTGTAACAGCATTATCATGTTTAAATGCTACAATATCATTAACTTCGTATTTTTCTTTGGGATGAGTGACAACTAAGTCTTTTATATTAATTGTTGGCTCCATACTGCCAGATAAAATGGTATAAAAATTATAATTTAAAAAATTTATTGATGTATTTTTTAGTATAAATTTTTGAACTGAAAAATAACCAATAAGTATTATTAAAATTACAATTATTATATACTGTATTGTATTGAAAATATTTATTTTTGTTTTTTTCATTATAACCTCACTTGTATGTACTATAAATTATTATAGTATATTAATTTTTTTCTTAAGTTTTCAAAAAGAAAAGGGACAACATTATTAATTAAAGTATGTCCCTTTTTATGATAATTATTAATTAAATTTTTTGTTATTATTTTGATGTTACAGCTTGAGCAGCTGCTGGGTTAATTTGAGTACCTGTAATAGTTAAGTTAAATGTAACACCATTTTCTGTAGCAGCTTTACCTTCATTTGTGTCTGTTTCATCATTTTTTGCTATATTAGTAGCATCTGTACCTGTTTCATAAGCCCATTTCCAGTAAATTGTAACTGTTTTTTCTTTTCCTGTATCTTCTTGAGCTATTGTTCCAGAAATTTTAGCTCCATCAGTTGTATCAATTTTGTTTTCACAAGCTGCATCAGAATAGAAATGTAAGTTTGTTGGTTTGTTTTGCATGTTTGAAAGAACTATATCATATGATAAAGCAACTTCTGTTCCTGTTGTGTTTAAGGCAACTGAAAAGTGACCACTTGTACCAGGAGCAATTCTATCTGCTGCTACATTATTAACATCATCCATAGTTGTACCACCAGATGTAGTTGCTAAGTCGATGTTTTTAAGTTCTGTAGCAGTACCAAAATTCCATTTTGCTACTGTTGCAGTACCATTTCCCTCTAATGTTGATGTGTATTTAGACCATGCCCAAATACCAAATGCTAAAACAGCTATAAGTAATAATGCTAAAATTGCAATTACAGCTGTATTATTATTTTGTTTCTTATTTTCTTTTTCCATTGTGTTTCCCCCCTTTCTTTTCTTAAGTACAAGTTGAGTATAGCAAATAAAAATAAAAGAGTCAACAATTTTCGACAAAAAAAATATGGGAATTTTTGTCGAAAATTTTACTAGAAAAACAAAGAATTCTTGAAGTATTAATTGTTTAACATAGTAAAAAGATATCCACATATAATGAATAAGTTGTGGATATCTTTTTTATTTTTTTATATTTTTGAATAAAATTTATTTTTTATTTTTTTGTTGTTCTCTATTTAAATTATCTTTAGCAACTGTCATTAATAATTTTAATCTGTTTGTTTGGTTTGCTTCACTTGCACCTGGGTCATAATCAATTGGTGCAATATTTGCATTTGGATATTTGCTACGTATTGTTTTTATAACACCCTTTCCAACTACATGGTTTGGTAAACAAGCAAATGGTTGTACACAAACTATATTTGGAATTCCGTGTTCTATATATTCTATCATTTCAGCTGTTAAAAACCAACCTTCTCCTGTTTGATTTCCTATTGATAAAATATCTTTTACTTTATCTTCTAGTTCCCATATATTGCAAGGTAATAAATATCCTTTTTTAGAGTTTGATAATGCTTTTACTGAGTCTTTTTCTAATATATCAATTAATTTTATAGCATATTTAAATACATTTGCTTTTACTGCTCCTGTTTTTATTAATTGATTAAATGTTATTTTATGTGTTGCAATAAATTTTACAAATCCCATAAAATCTGGAAGTACAACTTCTGCTCCTTCTTGTTCAAGTTTGTCTACTACAAAGTTATTTCCAAATGGATGATATTTTATTAATACTTCTCCTACTATTCCAACTTTTGGTTTTTGTATTGTTGTATCTAATTCTATTTTTTCAAATGCATCAACCATATCGTATATACATTTTTTGAATTCTTTTAAATTAGATTTTGCAACTATTTTTTTGCAATTATTAAGCCATTCGTCATATGTTTTTTGTGTTTCACCTTTATGTATTTCATATGCCCTGTTTTTTGTTAATAATTTTTGTAATAAATCTGCTAGTATTACAGATTTAAATAATCTTTCTATAAATGGAATTGTTATTTTAAATCCTGGCATTTTTTCCATTCCTACAACATTAAATGAAATTACTGGAACATTAGCAAATCCTGCGTCGCGTAGTGCTTTACGGATAAATCCTATATAGTTTGTTGCACGACATCCTCCACCTGTTTGTGACATTATAATTGCGGTTTTATTTAAGTCATATTTTCCAGATTGTAATGCTTCTATCATTTGTCCGGTTGTTAATATTGATGGATAACACGCGTCATTATTTACATATTTTAATCCTGTTTCAACAGTATGATTTGTACATTCTCGTAATAATTCAACTTTGTATCCAGAAGCATTTGCGGCTGCCTCAATTAATTCAAAGTGAATTGGAGCCATTTGTGGGCATAAGATAGTATAATCTTTATTCATTTCTTTTGTATAAACTTTTTTATGAATTTCGTAATCTCCAGTTGCATCTGAATCTTTTTCATTTATACGTTTGTTCATACTTGCTAAAAGTGAACGAATACGAATTCTTACTGCACCTAAATTGTTTATTTCATCAATTTTTATTAATGTATACATTTTTCCGTAGCTTGATAATATTTCTTCTACTTGATCTGTTGTTACGGCATCTACTCCACATCCAAATGAATTTAATTGTACTAGCTCTAAATTATCTGTTTTTCCAACTAAGTCTGCTGCTGCGTATAGTCTAGCGTGGTATGTCCATTGATCTACAACTCTTAGTGGACGTTTAGCTTGAGTTAAGTGACATACGCTGTCTTCTGTTAAAACACTTAATCCTAAACTTGTAATTAATGTGTCGATTCCGTGGTTTACTTCAGGGTCTGAGTGATAAGGTCTACCAGCAACTACAATACCTTTTAAATTATTATCTTTTAAATATTTTAAAGTTTTTTCACCTTTTTTTCGAATATCACTTTTATATCTTTGATATTCTAGCTCTGCCATTTTTGCTGCTACTAAAAGCTCTTTTTTAGTAAAGTTATATTTTTTAAATTCTGGTAGTTCTAATATTGTTTTTGCTAACTTGTCTGCTTCAAAAGGCAAAAACGGATTTAGAAATTCTATGTTTTCAGCTTTTATATCTTCAACATTATTTTTTAAAACTTCTGAGTATGATATTACTATTGGACAATTGTAATGATTGTCTGAATCTTTATATTCTTTTCTTGAGTATGGTATACAAGGGTAAAATATTGTTTTTATTCCTTGTTTTATTAAACTTACAATATGTCCATGTGATAATTTTGCTGGAAAACATACTGATTCTGATGGCATTGACTCAATACCTTTTTCGTATGTTTTTCTAGTACTTTTTTCAGATAATATAACTCTGAATCCTAAGTTTGTTAAAAATGTGAACCAGAAAGGATAATCTTCGTACATATTTAAGACTCTAGGAATTCCTATTGTTCCACGTTTTGCTACTTCTTCTTTTATTGGAATATAATTAAATACTCTTTCATATTTATATTTAATTAAGTTTGGTAAATTTGTATTTTTGTTTGTTATACCAGCACCTTTTTCACATCTGTTTCCAGAAATATATTTACTACCATCATTAAATTTGTTTATTGTTAATAAACAGTGATTTTCACAGTTTTGACAACGAACGTGCATTGTTTTAACTTCTAATTTATCAATATCTTCAGATTTTAAAATGCTAGAATGATATTCCATATCTAGGTTTGCTTCATATTGTTGTTTTGCAAGTAATGCAGCACCATATGCACCCATTAATCCAGCAATATCTGGACGTATAACATTTTTCCCTACAATTAATTCGAAGGCTCTTAATACGGCATCATTATAGAATGTACCACCTTGAACAACTATATGGTCACCTAATGTATTAACATCTCTTATTTTCATAACTTTTTGAATTGCATTTTTAATAACTGAATATGATAGTCCTGCTGAAATATCTCCAACTGAATATCCTTCTTTTTGAGCTTGTTTTATTTTTGAGTTCATAAATACAGTACATCTTGAACCTAAGTCTACAGGTTTTCTTGATTCTATAGCTGCTTGTACAAATTCTTCAATTGATAAGTTTAAGCTTTTTGCAAAAGTTTCAATAAATGAACCACATCCAGAAGAACAAGCTTCATTAAGCATAATATTGTCGATTGTTCCTTTTTTTATTTTTATATATTTCATATCTTGACCGCCAATATCAACTATGCTTGTAACATTTGGCATAAATTCTTTGGCGGCTGTATAATGAGCAATTGTTTCTATTTCATTTAAATCTATTTTTAATGCTGTTTTTATTAATTGTTCTCCATAACCGGTTACTCCACTAAAACGAATATCTGCTTTTTTTGGTAAAACAGAGTATAGTTTTTTTAGCATTCCCATAACGCTTTTTAATGGATTTCCTTCATTATTTCCGTATAATGAATATAATAATTTTCCGTCATTATCTATTAAAACTAATTTTGTTGTTGTAGAACCTGCATCAATACCAATAAAACAATCTCCTGAAAAATTATCTAAAGTTCCCTTTTTTACACAGTCTTTATCATGTCTTTGTTTAAATTCATCATAGTCAGCATCTATTGAAAATAGTGGAGCTAATGGAACTGTTGTATTATCGTGTGAACCTCTTAATACTGTTATTTTGCTTTTTAATATTTCGTTAGTTATTGGTTTGTTTTCTATTGAGGTAATGGCTGCTCCTTTTGCAACAAATAGATGTGCTTCTTCTGGAACTATAGTTTCTTCTGGTGTTAAATTTAATGTTTCAATAAACCTATTTCGTAATTCAGATAAATAGTTTAAAGGACCACCTAAGAATGCAACATTTCCTTTTATAGGTCTACCACATGCAAGACCACTTATTGTTTGGTTGACAACTGCCTGAAAAATTGAAACGGCTATATCTTCTTTTGCTGCACCTTCGTTTAGTAGTGGTTGAATATCGGTTTTTGCAAAAACACCACAGCGAGAAGCTATTGGATATATTGTTTTATAATGTTTTGCAAGTTCATTTAAACCACTGGCATCAGTATCTAATAATGAAGCCATTTGGTCAATAAATGCTCCAGTCCCTCCAGCGCAAGTACCATTCATACGTTGTTCTATAAATTTATCAAAATAAATAATTTTTGCATCTTCGCCACCTAGCTCTATTACTACATCTGTTTGTGGTATATATTTTTCAACAGCTTTTTTACAAGATACAACTTCTTGTAAAAATGGTAAGTTTAAAAAATTAGCCGCAGACATAGCTCCTGAACCCGTAAGTGATATTGTAAATTGCGAATTTGGATAATCTTTATTTAATTTTTCAAGTACATTGCAAACTGTATTTTTTGTATCTGAAAAGTGTCTTTCATAATTTTCGTAAATAATGTTTAGTTTTGAATCTAAAACCACAATTTTTACTGTAGTTGATCCAACATCTAAACCTACATGTAACAAATTTCCCATATTGTACTCCTTTTTATATTCAGACTTTTAGTATTAATAAAATATAAATGTATAAATATCAGCAATAAGTCTGAAATGTTTTATTACTATAATTTTTGTTTCAAGTAGTATTGTATATTGAAACTCGAAATTTGTCAAACGAAAAATGCCTGTAAATCTTAGGCTTTGTGGTTATATTTACTACTTGTCTGTAATAAGATTAAAAAAAAGATTGAGGAGGGGTTTTTATGAGTGATAAAAGCAAAAAAATATTGATTATTTCAATAATAGTAATTGCAATTATTGCAGTTATAGTAGTAATTTGCTGTAATTCCAATGTAGAAAAAATAAAAAATAATACAGAAGAAAATGTTATTATTCCTGAGGAGGAAATTTCAGATGAACAATTACGAGAAACAACAGTTACATTATATTTTGTAAATTCAAATAATGAAATCGCAGAAGAAGTTAGAAAAATTGATTCAAAAGTGTTACTTAATAATCCATATCAAGAGGTAATGAGTTTATTATTAAATGGACCTAAAACAGAAAATTTAAAAAGTGTTTTACCAGAGGGGGTGAAAGTTAATAAAATAACAAAAAATGGAGAATGTTTATTTATTGATTTTTCAAAAGAGTTTATAGAAAATCAAGTTGATAATATTGAAACACAAGGACTTGCAATTAGTCAAATTGTTAATACAATGACTCAATTTACAGAGATAAATTCTGTTAAGATTTTGATTGATGGTAAAGAAAATCAATGTTTTAAAAATAGTACAATTAAGTTTGAGAGATTGTTTACTAAGGAGGATTAGGGGATTTTAGAGGCCGGATATGTGAATATATATATTAAAAATTCGTTCCTTGCTGGTGCGCCTTCACTTGACTGGTGTGAGTGGTTATGTACCCTCGTTGTTGGTTGTACAAAATTTTTAGGGCTCTACAGCTTCCAAACTGCGCGTCACTGCATTTTAATATATATATTCACATATTCTGCTCTATAAAATTTGGTCGGTTGTGAGTTTGGTTTTTATCAATACAGAAATATATATTGGTGAAAAGTTTTTTATATAAAAGCGTAAATTGCTTATTTATTATTTTTTGTTTTTTATTTTTATTGTTAATTGTTTTTTTATTTATTTTTTTGTATATTTAATTTTGTAATTAATATATTTTATTCTTTATTTAAAAATTGCATATATATTTCATTTTTACTTACTCCTTGCTCTTTTGCAATTTTTTTTATTGCTTCATTTTTTGTTAGACCTTGCTTTTTATATAGCTCATATTGCTCTTCAATTGGTAGGTTATTTTGAGTTTCGCTTTCTTCAATATTTTTATTTCCTTCTATTAAAATAATCATTTCACCTTTTATTTCTTTCATTTGAGAATTATTTCTGATATTTTACCGCGTATAAAACTTTCGTGGATTTTTGTTAGTTCTCGTGCAAGAACTATATTTACATCTCCTAGGTATTTATATATATCGTTTAGTGTTGTGACTATTTTGTGAGGTGCTTCATATATAATCATAGTTTTTGTTTCTTTTTTTAGCTCTTCGAATTTTTTTAATCTTAATTTTTTGTTTAGTGGTAAAAATCCGTAAAAGCTGAATTCCTTAGTGTCTAATCCAGATGTTATTAAAGCATTTATTAGTGCGCAAGCTCCTGGTATTGGTATTATTTCAATATTATTTTGTATGGCTTCTTTTACAATTACTTCTCCTGGATCTGAAATTGCTGGAGTACCTGCATCTGTGATAAGAGCAATATTTTCTCCATTTAATAATTTATTAATTAATAAATCTTTTTTTATTTCTTCATTGTGTCTGTGATAACTGATTAGGGGTTTTGAAATTTCTAAATGATTTAATAATTTTAAACTATGTCGTGTATCTTCGGCAGCAATTACATCTACTTCTTTTAACACATTAATTGCTCTTAATGTTATATCATCCAAATTTCCAATTGGTGTTGCTACTAAATATAATTTCCCATTCATACTAATTCCTCATTTCTGTTTAT
>ERZ859980.883-NODE-883-length-14959-cov-1.730475_pt1 | contig 14959 bp, 14 predicted proteins | sample MGYA00509984_ERZ859980 | MGnify/ENA primary metagenome ERZ859980 (study PRJEB30046, sample SAMN00715173) | human gut metagenome | study: EMG produced TPA metagenomics assembly of the A metagenome-wide association study of gut microbiota in type 2... | reverse complement strand
TTTTCAATATCCATCTCTTTTCCCTGATAATAAACACAGTTTAAAATATTCTGCATATAAGGTGTTTCTATAGTTGCGTCATACTCAGGCGTTCCGTAGCACTCCATCATATGATAAGGATAACGAACTCCATGATCAGATTGTATAATAATAATAGCATTTCTATCATTTTGTAAAATGCCATCCACTGCATTCTCCATACAGGCATTTACATACTTTAATTGATTTAAATAAAGACTCTTGTCTGCCCAATTGATGTATTTCTATAATCAACTGCTCCCCCTTCCTCATTGATTACAAATGGAGGATGAGGACATGACACATACCCTATTGTTAAGGTGGGGTTCTCCTTATCAACCATTTTATAGCATGTCTGCATCGTATTTAATATATTTTTTAAATCTGATACATAATATTGTGTATCCGTACTGGTTTCAATTTGTTCTGCTTTATAATCTTTTATTAATTGAAAAATACTTTTTTGCAAAATATAGGTTGAAATTGTATCCACTACATCTGATGTTGCAATAACATTGCACCCATCTTCATCCAAAAACTGGGTATGATTTATCAAATTAATCGTATATCCATTCGTTTTAAAAATTTGATATAACTTAGGATTTTTCATATATTTTAAATTATTTGCTTCCAGTTCGTCTGGAGAAGCAACATACTCCAAATTTAATAAATTAGGTATATTTACTGTCGTAGAACATGACTCATAATTATGACTTGTTGTTGAAATATTAAACCCATTTTCCTCAATATGTTTTAAAAAGACTCTATTATCATAATTATAATACCGTTCCAGCCCCTCTACCCCAGCATATTCATCACATATAAAAAAATATACATTTGGTTTTCTTCAGACACATATTCTATATTCTCTGAATTTTCCACTTTTTGATAATTTAGTTTTGAGCATATTGTTGGAAGCGCCACAAAAAAATTCATTGCAATTAGTACCAGAAAATATATTCCAATCAACATACAAATATTTTGTTCAGATCTGATTTTTTTCTTAACCAGAATCATAAACATAAATATTATAAAAAATAAAATTACAATTATCTTTTTTCTTCCAATCACATGATCTACTTTGCTTAAAAATACATTAAAATTAGTTAAGATAAAAAGTATTACATCACTGGCTAACACTGCCTTACCAGTATTCTTCATGAAAATAATACAAATTACAAACACTACTATCGCTAATGCCAAAAATTTTTCGAATGCAGGTAATGCATCAATAAGTTTTGCCTCATCGGCATTCTGAAATACATAAATAAACATGGATACAAAATAACAAACGCTATGTACTTATTGTAAAAAATTTTTTTATAAAATCCGAATTTTGCTTTTTTTTTAAAATTATATCTAAATAAAAATAATATAAAATACAAAATACTATGTAATTTAACAAATTCTATTATACTTTAAACTGAATTACATTTAATTAATTCCAGGTATTTTGTATTCTATAAATAATTATTCTGCTTCTCTTGCCAAAACAACTAATCTATATGAGTTGTTTGATTGGCATGTTACCAAAGAAACTTCTCTTTTACCATTAGTATTTCTTTGATAAAATGACGTATCAGATTCTTCTGTAGTATATTTATTGTATATCGTATATGCTCTTCTTGTTCCTGTTTCCCAGTCTGTTATATATATAGTATCCCCAACCTGAAGCTTTTTATTACTTCCAAAAAATAATCCACTTCTGTAATTATGTCCCATTATTACAGTATTTCCAACATTATTTAATCCTACACCATATTGAATTGCAACAGATACTTCAATAGCATTGGCATCTGTAACTTGCCAAGATCCATTTACTTTGTCTCCTAAAATAGGATACTGCAATCTTACTGTTGGCATTTCTATTTTTCCTGCTACATTGTAACCTTTATATTTTAATGCGTCACTTGAAATTCCTCTTGTGCCTCCATTTTTTGGTGTTTGTTCTTGTATCGCTTGATTCTCCTGTTCATCTGTATATAATGGTTCATCTGTTGTTTGATTTACAACATTATCAAATTCATCAGTCAAAAAATTATCTGCATCTGAATTTAATTTATATTTCTGATAATATTTATAACACAAATAACCTGCTGTACCTATAACACCAATTATAAGTACTGCAAGTAATCCGCGTTAGAAATTTATCATATGCGCTCTTACCCATTTTCTCATTCCTTTCGATATTTTTTATTTAATACATTTCTTCTTATACAATTCCTTCTCCTAGTTTTTTACCTGCTATTATATGAAAATGCATATGCATAACTGTTTGACCAGCATTTTCTCCACAATTATTTATTACTCTAAATCCTTCTTTAGCAAAGCCTTCTTTTTTTGCTATTTTATTTATTGCTTCATATATTTTTGATATTATATTATCATTTTCTTCAACATCTAAAACATTGTCATAATGTTTTTTAGGAACAACCAAAATATGAATTGGTGCCTGTGGATTCAAATCCTTAAATGCTGTTACATTTTCATCTTCATATACTATTGTTGATGGAATTTCGCCATTTGCTATTTTACAAAAAATACAATCACTCATATTACTTCCTTCTTTCGTCTAATTTTATTTACTTTTTTATTATAACATATTGACATATTTTTTTCTACGCCAATTTATTTTTTATTTACTTTTTGGGTAAAAAACAACATATCCATTTTTTTGAATATGTTGTTTTCTTTTTATTCTTCTATTAAAACTGCTTTTATTCTTCTTACTCCTGCTGAGCTTGATTCTTCTTTTTTTATTTTGAATTTTCCTAGCTCTGATGTATTACTTACATGAGGTCCTCCGCATATTTCTGTTGATACATCTCCTATTTTGTATACAGTTACTATATCTGGATATCTTTCTATAAATTCACATTCTGCCCCCATTTTTATTGCTTCTTCTTTTGGCATTTCTAATTTTTCTACTGGAATTGCCATTTTTATGTATTCATTTACTAGGTCTTCTGTTTGTTGTTTTTCTTCTGGTGTCATTTTGCTATCATGTGAAAAATCAAATCTCATTCTTTCTGCAGTTATATTGCTTCCTTTTTGATGTACATGGCTTCCTAGTACTTTCTTTAATGCAGCATTTAATAAATGTGTTGCTGTGTGGTATTTTGTTTCCATTTCTCCTGTTGAAGCAAGTCCACCTTTGAATTTTTGCTCTGCACCTTTTCTTGATAAAGCTTGATGCTCTTCAAATTTCTTTTTGAATCCTTCTATATCAACAGTTAAACCTTGCTCTTTGGCAAGCTCTTCTGTAAGTTCAATTGGAAATCCATATGTATCATATAATTTGAATGCAATATCTTTTGATATTTCTGTTCCTTCTATATTTCTTGTTAATTTTTCAAATTCACGTAAACCTTTTTCTAATGTTTTATTAAATTTATTTTTTTCATTAGCTAAAACTTCTAATATAGAATTTTCGTTTCTTTCAAGCTCTTTGTAATATGGCTTATATTCATTAATTACAACTTTTGCAAGCTCTTGTTCCCAACTGCTGTTTATATCTATATCTAATTTTTTAGCATAACGAATCATTCTTCTTATTAATCTTCTTAATATGTAACCTTGGTCTGTATTCGAAGGTTTTATTCCTGCATCATCACCACTTAATATTACAATAGCTCTTATGTGATCTGCTATAATTCTCATGCTTCTTGTATATTTTTCATCATCATAATTTTTTCCAGAAACTTCTTCTATTTTTTTAATTAAATCTGTCCATATTGATGATCTATAGTTATCTGTTTGTCCTTCAAGTACTGCAACAACTCTTTCAACACCCATTCCAGTATCAACATTTTTATTTTTTAATGGTTCAAATGTTCCGTCTGGTTTATGATTGTATTGCATAAATACATTGTTCCATATTTCTACCCAATTATCATTTTCTGGATCAAAATCAGATGGAACTTCTTCATCACTTCTCCAATAGAATATTTCAGTATCTGGTCCACATGGTCCTGTAAGTTCCATGTTTGGCCACCAGTTATCATCTTCTCCTAAAAATGCAATTCTGTTTTCTGGAATTCCTAATGATTTCCATAAATCTGCTGATTCATTATCTGCTGGTACTATATCGTTTCCTTTAAATACAGTTACAGATAATTTTTCAACTGGTATTTTTAAGTATTTTGTTAATAGTTCAAAACTCCATGTTATAGATTCTTTTTTGAAGTAATCTCCTAAAGACCAATTTCCTAGCATTTCAAAAAATGTATGATGTGTTTTATCTCCAACTTCATCTAAATCATTTGTTCTAAAACATTTTTGAACATCTGTTAAACGTGTTCCTTCTGGATGAGGCTCTCCTTTTAAATATGGTACTAATGGTTGCATACCAGCTGTATTAAATAAACAAGTTGGATCATTTTCTGGAATTACTGGAGCACTTGGTATTATTTTATGTCCACGCTCTTCAAAAAATTTTAAGTATATATTTTTTAAATCTACTTTTTCCATATATTTTTTCGACTCCCTTTTTAAACAATTTTTCGTCAATTATATTACAAATTATGGTAAATTGCAATAGTTTGATTGTTTTAATAAACTTGGCAATAACGTTGGCACATATGCAAATACAGATTTAGCTATTATAATGTTAAATTTAGCTAACTAAAAAAATTATAAAAATGGCGAATCAATTTGTGATTGTCATTCTATTTTTAGTTGTTGGCATACCTGTCCTAAGTTTTGAAATTTACATCAAACAATCTTGTTTTGCCTCACTTACAGTTACTTTTGCTATTTTATTTATTAAATCATCTTTATCTGTTTTATGCTTTACTACAATATAATTTGTTGTATGCCCTTTTAAATATTCTCCTTCACGCTCTTCAAATAGAACTTCTACTTGTTTACCTATATATTTTTTATTGTAATTGTATTCATTTTCGTTTGATAATTCTATTAATTTTTTGCTACGCTCTTCTTTTATTTTCCCATCTACTTGATTTGGCATTACTGCTGCTTTTGTTCCTTTTCTTTGTGAATATTTGAATATGTGCATTTTATAAAATGCTATTTCTTTTAAAAATTCATATGTTGTATTAAACTCCTCATCTGTTTCGCCTGGAAACCCAACTATAATATCTGTTGTTAATGCAGCATTTGGAAATTTTGCTCTTAGTCTTTTTGTTACTGCTTTAAATTCTTCTGTTGTATATCTTCTGTTCATTCTTTTTAATGTTTCTGTGCATCCGCTCTGTAATGATAAATGAAAATGGTCACATATTTTATCTAATTTTGATAATCTTTCCACAAACTCATCTGTTATTATTGTTGGCTCTATTGAACCTAATCGTATTCTATGTAATCCTTGTATTTTATTTATTTCTTCAAGTAAATCTATTAAACCAATATTTTCACCTTTAAAATCTCTTCCATATGATGCTATATGAATTCCTGTTATTACAACTTCATTTATTCCTTCTTCTACAACTTTTTTTATTTCTTCTATTACATTTTCTATTTTTCTACTACGAATATGACCTCTTGCATATGGAATTAAACAATAAGAGCAAAATCTGTCACATCCATCTTGTACTTTTATAACAGCTCTTGTTTTTTCGGTATATGTTGTTGTTCCAAGCTCTACGTAATCTAATTTATACATTACATCTGATACAAGGTCTTCTGCTCCTTTTTGTGCTATATGATTTTCTACTATTTGTATAATATCATTTTTTTCATTATTTCCAATTATTAAATCTATCTCCGGTATTTTTTTAAGCTCCTCTTTTGCAACTTGTGCATAACATCCACATGCTACCAATGTTGCATCTTTATTTATTTCTTTTGCTCTTCTAAGCATTTGTCTTGACTTTCTATCTGCAACATTTGTTACTGTGCATGTATTAACTATGTAGACATCTGCATATTCGTCAAATTCAACAACTTCATATCCATGCTCTATAAATTTTTGTGCCATTGCATTAGTTTCGTATTGATTTACTTTGCATCCTAAAGAGCAAAATGCTACTTTTTTTACTTCATTCATTTTTATACCTCTCTTAATTTTATTAATAGTTTTGATTATATCATCCTAACAATAATATGTAAAGTAATAAATTCTAAATAAATTCCATATTATATTTGCTAATTACTATAAATATCCATTTTTCTATTGAATATTATGTAAATTTATGGTATAATAATTGCATATGATTTTAAAGGGGGATTTTTAATGTCTAAGACAAAAAAAATTATTATTTTATTTAGTACTTCAATTTTATTTTTAATACTATTTTCAATAAAAAGTGACGCATATTGCTGGCCAATCGCCAATAGTAATGGCACTATTGATTATAACAGTAGTTATATTGAATATGGTTATGGAAAAAGAACTTATACTGTAGATACAAATTTATGGAAAAACGAAGTAAGTTATTGTAAAACAGAAAATCATCATGGTGTAGATATAACCGGAACACCTGGTGCAACATATAAAATCGTATCCGTTTCTAATGGTACAGTTATTGCAACAAGCGCAAATAGAGCAACATATGCTGGAACATCTTTTCCAAACAATAATCAGAGACAAGGACCTAACCATTCAAATGGTGGAGGATACGGAAACTATATTCTTGTAAAAGATAGCAACTCAAACTTCGTATTCGTTTATGCACATTTATCTCCTAACACATTAACTGTAAAAAAAGGTGATTCAGTAAGAATGGGACAAGTTTTAGGTACAATGGGTAGTAGTGGTGATGCAGGACATATGCATTTACATTTTGAAATAAGAAGAAATACAGCTTCAGCTTTGTCAACACCTTATTCTTCAACAAGTAATATGAAAATAACATCTACATTTGATTATGAGAGTAATCAAAGTGTTTCTATAAACCCAGTAAAATACATTTATACAAAACAAATGGCAACAGATTTCGTTACAAGTTTATATAATAATATTTTAGGAAGGAACCCAGAAACTACAGGATTAAACAATTGGGTTAATTGCATAATGAATGGTACGTCTTTAAACAAAATTGTCTCTTCTTTCTATAATAGTAAGGAATTTAAAAATAAAAACTATCCTAATGAACAATTTGTAGAAAAATTATATATAGGATGTTTACAAAGAAATAGTGATTCTAACAGTAAAGCAAAATTTGTTCATCAATTAAATAATGGTGTTTCCCGTTCACAAATAATTAACTCTTTTGTAAATTCTTCGGAGTTTACAAACTTAACAACAAAATTCTATGCTCAAGACTTCGTTTCTGATTCATATAAATATATACTTGGAAGAGCTATTGATTCCAGCGGAAAAAAATATTGGACAACCTCTTTAATGAATTCAAACTCACCTGTATCACTATTGAACTCATTATATAATTGCTCAGAATTTACTAATAAGAGATATAGTAATAATGATTATGTGGAAAAATTATATAGGGGTTGCTTACATAGAGCAAGTGATGCTGGTGGAAAAAATAATAATATTAAACTTTTAAATTTTGGAACTTCGAGAGCTAATTTACTAAAAAGTTTTACTCAATCTAAAGAATATCAAAGATTAGTTGCTAAAAAATATGGATTATCAAATATTGGACTATAATAAAAAAAAATTATATTTATAATAAAAAAAACAAATCATATTATTGATATGATTTGTTTTTTTTTATATACTATATTTAGGAGGTATACTTATGAAAAAAGAAAAACATACCAAATTAAAAAAAGATAAAAATATTCTTATAAATATTCTTACTATAATTTGCATTATTGCAGTAATATTTTCTTTATATAATATTGGTGCTTGGATTTTTGAAAACCAAAAACGGAAATAATTTAATATCTGATATTCAAAAACAAGTTGCAATTACATCTGAAGATATTTCTGTTAATAACATAAATGTAAAAAAACTAAAATATGACTTTGGTAATATATTATCAAAAAATTCTAGAACCGTTGGATGGGTTAATGTAAAAAATACAAATATTAATTATCCTGTTGTAAAATACACGGATAACGACTATTACTTAAATCACTCATTTGACAATACAGAAAATTCAGCAGGATGGATATTTGCAAATTATCAAAATAAATGTGATGGCTCTGATTATAATACTGTAATATATGGTCACAATAGACGAGATAAAAGTATGTTTGGTAGTTTAAAAAACGTATTAAAACCTGAATGGTTATCTAATGAAGATAATTTATATATTAACTTTTCTACATTAAATGATAGCCATATATATAAAATATTTTCCACCATAATATGCAATGATACAGATGTTAATAAATATATAAACATTGATTTTTTCGATGAAAATGATTTTAAAAATTACATTATGCAAATAAAAGATTATAGCACTTACAATTTTAATACAAACTTGACAAATGCTAAACAAATAATTACTTTATACACGTGTCATGGAACAAACAATCAAAGATTATTAGTATATGCTGTACTAATTGATTAATATATAATATAAATTATTGGAGGATTTTATGAGTTTTTTTGATAAATTAAAAAGAATTATAAATGCTATAAATAGTAATATTCCAAAGGACATAAAAAGTAGCATTAATAATATAACCAAAGATTTAGATGATGATATTTCTAATTCAATTAACAAATCTGAAGAAAAAAAATCAATACCTAATATTTATAGCGATTTTCCAGTTTTTGATGGCGAAATAACAAAAATTTCTGAAAAAAGTACTTCAAAATATACCCGCTGTATACTAGACTACGAAAACATTTCATCTTTAGATTTTGAAGATTATTTATATGATATAACTAGGGCTGGCTACATTCAAGAATCAAACATAAAATATGCTAAAAAAAACACATATATTATTGTTGTATATTCTCAAACATCTTTACATATAATTTTTCATATTAACAAATAAATATTATAATAAAATGATATAAATTGACTATATTAGTTAAATTTATATCATTTTATTTTTATAATTATTATTAATTAGTAGTAATTTCAATATATCAATTTATGTTGCTTTATTTTTAGTACTTATCTAAAATTTAAATGTATCTTTTTGGTGAATTTTGTTGATAATAAATTTTAGCTATGATATATTATTTACGAAAATTTTCAAATAATGAAATTGTAATTTTTATAGGAGGGTAATTATGGATTTCGAACAATGGAAAAATTTTAATAAAAATGGCGAATGGACAAAAGAAATTGACGTTCGTAGCTTTATTCAAGCAAACTACAAACCTTACACAGGAGATGCAACTTTTTTAGCTGATGCTACAGAAAAGACAAAAACTCTTTGGAATGAAGTTCTTGAATTATACAAAAAAGAAAGAGAAAATGGTGGTGTTTTAGATGCTGATGTAAAAACTCCATCTACAATAAATGGATATGATGCAGGTTATATGACAAAGACTTAGAAGATATAGTTGGTCTTCAAACAGACAAGCCTTTAAAAAGAGCTATTATGCCAAATGGTGGTATTCGTATAGTTGAAAAATCCTGCGAAGCTTATGGTTTAAAAGTTGATGAAGAAACATCTAGAATTTACCATGCTTTAAGAAGAACACATAATGATGGTGTTTTCGCAGTATACACACCAGACATTAGAGCTGCAAGAAGCTCACACTTAATAACAGGTCTTCCTGATGGATATGGTCGTGGAAGAATTATAGGTGACTACAGAAGAGTTGCATTATACGGTGTTGATGCATTAATAGAAGCAAAAAAGAAAGATATGGAAACATATGACAGAGACGAATTCACATATGATGTAATTAGAGCTCGTGAAGAAATGCATGACCAAATTGCTGCATTAGAAGATTTAAAGAAAATGGCAGAAAAATATGGATTTGATATTTCAAAACCAGCATCAAATGCTAAAGAAGCTATTCAATGGTTATATTTTGGGTACTTAGGAGCTGTTAAAGACCAAAACGGTGCTGCAATGAGCTTAGGAAGAACATCTACCTTCTTAGATATATATATTGAAAAAGATTTAGAAAATGGAGTTATAACAGAAGTAGAAGCTCAAGAATTAATGGATCATTTTGTTATGAAATTAAGACTTGTTAGATTCTTACGTGCTCCTGAATATAACGAATTATTTAGTGGAGACCCAGTTTGGGTTACAGAAAGTATTGGTGGTATGGGTGTTGATGGAAGAACATTAGTTACAAAAAATTCTTTCAGAGTTTTACACACATTAAGAACATTAGGACCTGCTCCAGAGCCAAACTTAACAGTTCTTTGGTCTAAAAACCTACCACAAGGATTTAAAGATTTTTGTGCAAAAATTTCAATTGATACATCAGCTATCCAATATGAAAATGATGATTTAATGAGAGTTACTCTTGGCGATGATTATGGTATTGCTTGTTGCGTATCTGCAATGAAAATTGGTAAACAAATGCAATTCTTTGGTGCAAGAGCTAACTTAGCCAAAACTTTATTATATGCAATAAATGGTGGTAGAGATGAAATATCTGGAAAACAAATAGGTCCAAAATTCAGACCAATAACATCAGAATACTTAGACTATGATGAAGTTATGGAAAAATTTGATGATATGATGGAATATGTTGCTAAAATTTATATTAAAGCATTAAATGCAATCCACTACATGCATGATAAATACTCATATGAAGCATTAGAAATGGCTTTACACGATAAAGAAATTTTAAGAACAATGGCATGTGGTATCGCCGGACTTTCAGTTGTTGCAGATTCACTATCTGCTATAAAATATGCAAAAGTAAAAGTTATAAGAAACGAAGATGGTTTAGCTGTAGATTATGCAGTTGAAGGTGATTATCCAAAATATGGAAATGATGATGACAGAGTTGATTCAATTGCTGTAAATATGTTAAAGAATTTGAAAGAAAATTAGAAAAACACATCATATACAGAGGTGCAAAACCAACACTTTCTGTTTTAACAATAACATCAAATGTAGTTTATGGTAAAGCTACTGGAAATACACCAGACGGACGTCGTGCAGGAGTTCCTTTTGGACCTGGTGCTAACCCACTTTATGGAAGAGATTCAAATGGTGCATTAGCTGTTATGAATACAATAGCTAAACTTCCATACGAATATTCAGAAGATGGTATTTCATTTACATTTGCAATAACACCAAATACTTTAGGAAATGATTCACAAACACAAGTAAATAATTTAGTAAGTATGTTAGATGGTTACTTTATGCAAACAGGACATCATATTAATGTAAATGTATTCAACCGTGCATTATTAGAAGATGCTATGGAACATCCAGAAAATTATCCTCAACTTACAATTCGTGTTTCTGGATATGCTGTTAACTTTATAAAATTAACAAGAGAACAACAATTAGATGTAATTCGTAGAACAATTCATGAAAGAATCTAATCGAAAAATATGATAAAAGAATCCGCCTCGTTAAACTTTGAGTTTAACGAGGAATTTTTATATGTAGAAAATATTCAAATAAACTAAAAAAGAATCGTATCAATAGCTCTGACCACATGATACGATTCTTTTTTACAGTCCCCATACAATCAATAAAATTATAATTATAATAGTGACTGAAATTGCTGCCCGAGCGCCTTTCTCAGACATACCTCCTCGCATAAACATACGCTTAAGAAGATCTCCAAGCCAATCTATAATCGGCCTGAAAATTACTCTCCAGGTTCCCCTGAAAATTGCGCATATTGCAAGGATTACTAGGATTGCAATTAGCCATCCCATTATTTCAACCTCCCTTCACATTGATACTTTATTATAGCTCTATCTTTATTGTTATGTCAACACAAAACCACACATAAGCCTTTATTACTTATGTGTGGTTTGCTTTATTATGCATTTTTTGCATTCTTTTTTTCTTTTTTCATTTTTATAATTTCAACTCCAAGAGTTATAACTCCTAATACTACAGCAAATCCTATTAATACTAAAGTATTTTTTCCAATAAAGTTTGTGCTTGTTGAAATTAAACATTCCTTAAATACTTTTATTGTGTATGTCATTGGTAGTAATGGATTTAAGAATCTAAATCCTTTATCAATTGTTTCTACTGGGAATGTTCCTCCAGCAGCAGCTAATTGAAGTACTAATATAATTAATGCTAAGAATTTTCCTATATCTCCCAAATTTCTAATTAAGAATTGTATAATTGTCATAAATACACCACCAGTTATGGCACATTCTAATAAATATACTCCCATATTTGTTACATCAAAACCTAATCCAAATTTTAATACTAATCCAGTAACTACACCATCTATTAATCCAATTCCAATATACATTAAATTTTGTAAAATTTTATTTTTTTCATTATAATCTAATTTTCCAAATCTATGTCTTTGGTCATAATATAAAACAACATAACACATTAAAGCTCCAACCCATAATCCAATTGATAAGAATAATGGTGTAAATGCAATACCATATGAACTTACTTCACCATAATCCTCTTCTTCAATTTTTACTGGATCTGATACGAAATCATTTAATCCATTTAATTTAGTTAGCTCTGTTTTAGATTCTTTTAATCCATTATTAATTTCTGTTTTGAAAGTATCAACACCATCTAATAAAGTTTGACTACCTTCTACAGCGGAAGTACTTCCTTCATCTAATTTATTTAAAGAATCCTTAACTGTTTCTGAACTTGTGCTTAATGTTTTTAATCCAGTTTCAAGTGATTGTGCTCCACTTTGAACTTGAGTACCTCCAACTTTTAATGTTGAAAGACCATTTTTTAAAGTTTCTGTTCCATTTTTAACAGATGTTAATCCTGTTTTTAATGTACCAATTTTTGCCATTAATCCAGAAATTTCTGATGAACTTGATTTTAAAGTTTCTGTTCCATTTTTAAGTAATTGAGCTCCAGCTCTTACTTCATCACTTTTTGCTGATAAAGACTTTGCACCTTCAGCAATTGCTTTCCCGTTATCTTCTAATTTATATTTTTCTTTTCCAGCTATTATTGCTTTTGCACTTTGTGCCATTTGGCTTATTTGTTCATTTGTAACACCATTTCCATTTATTGCATTATCATAATCTATTATAGATTGTAATAATTGATTTTGGCTGCCATCTAATTGATTTACTAAAGTTGTATATGCTTGAACTTTTTGAGCTAAATTATCAGTATTTTGTGTATAACTTTGAACACCTGCATTTACTTGTTCTGCACCATTATTTAAATTATCTATACCTTGTGTTAAAGTAGATATTTTTTCTCCTCCATTTGAAGATAAGCTATCAACTCCAGCATTAATTTGAGCTATTGCATCATCTAATGTTGTTGCTCCACTTTCTAAACTTGCAACACCTTCGTTTACCTGTGATACACCATTATTTAAACTTGAGCTTCCTGCATATGCACTTTTTACTCCATTGTCAAAATCTGTATATTTGCTATTTAATAATCCAATTCCACTGTTTAAATCTTTTAATCCACTATTTAAATCAGATGTCCCATCATATATTTTATCTGCCCCATCTGAAATTTCTTGTAAGCTATCTGGAACTTCTGCTAATGTATCTGATAATGTTGATACAACTTCTTTTCCAACTTTACTTTGTAATTCCATTTCTGTTGCTGTTACAACTTTGTTAATTATTTGTGATGCTAAGTAATTGCTTTGTTGGTTTGGTGAATATGTTATAGTTGCAACTTTTTTATCTTCCTCCTTTGCACTATTTAAACATTCTGTAAAATTACTTGGTATTGTTATTGTTGCATAATATTCTGCATTTTGTAATCCCTCATTTGCTTCATCTTGACTAACTTCGCAAATATCCATAACATCTTTATCTTTTAATTCTTTTACCAATTCACTACCTTGGTTAGTTCCGTCTACTCCTTTATCTAGATTTACTATTGCTATTTTCATATCTGTTAAATTTCCATATGGATCCCAATAAGATTTTAAATAGAAGAAGCTATATATAATTGGAATACATAACACTACTATGAAAATAATAATTTTGAAAAATTTTTTATTCTGCATCTTTTTCAACTTCCTTTCTTTTTAAACCATTTACTAAGAAATGCAATATATTATCTGCTATTTCTTTTTCATCTAATTTTTTATAATCTTCATTCCAGTCTATCATTAGTGCAATGTACATTTTGTATATTAGAAATGTCGTAATATCTATATTTTGTACTTCGATTTTATCATTTTGAATTGCAAGCTCTAATTGTTTTCTTATATAATTTTGAATTTCTTTATCCACTATTTTTAAATTTTCTTTCAGTTGCTCATTTTTTAATATCTCTGATTCTTTAAATAGCATTTTTAAGAATTTACAATTTTTTTTGTATTTTAACAAATTATATATTACCTGATGTACTGTTTCCATAAAATCTAATTTTTTAGACTCTACATTTTCAATTATTTTTCTCATATTTTGTAGCTCTTCTTTTATGCAATATTTTAAAAGCTCTTCTTTACTTGAAAAATAAGTATAAACAGTTTTTTTGGTTACTCCTGCTTCACTTGCTATTTCATCCATAGATACTTTCTTAAAGCCATAATTTGTAAATAACTTTTTTGCTGCGTTTAATATTTGCTCCCCCTTCATAGGCTCTTACTTCCTTTCTATACTAATATACTGTTTCAGTATATTAGTATACTAGTATTTTTATTCTTTGTCAAGCGTCTTTTGGTAAAAATAATAAATTATATAATATTATTGCAATTCTAGATAATTATAAACTAATTAAAAAAAGAATTTATCTTTTATAGATAAATTCTTAAAAAAATTAAAATTTTCATTGTATTTTTACAATGTACTCCTATTTACTTTGCTTTACTATCTTCTTATTAGGGTATAACATATTAAGTTAATTAAATTACATTAATTCTATTTGTTAACTCTTCTAAGTCAAGAAGCTCTTGCCATCTTTTATCAACTTCTGCTTGGAATTCTTTTATCATCCATTCATTTCCAGGTTTAAACATATGCTTAAATCTTCTTTGAG
>ERZ859980.879-NODE-879-length-15015-cov-10.911297_pt1 | contig 15015 bp, 9 predicted proteins | sample MGYA00509984_ERZ859980 | MGnify/ENA primary metagenome ERZ859980 (study PRJEB30046, sample SAMN00715173) | human gut metagenome | study: EMG produced TPA metagenomics assembly of the A metagenome-wide association study of gut microbiota in type 2... | reverse complement strand
TAAGCAAAGATAGCTAATTTTAAAACTTACCAACCAGAAATTTCCGCTGAGCCGAAAAAAGAGTCTAACGCAAATGCGTTAGACTCTTTTTTCATATAACTGTTTTTATTCGTTTTTCATTGATTGGTCGATCACCTCAATTTTTTTCAAGATCAATTCTAGGTCTGCTTTGAGTTTTTCCACTTTACGATTCATTTCCGTAACCAAACTGCTACCTTTTTTGGAAGAACTGGTCAAGAAGCCCAAGTTGTTCTCGTATGTTTGAATTTCATTCTTCATGTTTTCGTAAGCACGAACCAGTTTTTCGCGTTCACGATAAAGGTTGCCTTCCTTGCTGATGGTTGATTTAAAATTGCTTAATTTTTTCTGTGATGCGGAAAGATTCAGCTTGTCAAACAACTTGTCGATGACACCATGATATTGCTTGTACAGTTTATCTTTTTCTTTAAACGGTACATGACCGATGCCGTTCCATTCTTTCATTAATTCTCGAATGGCGTTTCCCGCATCCTCTTCCGGTGTTTCCTGTGCGTCAATTGCATTTAATTTTTCAATGATCGCCTTTTTCTGAACCATGTTTTCCTGTTCAACCGAGCGTTGTGAAGAAGTCGCCTTGTTCTTTTGCTCGAAGAAATAATCACATGCGGCAATGAATCGTTTCCATACGGCATCCGAATACTTTTTAGGTACAGGACCGATTGTTTTCCATTCCTTTTGTAATTTGCTTAGAATATCAGCAGTTGCTTTCCAGTCTGTGCTTTCTTTTAGTGCTTCTGCTTTTTCACATAATGCTTTCTTCTTTTCCAGATTGCCTGCCATACTTTCCTTGATGGATTTGAAGAACTCGGCTTTGCGTTTGAAAAACTCATCACAAGCGGCACGGAAACGTTCGAATATCTTCACGTTCATTTTTTGAGGTGCGTAACCAATTGTTTTCCATTTAGCTTGCAAAGCAATGATTTCCTGAGTTTTGTTTTCCCAGTCTTGGAAAGTAGTGAACGTATCGTATTCCATCGCTTCCACAATTTCACAGATTACGGTCTTTTCATCCAAATTACGTTGCTCTTTTTCTTTTAAGGCTTCGAAATGTTGCTGGTGACGACGGTTTACGGCTGTAGAGGCAGTTTTGAACCGGGTCCATATATCTTCGCGCAATTCTTTTGCAACAGGACCCGTATTCCGGAATTCCTGATGTAACTTTTGTAATTGGTGGAAAGCGGAAATCACATCTTCTTCATCAGCCAATTTCTCTGCGGCTTCACAGAGATGAGTTTTTATTTCAAGATTCTTTTTAAAATCATACTCACGGAATTCATTGTTCAGCTTTATCAAGTCATAGAACTTTTCTGCATAGTGCTGATAATTTTTCCATAGTTCATTTACCTTGGCAGCCGGCACCTGTTTTATATCGTTCCATTCCTGTTGCAGTTTCTTGAATTCATTGTATGCTTTGTTGGCATCTTCGGGAGATTCGGCAAGTTCTTTCAAGCGGTCGATAATGGCGAGCTTTTTCACCAGGTTATCTTCTTTTTCTTTATCTTGTTCTGCTTGTATGGCGCTTCTTTTCTCTTTGATAGAGCTCATGATATCTTTGAAACGGCTTTCAGCATCGTCCGGTTGGGGAATAAATGCCTCAGGAGCACCTCCGCCATCAATAAATGCCTTACGGGCGGCTTCTTGCTCAGCCTTGTGCAGCTTGTAGAAGTTCTGTTTCAATAAATCCAACTCTTGTTTGTCTGCATTGCAGGCGTCTTCGTTGATTTCTTTTAAACGTTCGATGACCTCTTCTTTCGTTTGTTTAGGTACATACGTAGCGTTATTTTCTTCTGCAGTAGCGGAAGATGATACCAAAGTTTCAGATGTCTGTTCCACTGGAACTTCGGTTAAAGGGCGGATAGTTTCATTCGAGTCCATCGTATAGATTTTTAAAGTAAGCGTTTTTGTTATAACAACAATTTACAAATTAAAAGAAATAAATTAGAACTTCATACTGTTTTTCCCGATTTTTTTAGGAAAATCCTTAAAAGTGGAGAAAATAGGAGAATCAAGGGGGATAAATGCACTGCAGATTACATAGATTCATACAGATTCTCTTTTATTGTGATTCTTTGCCGGTTTCTGTGTGAATCTGTTTTTCTCTGAATTTCAATCTATGTAATCTGTAGTGAAATGTGTCAGGATAGTAATACGGTGATGCCCATATAAAGCATCATACCTATAATGTCATTGGTGATGGATATGAACGGACCTGTAGCGATGGCCGGATCTATTTTTAGTTTTTCCAGTGTCATAGGAACCAGGGTCCCAAAGATGGAAGCGAACATGACTACTGCAAACAGGCTGAATGAAACCGAATAAGTCACGGTGGCACTTGCCCCGAAACGGATGAAATTATAGATATATACCAGCATAGAAATAATAGTAGCATTGATTACGGCCACTACAGATTCCTTTACTATTTGTTTCCAGGTGTTTTGGGCATCCAGCGAGCTGTTTGCCAGTCCTTGTACGATAAGTGCCGAGGACTGTGTTCCCACATTCCCCCCTGTTCCGCCGATAAGGGGGATGTAGAGGGCCATTTCGGGATGTGCGGCAAAAGTGCTGTCAAAGTTGCCCAGAATCATGGAGTTTCCTATTCCGCCTATCATGCCGATGAGCAGCCAGGGCAGACGGGCTGTAGTCTGGCGGAATACATTATCGTCTGTTTCCACGTCTTGTGACAAACCTGATGCCAGCTGGTAGTCGCGCTCAGCCTGTTCACGTACTTCGTCCATCACATCGTCTACCGTAATCCGTCCTACCAGGCGTCCGATACTGTCCACTACCGGAACGGCGACCAGGTCATATTTTTCAATGGTTTGTACCACTTCGTCTATAGGGGTATCTACATGGACGGATATCGGTTCTTTCCTCATCACGTGCTTCACTTTGGATACGGAAGGGCTGGTGATCATTTTCTTCAACGGGAACACACCGCGCAGCCGCTGGTCATCGTCTACTACATATACATAATAGATTTCGTCCATATCTTCCGCCTGGATGCGCATTTCCTTCAGACATTCGGGCATACTCCAGTTTTCGTTTACGATTACCATTTCGGTACCCATCAATCCACCGGCAGTGTCTTCGTCATATTTCAACAAATCGACAATGTCTCCGGCTTGTTCTATGTCTTCAATGTGTGAGAGGACTTCTTCTTGTTTGTCCTCGTCCATTTCACGGATAATGTCCACGGCATCATCCGAATCCATGTAGTCAACGAACCGTTTGGCGATTGTTTCAGAGGGAAGGATTTCCAGGAATTCTTTACGGGCGTCTTCGTCCATTTCGATAAGGACATCGGCGGCAGTCTCATTGTCCAGTAACAGGTATATGAACCGTGCTTCTTCCGCATCCAGTTCATTGCACAGCTCTGCTATGTCGGCAGGATGCAGTCCGGCAAGCAAGTCCTTCAGTTGCTCTGAGTCTTTTTGCTCGATCAGCTGCTCTACTTTTTCTAATTCCTCTTTATTCATCCTATTCTTCCGTTAATATAATAAATAGGTGTTATTCTTTCTTGTTTGTTCCTTTCCGGGCGATATCATTGCTATAGACAATATCCGTCTTGTTTTTCAGCGCCGCTTCCACCTGGTTGGTCAGTTCGATAAACTCTTGTACAGACAACTGTTCCGGGCGTTTGTTGAAAATGGGGTCTGTGCTCAATGGGTTCTCTTTGTCTAAAATGGAAGAAATAGAGTTTCTCAAAGTTTTACGCCGTTGGTTGAATGTTGTTTTTACAATGAGCTTGAACAATTTTTCATTGCATCCCAGTTCCGTCGTTTCATTGCGTGTCATACGGATGACCGCACTTTTCACCTTGGGAGGCGGATTGAATACATGTTCGTGTACGGTGAACAGGTATTCTACTTTGTACCAGGCTTGTATCAGGATACTGAGAATGCCGTATGTCTTGCTTCCGGGACCGGCGGCAATGCGTTCGGCCACTTCTTTTTGGATCATTCCGGTACAACAGGGTATCAGGTCTTTGTAATCCAGCATTTTAAAGAATATCTGGCTGGATATATTATAAGGATAGTTGCCGGTCAGGACAAAAGGTTTTCCGTCAAATAATTTTTCGAGGTTCAGTTTCAAGAAGTCGTCTTCAATGATATTATCTTCCAGGGCAGGGAAGTTCTCACGGAGATAGGCTACAGATTCATAGTCCAGTTCCACCACTTTTACCGGACGGTTTTTCTGCATAATAAACTGGGTTAGTACCCCCATCCCCGGTCCTACTTCCAGAATTGGCAAGTCAGGGACACGTCTACCGTATCGGCTATATCTTTTGCAATACTGAGATCTTTCAAGAAGTGTTGTCCTAGAAATTTTTTTGGCTTTACTAATCCCATTCCGTTATTTTTCTATCGTTAATAAATAGGTTTATTTCGCTAAGATAGTATCTTTGCATCGTGCAAAGGTAAACATTCTAAATTAATATACACAGATTTTGGAACGAACTCGATTAAAAAAGATTATAAATAAAGGTTTGCAGATTGCATTTCCGTTATTTTTGGGGGCTGCGATACTGATATGGATGTATCACGGATTCAATTTTTCCCGGGTGTGGGAGGTCTTGGATGGAGGAATGAACTATGGGTGGATGTTAGTGTCATTAGTGTTTGGTGTGTTTAGTCATATTTTTCGTGGCTGGCGGTGGAAGCTTACGCTGGCTCCGTTGGGCGAGCATCCCAAAACATCCGATTGTGTATATGCCATCTTTGTGTCTTATGCCGCCAACTTGGTTGTTCCCCGTGTAGGTGAGATTTCCCGTTGCGGGGTGTTGGCTAAATATGATGGTACATCTTTTTCCAAATCGCTGGGTACGGTGGTTACGGAACGGCTGATTGATACGCTGTGTGTGTCGTTGATTACAGGGGTAACTCTTATAATGCAGGCAAGGGTATTCGATACTTTTTTTAAAGAAACCGGCACGGATACCACGGTTTTGGCACAGGTATTTACTTCGGGGCATTTCTATATCACTATCGTCTGTGTGCTGGCCGTATTGGTGCTGGCTTTTTTTCTGATCAGGAATGTGACGGTCTTTGCTAAGGTGAAAGGCATTCTCCATAATGTATGGGTCGGTGTACTGTCTTTGCGTCATGTAAAGCGGATGCCTCTGTTCATTCTTTATACCGTCGGTATCTGGACTTGCTATTTCCTGCAATTCTATGTTTCTTTCTTTTGTTTCGATTTTTCCGATAATTTGGGAGTGATGGCGGGACTGGTCATGTTTGCTGTAGGTAGCATTGCGGTAGTAGTTCCGACTCCTAATGGGGCGGGTCCGTGGCATTTTGCTGTCATAACGATGATGATGCTCTATGGAGTGGGAAAAGAAGATGCGGGAATTTTTGCCTTATTAGTGCATGGAATACAAACTTTTTTATTAATTTTGTTGGGTATATATGGATTAGCGGCTTTGCCGTTCACAAATAAAACTAAGAAGTTATGAGTACAATTCTCTCTCTCGCTCCGCAGAATGTGTGGAAGCATTTCTATTCATTGACTCAGGTTCCCCGCCCTTCGGGTTACTTGAAGAAAGTGCAAGAGTTCTTGCTGAACTTTGGAAAAAGTGTAGGCGTAGAGTCATTCCAGGACGAAGCCGGTAATATCATTTACCGCAAGCCTGCCACTCCGGGGATGGAAAACCGTAAGAAGGTGATTCTTCAGGCTCACATGGACATGGTTCCTCAGAAGAATAACGATACAGTGCATGATTTTGAAAATGATCCTATCGAGACTTACATTGACGGAGATTGGGTGAAAGCTAAAGGCACGACTTTGGGAGCCGATGATGGTATGGGTGTTGCCGCTATCATGGCTATCATGGAAGACAAGACGCTGAAACATGGTCCGTTGGAAGCACTGATTACTGCCGACGAAGAAACCGGTATGTTCGGTGCGTTCGGTTTGAAGCCGGGAACGGTAGACGGTGATATTCTGTTGAATCTGGATTCGGAAGAAGAAGGAGAATTGTATATCGGTTGTGCAGGCGGTGAAGACCTGACAGCAGTGTTGGAATATAAAGAAGTGGAAACAGATCCGGCTGACATTGCTTTGAAAGTTACCTTGAAAGGGCTGCGCGGTGGTCATTCAGGATTGGAAATAAATGAAGGACGTGCCAATGCCAACAAGCTGATGGCTCGTTTCATGAACCAGGTGATAACTTACGATGAGGCTTGCCTGGTGTCCTGGCAAGGTGGCAATATGCGTAATGCCATTCCTCGTGAATGTGAAGTGGTCATTACGGTTCCGGCTGAAGAAGAAGCGGACGTACTGGAATTTGTGCAGGAGTGCGAAGCATTGTGGAATGAAGAATATCATGTACACGAAACACCGATCAGCTTCAAGGCAGAACGGGTGGAATTGCCTGCGATGATGGTTCCCGATGAAATTAAAGATAATCTGGTGGATGCCATTTATGCTTGTCAGAATGGAGTGATGCGTATGATTCCTACTATCCCCGATACCGTGGAAACCTCTTCCAATCTGGCTATTGTTTCTATAGGTGGTGGCAAGGCGGAGATAAAAATCCTGGCCCGCAGTTCACGCGATTCAATGAAGGATTATCTGAATACTGCATTGGAAAGCTGTTTCTCTATGGCAGGTATGGAAGTAACCCGTTCAGGTGGTTATTCAGGCTGGGAACCCAATGTGGATTCTCCTATTCTGAAAGCCATGAAGGAGTCTTATAAGGCACAATTCGGTACGGAACCTGCTGTGAAAGTGATTCATGCCGGTTTGGAATGCGGTATCATCGGTGCGGTGGTTCCGGGATTGGATATGATTTCTTTCGGTCCTACCTTGCGTTCTCCTCACTCACCGGATGAACGCTGCTTTATTCCTTCTGTAGGCAAGTTCTATGATTTCGTGGTAGCTACGTTGGAAAATACGCCGGTAAAAGAATAGTCTTTAAGATCTTATAAAGATTTCGGGCGCGGATGATAGGGATTTCGTCCGCGCCTTTCTATTAATACTCCACTTTGTCACTTTTCTCTGTCCATTGTTGGAATGCCTTTATCGCCTCTTCCGCCAAAAGAACTTCGGAAGGCAGCTTGCGTGCCGAAGGCTTCAGGCTTAACTCATCATAGATAAAAGAGTCGTCAAACCCTATATTCTTGGCATCCGTCTTGTTGTTTGCATAATACATTTTATCCAGCCGTGCCCAGTAAATGGCTCCCAGACACATGGGACACGGTTCACACGAAGTATAAATTTCACATCCGCTCAAGTTGAATGTTCCCAGTTTGCTTGCCGCCGCACGGATGGCGCTGACTTCCGCATGGGCGGTAGGGTCGCATTGTGAGGTGACACGATTGGCTCCGGTCGCAATGATTTCACCATCTTTGGCAATTACGGCTCCAAAGGGTCCGCCGCCGTTTGCCACATTCTCTATAGAAAGCTCAATGGCTTTCCGCATTAATTCTTCTTTCTTCATAGTGGTTCTATTTCTTTAGTACAGAGCAAATATACGATATTTCCGGCTATATATGCGGGAGAGGGCTTATTTTATTCGGAAACTGCCGCTTCATGTGTACACTTGTCGGTTTCTGCTACCATTGAGGTGATTATCAGTGCCTCCGGGGACATTGCCCTGTTTTTTGTTTCAGAAGCTTCAGCCTCTCCGCAAAAGCCCGTCAATAGGGCGAAGCGGCTGAAGGATTGCCTTTGGAAATTCCTTCAGCCCGATTATGGAAGCTTCAGTTTTTGGCTGTTCGGGATGTGTTTGTGGAAGTTCATTTTCTCTGGTGCTTTTATGCCTGTTGGAAATGATGTTACTATTAGGAAGAGTTTGCTTTGACTGCCGTAACAGCTTTATTGCTTCACCTTAGTGAAGCAGCCGTTTTATACAGGTGACAATGGATCTTCACCAAAGTGGAATGGCGTGTTCACCTAAGTGATGGACAGAAAATACAAACTTATCCTGATGAAAAAGAATATGTTTCCGGTTGTGTCAGTTTGCTCATTTAGGGGTGCGATACGGTGACAAGTGCCTGGATATAGGACTTTTGAAGCATTGGGGAACCAATCTGTGCGGAGTATGCATACCCCAAGAGGGTGCGGCTGAAGGATTTTTCTTCGGGCTGAAGCATTTTCAGGTGTAATCCTTCAGCCGGAATGCCCACCGGCAAAGGGTTTGCGGAGAGGCTGAAGCTTTTGAAGGAATTTTCCTGTCCTTTTTCTTTGTATCACGAATTTGCTGAATACTCCTGGTTTTCCGTAATGCGCTGGTTTGGGCTAATACTTTGCACCCTTTCGGGTATATTATGCAAAAGAAGCTAATAAATTATACCCATTAGGGTGTAATTATCGCTGGTTTTGCTATATTGGTACCCTAAAGGGTGTAATTATGAATAATTCATTGTCATTGTTTGTTAAGGAAATGCGCAAGCGGTTCGGACTTACGCAAGTAGATTTGGCAGCTAAGGCGGGAGTGGGGCTTCGCTTTGTGCGCGAGTTGGAACAAGGAAAGCAAACTTTGCGAATAGACAAGGTAAACCAGGTGCTTGCCCTCTTCGGGTATGAAGTGGGAGCAGTGCCTGCAGGAAAGGAGCATAGCGTATGAGAAGGGGAAAAATATACCTGAATGATATATATCTACGCGGGGACGCTGACGGAAGACGAAAATGGTTTTACCTTTGTCTATGATGCCGGATTCTTGCGTTATCCGGCTGGCACCTGAAGAACTTTTCATTGTATGATACGGGGATGGGCTATAGTCTGACGCCTGCATACCATTTGCTGTCCACGGTTATTGTCATGCCCGAGGATACGGAGGAGCTCGCCGGGGGGCAGTGGCAAGGTAATAGAGAACATCGCTTGGAAATTCCGACGTTCCATCATTAAATGGATGGAACTGATAGATGTTTCCTTCCTGCCCGAAGACATGAAGAAACCCTATAAAAGACTGGTGCTGCAACGTTTGCTTTGGCTGCGCTGAAAGATCTTTCCTTTTCTGTTTTAGTTATTTTAATTAAAACGTATGCAGTCTTTAAACATCTATTTCGTTTCTTTGTTAAAGAAGACTTAGTACGAACTAAAAGATTGTAGATATGAAAATTCGTTATTTATCTTTGATAGTGCTACTGGTAATGAGCGTATTTGCTCCTATGCAGGCACAAACCTATGACAATTTGTGGAAAGAACTGGAAGTATTGGAACGAAAGGATCTGCCCAAGTCGGTTATTTCCGAAGCAATGAAAATCTACGATAAAGCAAAAGCGGAACAGAATGTACCGCAAATGATGAAAGCCTATCTCACTGCCATGCAGTACCGTTCCCTTTTAACTCCCGATAGCTTGAAGGTAGATATGAATGGTTTGGAACAATGGGCTTCCCAAACCGGCAGTATGGAAGACAAAGCTATATTGTATTCTATTCTGGGTGAAATGACCATGCCTGCCGACGTAAAAAAAGGATTGGGTTATTTGCAGGCCTCTCTCAAGGATAAGGACCGGTTATTACTTATCCCGGTCGAGAAATTGAGACCTATGGTGAGAGTGGGAGAGGCTAGTAAACGGTATTTTCGTGATAATCTGTACAACCTGCTGGCACGTCGTGCCATACAGATCATGCAGCAGTACAGGTGGCAGGCGGCTGCTAAAGCAAATCAGACAAACAGTCTGCCTGCGGATATGACGGATATGGATCAGTTTGTTACTTATCAGTTTGTTCCCGTCTCTGATTGTGACCTGACGGCAGCTGTCATGCAGACTTATCAGTCCTTGCTGAAAGCATACGATACGGAAACGGAGCGTGAGGGCTGGTTGCTGACCGGGATAGATGCATTGAATTACCTGTACCGCAATTTTTCCGGAAACTTCTCGAATGACGTATGCCAACAGGAACTTCGGAAGTGGATTCATACTTATCCGGCTGTGAAAACAGTCCCTGAAGCTTATCTGGCTTTGGCACAATTTCTACAGTATCAAAATAATCAGGTAGAGCGCTTGCGGATAGTTCGTGAAGGAATAGCCGGATACCCCCGTTACGAAGGTATCAACCAACTGAAGAATATAGAAAAGGAAATTCTGAATGCAAGCCTTTCACTGGAAATAGCTACGGCCTATCCGGGTGAACAGCAGTCGGTGAAAGTAAATTATAAAAACCTTACCGGCATCACCTTGCAGTTATATAAGGTGAATTTACCCGTAACCTCTGCCGTATTGCAGAACAGAACCACCCATTTTGAAAGTAAATATGCCCGTTTGCAACGCGAGGAGCATTTTTCTTTGAAACCTACTACAGATTATTTGAATGTCGATACCACCTTGACCATACAGGCTCCTCAAGCGGGAATTTATTTCTTAAAGGCAGTGCCCGATGGGAAGAAGGGCGTTTCGGACGGAACATTAATGAATGTCACCGCTTTAAAGACCATTTATCGTCCTCTGCCGGATGGTACGTTGGAACTGGTGGTGGTAGATGCAGTGAGCGGACAGCCTGTTTCTGAGGCGGAAGTAACCATTTATACGGAGAAGGGAGGAGGTTATTCTCCCCAACAGACCTACCAGGCGGATAAACAGGGTACTTTGAAACTGGATTTCCTGAATAGTAACAAATACTGGTATAATGCACATACGGCGGCTGATAATGCGATGCCCATCTTGAATCTTTGGAAAAACGATTATTACTATAAAGAGAGCAAGAGGAAAGAAGTTTTGCAATTATTTACCGACCGCTCCATTTACCGTCCCGGTCAAACCGTATATGTATCCGGCTTGGCTTATGAAATGGAAAAGGATTCTACGCGTGTGCTTGCGGATAAAAAATATACGGTATCCCTATATGATGCGAATAATAATGAAACAGGAAAAGTGGAAGTACGGACGAATGGTTTTGGCTCGTTCAGCGGACAGTTTGTTTTGCCCTCTCCTTGCTTGACCGGTTATTTTAGCTTGCGTGCGGCCGATACTTCTGTCAGTTTTAAGGTAGAAGAATATAAACGTCCCACCTTTGATGTCACGTTTGAGCCCGTGAAAGTGGAGTATCAAGTGGGTGACTCTATAGAAGTGGTGGGTATGGCAAAGACTTTTGCCGGTGCGCCTGTGCAGAATGCCAGGGTACACTATAATATATCTCGTTCCTATGCCTGGGTCTGGCGGTTTATGGGCAGAGGTTCAGCCCGTTGGGAGGGAGAGGCAATGACCGATGCGGATGGTAAGTTCAGCGTTCCGGTGCATTTTGAAATAGACTCGGACAGGAGAGAATCTCCGTTGTGGTATTATACGTACAACATACAGGCGGATGTGACGGATGGTGCAGGTGAGACACAGCAAGCTAATTTGTCATTGCCTTTAGGAAGCACTTCAATGGTGCTGAATATGGATAATCTGCCCGATAATTTGGTGAAAGAAAAGAAGCTGGAAATAAAACTGACAGCCATGAATCTTTCGGGTGAGCCGGTAGATACTCCGGTTACTTATCAGGTAGTCGAAATGGAGGAGCAGAAAGACGGTCAGGAAAAAGAAGGCAGAAAGGTATTGACCGGTACGGTGGAAGCCAACAAGAGTTTTGTTCCTGAGGCTATTTATGCCCTGCCTTCCGGCAATTATCGTTTGAAGCTCTCGGCTAAGGATACGCAGGGCAGAGAGTGTACGGCATCTAAGAATTTCCTTCTGTTTTCATTGAACGACAAGCGTCCGCCTTTCGTGATAACGGATTGGTTCTATCAGGATGGTCTGGAATTTGATGCAGCATCTCCGGCTACTGTATATATAGGTAGCAGCGAAAAGAATGTCTATCTGCTTTATGATGTATTTGCAGGAAATAAGCGCTTGGAAAGCAAACGTATAGAGCTTTCGGACTCGGTGGTCAGTTTCCGCTTCCCTTATAAGAAGGAATATGGTGACGGCATTCTGGTAAGTATGGCATTTGTGAAAGATGGCAGACTTTACAGTCATAATGCACGGATTATGAAACCGGCCCCTGAAAAGAAGTTGCAGCTGAAATGGACTACGTTCCGTGATAAACTCCGTCCTGGACAGCAAGAGGAATGGAAACTGACGGTACTTTATCCGGATGGAAGCCCGGCTGAGGCTGAAATGCTGGCTACTATGTATGATGCTTCTCTGGATAAAATCTATAGTGCACATAAGTTGGACTTTGGAGTGGACTTTCATTATGTGGTTCCTTTGACTTATTGGAATACATCCTATATGCGGAATGCTTATTTGTATGTTGATTTCCCGTTGAAGAGGCTCCGTGCGGTTCCTTTGGAATATAGTGAATTGATCATTCCATCTACAGGAAGAATGGAGGCTATGGTGGTAGGTTACGGAGGCAGTCCTCGTGCCACTCTTGCAGGAGCTTTGAAGATTAGAGGCAGGAGTGCCGCAAATGCTGTGATGAACCAGGAGGCTGTTACTGATATGGTGCTCCAGGAAGAAATGGTAGAAACATCTGCACAGGAAAAGGTAGAAATGGGCAGTTCTGAAGAACTGGCAGAAACGGGTGATATACAGATACGTGAAAACTTTGCGGAAACGGCATTCTTTTATCCACAGCTCCGCACCAATGAAAAAGGTGAAGTCAGTATTTCCTTTGTACTGCCCGAAAGCCTTACCCGATGGAAGTTTATGGGCTTGGCACATACCCGGAATGTGGATTATGGAAAGATAGAAGCTACCGCTACTGCCAGCAAGGAGTTTATGCTTCAGCCTAATATGCCCCGCTTTGTCCGCGTGGGAGATAAAGCGAATATTGCCGCTTCACTGATGAACCTGTCGGACAAGGGAGTGAAAGGGACTGTCCGCATGGAATTGTTTAATCCGGAAACAGAAAAGGTATTCTATTCACAAAAACAGAAGTTTGATGTGAAGGGAGGAGAAACCGGGCATGTGAACTTTACTTTTGAAGTGAGTGACAAATATGCGGTAATGGCATGCCGGATGGTAGCGGATGGAGATACCTTCAGTGATGGAGAACAGCGTTACATCCCCGTTCTGACAGACAAACAGTGGGTGACGGAAACCGTTCCTCTGAACGTGAATGGGGAAGGTGCGCATACTTTCTCTTTGGAAAACCTGTTTAACAAGCATAGCAAAACGGCTTCCGAACAACGGTTGACCGTAGAATTTACTGCCCATCCGGCTTGGTATGCCGTGCAGGCTTTGCCTGTAGTGGCTCATCCTCAGAATGAAGATGCTCTTTCCTGGGCTACCGCTTATTATGCCCATTCATTGGCTGCATATATAGTTAAAGAAAATCCCCGTATCAAGCAAGTCTTTGATAGCTGGAAGGCTCAAGGTGGCACGAAGGAGACTTTTATGAGCAATCTGCAAAAGAATCAGGAACTGAAAAATATCCTGCTGGCTGAAACTCCCTGGCTGGCAGAAGCTACCAATGAAGCCGAACAAAAACAGCGTATCGCCACTTTGTTTGACCTGAATACAATGAATAGCCAACTGGCTGTTTCTGTAGAAAAACTGGGAGAATTGCAAAATGCCGATGGCGCATGGAGTTGGTATAAAGGTATGCAAGGCAGCCGCTATGTAACTACTCAGGTAATGGAAATGCTTGTCCGGCTGAATGCATTGACCCATCAGGATGCTGACAGCCGGATGCAGCCTATGATTCAAAAAGGGTTCGAGTATTTAGGCAAGCAGGCAGCCGAAGAGTATAAGTCCATGAAAGAAGCTGAAAAGAAAGGGGCTGTCGGTATCCGTCCGTCAGAACAGGTTCTCAGGTATTTGTATATCTGTGCTTTGGATGGCAAGGCTCCGGTTGATGAAAAGGTGAACCGGTATTTTATAGACAAGTTGTCCGGTGAGGGAAAAGAACTGACGATTTATGGAAAGGCGTTGGGAGCTATCATCTTGCAGCAATCCGGTAAGGTGGCAGAAGCCAGGCTGTTTATGCAGTCATTGATGGAGTATTCTGTTGTGACGGATGAAATGGGGCGTTACTTTGATACTCCTAAAGCCCGATATTCATGGTTCAGTTATAAAATTCCGACTGAAGTGGCTGCTATGGAAGCTATACAGCGTATAACAAAAGATACGAAAGCTATTGATGAAATGAAACGCTGGCTGTTGAAGCAGAAACAGACACAGACTTGGGAAACGCCGATTGCCACGGCTGATGCGGTGTATGCATTGATGGCTACAGGAGCTTCGGATTTATTGGCAAATACAGGAGGAGTAGAGATTACTTTAGGTAAAGAAGTGATCCGGACTCCGGCAGATGATGCCATCGGTTATATCAAGAAGACGGTGTCCGGTGATGTGATGAATATCAAGAAAGTAAGGGTGGATAAAGAAGGAGCCGGAATGGGTTGGGGAGCCGTTTATGCCCAATATCTGGAAAGTATGGATCAAATAGGTGAGCAGGGAAACGGATTGTCTGTCAGCCGTCAATTATATAAAGGAGATGAGGCTTTGAATGAATCAGTTCCATTGAAAGTTGGCGATAAGATTACCGTTCGCCTGACTGTGAAGGCTGACCGTGATATGGATTTTGTTCAGATCAAGGATGACCGTGCAGCTTGTATGGAACCGTTACAGGCAGTTTCGGGATTCCGTTGGGGCAACGGGCTGGGATATTATCAGGCTACCAAAGATGCTTCGACTCAGTTCTTTATCGATCAGATGAGAAAAGGAACTTATGTGATAGAGTATCAGGTGTATGTGAACCGGACAGGAGAATATCAGGCCGGAATTGCAACTGTTCAGTCTGCTTATGCTCCGGAATTCGGAGGGCATACGGGAGGATATCGGGTGATGGTGGAATAAAGACACGGGATGTCTGGAATTAGTTGTGTGATTTCATAAAAAGTAAGTTAGCTTGCTAACTTACTTTTTTCTTATGCTTCTGCCGTCCACCCATTCTAGTCTTATTTCAAAACCATCTTCAGCCGTGCCATAAAAATAGCGGCCTGAAACGGATGGATATTCAATTATAAATGTATAACCATCTGAATAATATAGGGACATTCATTAAATATTACAAAATCAGCCAACTAATTCATACACAAAG
>ERZ859980.877-NODE-877-length-15072-cov-1.145568_pt1 | contig 15072 bp, 21 predicted proteins | sample MGYA00509984_ERZ859980 | MGnify/ENA primary metagenome ERZ859980 (study PRJEB30046, sample SAMN00715173) | human gut metagenome | study: EMG produced TPA metagenomics assembly of the A metagenome-wide association study of gut microbiota in type 2... | reverse complement strand
CGTTTTGGCCTGGATAAAAATCAGAGTATAAATAAGCTCTCAAAGGGAATGATGTCAATGGTTACAATAGTTGTGGCACTTGCGAGCAAGGCAAAATTTACATTTTTGGATGAACCGGCAGCAGGCCTTGATGTGGTGGCGCGCAATGATTTTTACAGGCTTTTAATAGAGGAGTATACGCAAAGTGGCAGAACCTTTGTCATTTCTACACATATCTTGATGAAGCATCAGATATTTTCGATGAGGTAATCATCGTAAATAATCAAAAAATTGCCTTAAAAGAAAACACAGCAGAGCTTTTGGAGCGGGCATACCACATAAGCGGAAATAAGGAAGATGTGGATAAAATGCTTACACAAAACCCTGATATCGAAGTGCTTGATACACAAAACTTAGGACGAAGCAAGGGAATATCAATTCTCACAGCAAAAAACAAATGTTTAACAGCCACGGAGAAATTGTCAGTACAGCCAATGACACTTCAAAACCTGTTTGTTGCCATATGTGAGGAGGGCTGACGATGAAAAACAGCATAATATTCTGGGAAAAGATGACATTAAAAAGTGTATTATCGGCGGTACTCGCTTTAATAGTTTATTTTCTGATTTTTAATTTTTTAATGGACGGAAGAGTTATCAATGATAAGGGGTGTATGGCAGGTATCTGGTTTTTAGCGGTAATACTGGTTGGCTTTGAGATTAATAGGAAGACCGGGGGGATTTCGCTTACAATTGCTTTTGGAGCCACAAGAAAAAATACATTTATTGGATATATCATATCGGACATTGCCATGATAGCCATCTTTAGTGGATTTCAGATGCTTATAGCAGCTTATACCAGTGAAAAAAATATTCCAGCTTATATTTTTATTATAATTATATGTGCAGCAACCGGACAGGCAATCGCCGAGAGTATGAATAAAGATAAATATATGGTTTTATATATAATTGTTTCAATCATTTCCGTTGTGGTGGCTGTTGCATGGATGGTATTTAACTATATAGCTGAAAGTAACAGCTTAAATATTCCGGTAATGATATTCGCAGTCGTATACTATGCATGGATGGCGGCTTGTACAGAAAGAAGCACAAGAAGGCTTGAAGTAAGGGTATAGACAGAGGAGGGAATTATGAGAAAGACAATAAAAAACTTCATGTATATAAAAAGGAAAGAGACAGCGATAATGATGATAGCAGTTGCTATAGCAATAATCGCGGGCATGGTATTGGGCTTCTTTGTGTCAATGGGGGACGATGAAACTGTGCAGCTTGGAATGATGATGGCGCTGAGTGCATATGTGATTTTTGATATAATATTTGAAGGCTTTACATTTGGACAGCACTTCACTCTCTGTCTGCAGATGGGAGTGACCAGGAAGAACTTTCTTTCATCATATGTTATTTTTAAAGTTATAAAAAATATGCTTGCGCTGTCAATTATTGCAATTCTTGGTGCTGTGGATCGTGTTGTAAGCAAAAATCTGGTCAGTAAGTTACTAAGAGTCAGATTTGTGGATGCTTACTCACAGGTATTTTCGGGAAGGGCATTGGTAGTGACTATATCTCTGGCGGTTTTATTGGCATTTTTGGCTGTATTTGTGGGCGCTGCAGTGCTGCGGTTTGGCAGAATTGCTTTCTGGGTATTATGGACATTTTGGATGATAGTTTTACTTAAGTCACCCGATAATATAAACGTGCCTGTCTTCTTTCATGCGGATATAAGGGTGTTTGTACCGGTATGGCTTGCAATTTCTGCTGTGATAGGCATACTGCTGTATCTGATAACCTATCATTGTTTTATAAAGGACCAGAGCGTTAAAGCGTAGATATCGTAGAATATGAAGAATAGAACGGCTAATCTAAAGTAGAACTTTGGATTAGCCGTTTTGTTGAAGTTGAACAATATGACGCAGCTAAAAAACAAAAACTAGAAAATTTTCGTCTACATGACGAAAAACAGTAAAATTTTTAATGTTTATCGAAAAATATTCTATAGTGATTCCAGAAATATTTTTGTATACTAGCCTTACCAACAAAACAAAGGGGGACAAAAATATATGAAGAAAAAATTTGTTGCAATCATGATGGTAGCTGCTATGGCAGCGTCAATGGCCGCTTGTGGATCAGATGGGGGTTCTTCTGATACACAGAAAGGGGGAAGCAGCACATCGACATCAGATGTTGCAAACAAGGACAAGCCACTCGTGTGGTTCAACCGTCAGCCATCAAACAGCTCAACAGGAGAGCTTGACACAACAGCACTCAACTACAACAAGGATACCTATTATGTAGGTTTCGATGCTAATCAGGGAGCTGAACTTCAGGGAGAAATGGTAAAAGAGTATATCGAGAAGAACATCGATACGATCGACAGAAATGGGGATGGCGTTATCGGATATGTACTTGCAATCGGTGATATCGGACACAACGATTCAATTGCAAGAACAAGAGGTGTTCGTAAAGCTCTTGGAACAGGCGTAGACAAGGGCGGCGAGATTGACAGTGCACCGGCAGGAACAAACTCAGACGGAAAAGCAGCTGAGGTTCAGGACGGCAAGATTACTGTAAACGGCAAAGACTATGTAGTAAGAGAGCTTGCTTCACAGGAGATGAAGAACTCAGCAGGAGCTACATGGGATGCAGCTACAGCAGGAAATGCAATCGGAACATGGTCATCATCATTTGGCGAGTCAATCGACGTAGTTGTTTCTAACAACGATGGAATGGGAATGTCAATGTTCAATGCATGGTCAAAGGACAACAAGGTTCCTACATTCGGATACGATGCCAACAGCGATGCAGTAGCAGCTATCGCAGAGGGCTATGGCGGAACAATCAGCCAGCATGCTGACGTTCAGGCTTACCTCACACTTCGTGTACTTAGAAACGCACTCGATGGTGTAGATATTGATACAGGTATCGGCACAGAGGATGATGCAGGAAACGTATTAAGCGATGATGTATATGTTTACAAGGATGATGAGAGATCTTACTACGCATTAAACGTAGCAGTTACAGCAGATAACTACAAGGATTTCACAGATTCAACAGTTGTATGGGCACCTGTTTCAACACAGCTTGATTCAGCAAAGCATCCAACAAAGAAGGTATGGCTGAATATCTACAATGCTTCAGATAACTTCTTAAGCTCTACATATCAGCCACTCTTACAGAAGTATGATGATCTCTTAAATCTTGATGTTGAGTACATCGGTGGTGACGGACAGACAGAGTCTAATATCACAAACAGACTTGGAAATCCAAGCCAGTACGATGCATTTGCAATCAACATGGTTAAGACAGATAATGCAGCTTCTTATACAGCTCTTTTGAACCAGTAAAAGTATTTAAAGCACTTAGTTGGGGAGGGAAAAATCTCTCCCCAAAATAAAGTGTATACAGACGACAGCAAATATAGAGTTAGGAGCAGGAAGTATGGGCGATAAGAATAATGAAAACATCTTATCAATTCGTGGCATGAGCAAGTCATTTGGACGAAACAGGGTTCTTGACCACATCAATCTTGATGTGAAAAAAGTACTGTAATGGGTCTCATGGGGGAGAACGGAGCCGGTAAGTCGACAATGATGAAATGTCTTTTTGGTACATACCAGAAGGACGAGGGAACTATATATCTGGACGGAAAAGAGGTAAGCTTTTCAGGTCCGAAGGATGCACTGGAAAATGGTATAGCGATGGTGCATCAGGAGTTGAACCAGTGTCTTGAGAGAAATGTTGTAGACAATCTGTTTCTCGGAAGATATCCGGTCAATTCATTTGGTATGATTGATGAAGGACGCATGAAAAAAGAAGCGTCTGAATTATTCAGAAAGCTGGGAATGACAGTTAATCTCGAGCAGCCGATGAAGAATATGTCAGTATCACAGCGACAGATGTGTGAGATTGCAAAGGCAATATCATACAACTCAAAGGTTATAGTATTGGATGAGCCTACATCATCACTTACGGTACAGGAGGTTGAAAAGCTGTTCCAGATGATGAGGATGCTTCGTGACCAGGGTATTTCACTTATCTATATTTCTCACAAGATGGATGAGATTTTTGAGATATGTGATGAGATTTCGGTTCTTAGAGATGGAAATCTGGTCATGACAAAGAGCACAAAAGAAACAAATATGAATGAACTGATTGCAGCGTGGTTGGACGAGTACTGGAGAACAGATTCCCTCCGGTAGACAACAAACCAAAGGATGTAATCTTGTCAATACAGCATCTTTCGACAAAGTACGAGCCACATCTGCAGGACATCACATTTGATGTGCATGAGGGGGAGATATTTGGACTATACGGACTTGTCGGAGCAGGTCGTACAGAGCTTCTTGAGACGATTTTTGGAATCAGGACAAGAGCAGCAGGACGAGTATATTTTAAGAATCAGCTTATGAATTTCACCTGTGCCAAGGAGGCTATGGATTATGGCTTCGCACTTATCACAGAGGAAAGAAAGCGAATGGAATTTTCCTTAAGGGAAACCTCACCTTTAACACGACAATCGCAAATCTCGGTTCCTATAAGAATGGACCGGCACTTTCAGACAGTAAGATGACAAAGGCCACCTCTGATGAGATAAAGATTATGCACACAAAGTGTATGGGACCGGAGGATATGATTTCGGCTCTCTCAGGAGGAAACCAGCAGAAGGTTATCTTTGGTAAATGGCTTGAAAGAGGACCACAGGTATTCATGATGGATGAGCCTACAAGAGGTATTGATGTAGGTGCCAAATATGAGATTTACGAGCTGATAATCAATATGGCAAAGCAGGGTAAGACAGTCATTGTAGTTTCATCTGAGATGCCTGAGATCCTTGGTATAACAAATCGTATCGGAGTCATGTCAAACGGACGGCTCTCAGGAATTGTCAATACAAAGGAAACCAATCAGGAAGAACTGCTGAGACTCAGTGCAAAGTACCTATAATAAAGGGAGAAGACAGATATGGCTAATAGTAAGATTTTAACGGCTGAGCAGGAGCGCACTCTGCGCCAGCCTATCGACGAATATGTTGGTGGAATACAAAAAGAAATTGATGAACTCAGAAAAGACGGAACTACAAAGGTTGTAGAGTGTCAGTCAGCAATAGCAGGCATCAAGAGAGATAAGACTCTTTCAAAGGGTGAGAAAGAGTCGGAAATAGCAGCATGTGAGAAAGAGCTTGCAAAGGCAAAGGCTGTTGAGGCAAAGAACAAGGATGAGATTTCTAAGCTCATCGCCAAGGCTGAAAGCTACTTAAAGGAAAATTTTGATTCAAAGTATTACAATGCTGTTAAAGCAAGCTGTGAGGCAGAAAAGGCAGAGGCACTTGCTGCTCATAATGAGAGAATGGCAGAGCTTGATAAAAAGCATAAGGCTGCTCTGGCAAAGACCTCAGACAGAACTGAGATAAAGGAAGAAAATTACGTACACAAGAATCGTATTTCCAATGAGAAGCTTGAGCTTGAGAAAGAGTATCAGAGAATCAAGGACAGAAAGCATGAGGCATACAGCTACAAGTATCATCTGATTGATATGTTACGTCTTTCAAAGTTCACATTTATGGAGACAAGGGCACAAAAATGGGAGAATTACAAGTATACATTCAATAGGAGAAACTTCCTGTTACAGAATGGTCTCTATATTGCGATTATACTTATATTCATAGCACTTTGTGTCATAACACCGATAAAGAAGGGCACACCTCTTCTGACATACAACAACATACTGAATATTCTTCAGCAGGCTTCACCAAGAATGTTCTTAGCACTTGGTGTTGCAGGACTTATCCTCTTAACAGGAACAGACCTTTCTGTTGGACGAATGGTTGGTATGGGTATGACAACAGCCACAATCATCATGCATCAGGGTATTAATACAGGCTCTGTATTCGGTCATATATTTGACTTTACAGGAGTACCAACAGGTGCAAGAGTGGTTATCGCATTACTTGCATGTATCGTGCTTTGTACATTCTTCACAAGTATTGCAGGATTTTTTACAGCGAAGTTTAAGATGCATCCGTTTATTTCAACCATGGCCAACATGCTTGTTATCTTCGGTATCGTAACATATGCTACAAAGGGAGTTTCATTCGGTGCTATTGAGCCGGTTATCCCTAACATGATTATTCCAAAGGTAAATGGTTTCCCAACCATCATCATCTGGGCAGTAGCAGCAATCGCATTGTATGGTTTATCTGGAACAAGACAACATTTGGTAAAAACCTCTACGCAGTAGGAGGAAACCCGGAGGCAGCAGCTGTTTCAGGTATCTCAGTATTTGCAGTAACTCTCGGTGCATTCGTTATGGCCGGTATCCTTTATGGATTTGGCTCATGGCTTGAGTGTGCAAGAATGGTTGGTTCAGGCTCAGCAGCTTATGGACAGGGCTGGGACATGGACGCAATCGCAGCCTGTGTAGTTGGTGGTGTATCATTCACAGGTGGTATCGGTAAGATATCAGGTGTTGTAACCGGTGTATGTATCTTCACAGCACTCACATACTCTCTTACAATCCTTGGTATTGATACAAACCTTCAGTTCGTATTCTCAGGAATTATCATTCTTGTAGCAGTTACACTTGACTGTCTGAAATACGTTCAGAAGAAATAATATCGCAAGAAAATTTCTTTTTCATACTTCCAAAATGATCAGCAGAGATGTCAGGGTGGCATCTCTGCTTTTAGTTTGTGGTGTGGACAGTTATACTTTTAGAATTACACTTTTGTTTATGTAAGGCTACAAAACAATATATCAGGTATGTTATAATATAGTTTAAACAGAATAACTATTCTGGATAGTTACCCAATAAATTACGTTATCCGGGGGATAAATTTATGCTGCACACGAGCCTTATGGTGCATGCAGTACAATAATTATGACAGGGAGAAAGCATAACATGTATACATTATTACTGGTTGATGACGAAGAGGATGTAATGAGGTAATCGAGAGAAAGGTATCCTGGGAGCAGATTGGTTTTCATGTGGTAGGACATGCGGGAAATGGCTTCAAGGCGCTTGAGATGATGGAGGACATGCAGCCGGATGTTGTGATGACTGACATACGTATGCCTTACATGGACGGACTTGAGCTGTGCAGTAACATCAGGCAGAGGTTTCCTGCGACGAAGCTCTTGCTTTTCACAGGCTTCGACGATTTTGAGTATGAAAGGAGGCTGTGCATCTCGAGATAGAAGAGTATATTTTAAAGCCACTCAATCTGGCTGAAATCACAGAGGTATTCAAAAAGCTTAAGACAAAGCTGGATGATGAGCTGAATGAGAAGAAAAACACAGACATATTGAAGCAGTATTATGCAGCATCGCTGCCTGTTTTGCAGTCAAATTTTTACACGACACTTATCGAGGGACGCATACCGGAAAATGAGCTGGGCAGGTACATGCGTGACTATAAGATTGTGATTGAGGGACCATATTACTGCTGTATTATCATACATACCTCCGCAAGTCAGATGCCGCAGGGCATGGATATCAGACTGCTTGCAGTGTCAGTAGAGAGACAGGCACAGGCTGATTTAAAGGAGCGCTGGAATGGCAGGATTTTTAACTATCTCGGTGATACGGTCATGATAGCCCAGCTTATGCAGCAGGAGGATATCTCTGAGCTGACAGATGAGTGTGACAGATTCTGCAAATATGTAAATCATGTAATGGGGGCAAAGGTCACGGTCGGAATCGGACAGGTGTGCGAAAATGTACAGGAGCTGGTGAACTCTTATCAGAGTGCGAGGGAGGCAGTATCCTACAGGGTGCTTTATGGCAGCAACAGGGCAATAAACATGACAGAGGTTGAGCCACAGCGACGTATATCAAAGGATGGCGATGAGGGAAATGAGCTGTCATATTTATTTAAAATGATTTGTATCGGCAAGATAGAGGATGTGGGACAGGCTGTTGAAGCGTATATGCAGCACAATTTTATGTCGCAGCAGTCACTTGAGAACTACCATGTGGCAGTAATGGAGCTGATCAGTGAGCTATATCACTTCATGAGCAATAATGAGCTAAATGCGCAGGAAATATCGGGAAGTGTGGGCAGGCTTTATAATGAGCTCTCCAATTTTGAGCCGGTGGTGCTCAAGAAGTGGCTTTTGGATTTTTCAAGCAGGCTGCACGATGATATGGCTGATGCCAGATACAACTCCAAGAAGTCACTCATAGACAGTGCAAAGGATTATGTGCACAGGAATTACAGAAGTGTGGACCTTGGACTTGACGATACATGTAAGGAATTAGGAGTATCTAACTCGTATTTTCAAGTCTGTTCAAGAAGGAAACCGGCAGCTCGTTTGTGGAGTATCTGACTGATTACAGAATGGACAAGGCTGCCAGAATGCTTGTGGAGACAGACGACAAGAGCTATGTCATAGCCCAGAATGTAGGCTATGCGGATCCGAACTATTTCAGTTATGTTTTTAAGAGAAAGTATGGGGTTTCCCCATCCAGGTACAGGACAGAGTATGAGAAGAATAAGGTATAAATCAGGCAATATACAATCCATAATAATGCTCTCATTCTCACTGCTGTCGTTTGCAATAATGCTTGTCACAGTTGTGGTGATGTATATAAAATTTGCCGATGCATCGCAGGACAGTATCATAGAGAGCAATCATAAGGTGATGGACCAGACAATAGACAGTGTGGAAAGCTATCTGGTCAATATGAGGCAGGTTTCGGATGCGGCGTATTATAATGTAATAAAGGAGAATGATATTTTAAAGCAGTCTGACAGCATACACGATGGCATGAGCCTTCTCTATGAGTCAAACAAGGAATATCTGCGCAGTATTGCCTTGTATAATCAGTATGGAAGCCTTATAGCTGCAGAGCCTGTTGTGTCCCAGAAGGAGGACCCGAATGTGACAAAACAGGACTGGTTCATAGAAGCGATGGAGCGCATGGAGAATATACATTTTTCAACACCTCATGTGCAGAATCTGTTTGACGATGGTTCCATGAGATATCATCTGGTCATATCATCAAGCCGTGCCGTGGAGCTGACCTCCGGTTCAGAATCACAGATGGGTGTGCTGCTTGTGGACATGGATTATTCGAGTGTATCAAGGATGCTTGAGAGGATAAATACATCGGGAAAAGGACAGTATTATTATCTGTGTGATGCAAATTGCAATATGATTTACCATCCGCATCAGATACAGTTTGATGGAGATGTTCCGGAAAACAGCGATGTTGCGGCAAAGTCGCAAAACAGTATATATGATGATTATCTGAATGGAGTGCATCGTAAGATTAAGGTAGATACAATCAGCTACACAGGCTGGAAGCTTGTATGTGTGATGCCATACTCCATCTTTACCAATAAGATGGCGGATGTGAAGCAGTTTGTTTTTGTTATAATGATTATTATGGCTATGATGTCTGTGTGGATAAACAGAGTGATATCTATACGTATTTCAAAGCCAATAATGAAGCTGGATGATTCTGTGAAAAGGTATGAGAATGGCAATGAAGCAGATATTTATGTAGGTGGTTCCTCAGAGATACGGCATCTGGGATACTCTATCCGCAATTCATATAAGCAGAACAATGAGCTCATGAAAAAGATCGTATGGGAGCAGAACGAGAGACGAAAGAGCGAGCTTGATGTGCTTCAAAGCCAGATTAATCCGCACTTTTTGTATAATACTCTTGACTCCATCACATGGATGATTAAGGAGGCAAAAACGAGGAGGCCTCGTTTATGATTACGCAGCTTGCAAAGCTTTTCCGTATCAGTCTGTCGAAGGGACATACCATAATACCTGTACGAGATGAGCTTTTGCACGCAAAAAGCTACATGAATATTCAGAAGGTGCGCTATAAGAACAAATTTGAGGTGAGCTTTGAGGTAGACGAGGAAATAATGGACTACTGTGCGGTAAGCTGGTGCTTCAGCCGATTTTGGAAAACGCTCTAAATTACGGAATCAGAGAGCTGGACGATTTCGGAGAGATAGTAGTCGGAGGCCAAAAAGTGGGAGAGGATATCATCATAACGGTATCAGACAACGGAATGGGCATTCCGGAGAATGAAATTCCGTTTTTGCTGACAAATACGGACAGGGTTCACAAGAAGGGCTCGGGAGTGGGCTTGTCAATGTAAATAACAGGATAAAGATACTGTTTGGAGAGCGCTATGGCCTTCATATAGAAAGCGAGTTGATGAGGGAACAGTTGTGACAATCAAAATCCAGCAATTGTCTATTCAGAGGAAAACAGACTTCAATTTGAGGAGCATCATATAGTATGAAGCAAGTACAATTCCCTTGCTGCATGGGAGGTGTGAGAGTGACAGTGAAAAATAAATGGACAAATATGAGCAAGAATAAGAGAAACTTCATCATAACAGAGCTGCTGCTTGGAGTACTACTTGTGATAGGAATAGGTTTTATCGCATACAATAAGCTCAATGAGAAACCGGAGCGTATTGCAGTTGTGATGGCTGATGTGGATGAAAGCCACAGTGCTGCGTTTAAATATGGCATGAAAATGGCGGCCTCGAGTATGGTGTGGATGTAGTTATGATAAGTAAGGAAAATCTGAACAACATGTCAGATGAAATTGATGTCATAAACCAGGAGATAAACAAAAAAGCTGATGCGGTCGTTTTCAAGCCGACAGCAGAAAAAATGACAGAAGAAAAAAGCCTTAATACACTTATCCGGATAAATAAAAAGACACCGATAATGGTTGTCGGAGACCAGGCGGGAAGCGAGAGCTTTAAGTCGTTAAATACAGTGGAGTTTGACCAGTACAGCATGGGTGCCAAACTGGCACAAAAGCTTCTTGCTGACAACAACGGAACACTTTCAGGTAAAAAATAGGAATCTATTGTGAAAACACTGAATCCGATGCATGCAAAAAACGCATTGATGGCATAAAGGATACTCTCGCGGAGAGCGGCTGTGTTGTGATGTGGATTGTATCAGGGGTTTCGGATACCGGGGAGAAAATAAATCTGCTGTCACAGAGAAAGGTTGACATAGTTCTTGCAATAGATGATGCAAGTGTGGTTGAGGCGGCAAAGGAAGCCTCTGATAATAATCTGCAGGGTGCACTGGTATATGGGATAGGAAACTCAACAGAAGCCATATATTATCTCGATTCGGGCTGGGCAGAGGCTCTTATCACCCTGATGAATTTGCTGCCGGATACAAAAGTGTTGTAGGACTGGTCGATATGCTGCGTGGCAGTAGAAAATATTCAGTAGAGGAAAAGCCGGTATCTTACCAGCTTCTTACCAGAAAAAATCTGTTTGATGAAGAAAACAAGAAGCTTTTGTATGCAATCAGCCAGTAGTGGGGGAACAATAAATGAGAAGCAGAATAAGAAATACCATGATAATACTGTGTTTTGCACTGATATTGTCATTTGTCTCGTGCAGCAACACAAGAGTTGACGAGAAAAAACATATATATATAGGCGTGACCTGCTATGACCAGAAGGATACATTTATCGGGGAGCTGATAGAAACTTTCAAAAAGGAGTGCGCAAGTCTTGATACAGACAAATACGATATCAGCATGACAATCATGGATGCTGCAGGCTCACAGCGTGCACAGGATGACCAGGTGAAGGAGATGATAGAGGACGGCTGCAATGTGCTGTGTATTAATCTGGCAGACAGAACAGATTTGTCGCATATTATAAATGCTGCAATGGAGAAGGACATCCCTATTATTTTCTTTAACAGGGAGCCGGTTGATGAGGATTTAAATCGCTGGGATAAGCTGTACTATGTCGGGGCCAGGGCAAAGCAGTCAGGTCAGATGCAGGGGGACCTCATTGCCGATTATATAAAGAATAATCCGAGTGTGGATAAAAACGGTGATGGCAGGATACAGTACGTCATCCTGGAGGGAGAGATGGGACATCAGGACGCCATCGTCAGGACAGAGAGTGTGACAGAGAGCATGAAGAATAACGGTCTTCAGATAGAAAAGCTGAGCTGTCAGATAGCAAACTGGAATCGTGCTCAGGCGCAGAACCGTATGACACAGCTTATAGGTCAGTATAAAAACAGCATAGAGCTGGTTATTGCAAACAACGATGCAATGGCACTCGGAGCGATAGACGCATACGAAAAGCTTGGTGTGACGGAGTCGAATGTACCTGCATTTTTTGGATGGACGGCACAGACGATGGGCTTGAAGCAGTGCAGCAGTCGAAGCTTGCGGCAACAGTCTACAATGACAAGGAGGGACAGGCAAGGGCTATGGCTTCGCTTGCCTATCTGCAGCCACCGGGGGCAGCATGAAAAGCATAAAGTTTGAGGATAAAAAGTATGTTTATCTGCCGTATGAGAAGGTGACCCTTGACAATGTAAATGAATTTGTGAAGGATGAACAGTGAGCTTATTTATGCTCGTTCCTCCACTCCCTCGGAGCCACTCCGTAGATATTTTTAAAGGCGCGTGAGAAATGAAGCTGATTTTCGTATCCAACGGCAGAACCAACATCTGCGATGGATAAGGAGGTCAGCTTTAAAAGCTCTGTGGCCTTTATCATACGATAATTCATGAGAAATTCCTGAGGTGAATGTCCAACGGAATTTTTGAAAATTTTGCCCAGATAGCTTCGGTTTATGCCGCAGACTCTGGCAATATCTTCGATTGAGATATCATTCTGAAAATTCTGCTCGATATAATTCATCGCTTCTTTTATATAAAAATCACTCATTTTCCCACTTGGAACGAGTTTTGATGATTTGGCTGACTGCATCAGATAATCCAGAAAAAAGTACATATGCCCAATCAGGTGATATGGTGATTCTGAGGGGTGCCTTGTGATGTAGAGCATTTCCTCAACAAGCTTTTCGCGGATATCCTTTGAGTGTGTGTGATATACAGGATTATTTTTGGTAAGCTCTGTTGTGGTGAGAGCCTCCTTGACGCGCAGACCGTCAAACTCAATCCATATGTATTCCCAGGGAAGCTTGTCATCTGCGATATAGGTATTTATCTGGCCGGGAAAAATCAGAAAGCCCTGCCCGCTTTTTATGTTGTAGGTTTGTGTAATGCCTTTGCATTATCGGCCATCAGAGTGCCGGTGCCAGACAGTACATAGTGGAATAGATAGTGGTTTCTTGTGGCAGGACCAAATGAGTGTCCCGGTTCGCACTGCTCGTGGCCGAACTGGTACATACACAAATCTATGAAATTTACATTTGGAAAAATATTGAAGGAAAGCTTGTCCATGTGAGTCACTCCTTATTGATTAATACTATAAATATACCCTTATGCGACATTATATGCAATTATAGCATATTTTATAGCATATTGGTATAAAAAAGCAAAAATAAGGGTATTTATTGTATGCATTAGGGTATGTTATAATTTGTTTATCAGGAAAAAGAGCAAATAAAACAGAAAAGGAGTGGAAAAATATGGCAAAAAGAAAGATTTGTCAGGCTATGGCGGTTGTGCTGGCACTCGGAATGTGCACGACAGGACTGACCGGATGTGGAAATGAAAAGCGGGCGGACGGAAAAACTGAGATTGAGGTGGTTTCTTATAAGCCGGAGGCTGTTAAGGCTTTCGAGAAGATTGAGAAGCGATTTAATGAGACTCACGATGATATTCACCTGACTATCTCATCTCCGAATGAGGCTATGACTATTTTAAAGACACGCTTCATCCGTGAGGATTATCCGGACATTATCGCAATCGGTGGAGATATCATTATTCAAATTTCCTGGATGCGGATTTGTTTGAGGATATCTCGGATTTAGATGCAGTGGATACTGTAAAAGAGGCATATCTGGAAATGGACAAGGAGCTTGAGTTCATTCCAAAGGACGGCACATATGCACTTCCTTACGCCGCAAATGCAGCAGGAGTACTTTACAATAAGGATATGTTTGCGGAGAATGGCTGGAAGGTGCCTACAACCTGGAGTGAGTTTACAGCACTGTGCGATGAGATAAAGGAAAGCGGAACACTTCCTTTGTATCTGGGCTTTAAGGATACATGGACCTGTTTGGCACCGTGGAATGCCCTTGCAGTAGGGCTTTGTGATTCAGACACCTGTAATCAGGTAAATATGGGAAATACGACATTTGAGGAGGCATACTCTCCGGTTGCCGACAAGATACGCACATTGCTTGATTATGCAGAGGACAATCCATATGCTTACAGCTACAATGACGCATGTACAGCCTTTGCCAGAGGTGAATCTGCCATGTACACGATAGGAAGCTATGCTATTCCTCAGATTAAGTCGGTTAATCCTGATATGAATATCGGTTCATTTACTTTCCCGGCAAATGATAATGAGGCTGACAATGTGTTAAATTCAGGAATAGATTTACAGTTTTCAGTTATGAAGGCCTGCAAAAATAAGGAAGCAGCATACGAGGTGCTTGAATATCTGTACAGCGATGAGACAATTCAGACATATCTGGATGACCAGGGCGGAATTGCCTGCAAGGATGGAGATTTCGCAATACCGGATACACTGGAGGATATGCAGGAGTATATAAAGGACAACCGTATGTCGGATTATCAGGATCACCATTATCCAAGTGAGATGAGCGTGGACGCCATGATTCAGACATATCTGCTTGACACAGGCGACAATGCAAAGGAGAAGTTCTTAAAGAAATTTATTCAGACTGGGAGCGTTACAACAGAGATCTGATTCGTGAAGTACAGGATTACCAGAAAGAACAGGAGGATGCAAAATGAAAAAGAAAATGTCAAATAGGGACAAGACATTCTGGGCAGTTGTGATACCTGTTGTGGTTTTATTTTTCGCATTCAACACACTGCCGATGATAAAGGGTGTGATTTACAGCTTTACAAACTACAAGGGCTACGGCTCATATGATTATGTCGGACTTAGAAACTATACAGACCTGTTTACCGACGCCAGAGTCGGAAAGAGCTATCTGTTTACCTTTAAATATGCGATTGCAGGAACTGTACTTGTAAATGTATTAAGCCTTGTGATGGCAGTTGCACTAAACAGCAATATCCGCGGCAAGAGTGCATTAAGAGGTATTTATTTCGTACCGAATATCCTTGGCGGACTGGTTATTGGTTACATTTTCAGCTTTACA
>ERZ859980.873-NODE-873-length-15117-cov-1.778250_pt1 | contig 15117 bp, 23 predicted proteins | sample MGYA00509984_ERZ859980 | MGnify/ENA primary metagenome ERZ859980 (study PRJEB30046, sample SAMN00715173) | human gut metagenome | study: EMG produced TPA metagenomics assembly of the A metagenome-wide association study of gut microbiota in type 2... | reverse complement strand
TGTTTTTACTGGGGTTCAGGTATTTTGTTTTTTATTATTTTTTTATTTATAAATAAAATTTAGTATTCAACTCACAAAATATATAACTTTCAATATACTAATTTACAATTACAATATCTATAATTTGCATAATTTTTTTACTATTTTTATTTTATTATTAAAAAATATTATCTAATTTCAAACTATTCTTATCTTTAATATGTTTCAATATATATACAGCTTTATTTATTTCTTCATAAACATACTCTGTATCTTCTACGTCAATACCTGCTGTTATCACTACTAATTGAGTTTTTACCTTTTCTAATTCATCATGCTCTAAAAAGCAAGTTAATATGTTAAATTTTTTATCCCATTCATTGTTTACTTGAATTACTTTTTCTCTGCTAAATTTATTATCATCTAAAGTTTCTTTTAGTTCTTCTAAATTAGTACTTATTGTATCTAACGTTTTTGATGTATAATTTTGTAACCAAATATCACCAATTACAATTGAACAAATTATAACCAGGCAAATTATAAGTTCTTTTTTCATAGCTCTTTGCATTCATCCCTTCATTATATTTTCTATTTATTATATTTTTCTTTTTTTTGACAAAAAATATCCCCCTTAGCATTAACTGTTACCAAGAGCGCTTCCTCTGGCTCTATGTTAAATTTATTTACTTCTTTTTTTAACCACCCATATGTCTTATTTAGAATTTTTAAATTGTCATTCATTATTTTTCCATCTACAACTAAATCATATGATATACCTTCATATTCTGGCATTATATTAAAATCTTCTGGAATCGTTGTTCTTTTATTTGGTTTTTGTATTATGCTGACTTGTCCACTTGTTTCTAATATAGCATATTCTACATCAGCTAAATCGTTTATATTATTTGCTCTTAATCTTTCTTGTAATTCATTTATAGTAAAACGTTCTTTTATTAGTACTTTTTCATTTATTTTTCCTCTATATATTAAAATACTAGGTTTCCCGCATATTAGTTGTCTCATTTTTATGCTTTTTAAATTTATAAAAGAAATAATTAAATGCATTACTAATAAACTTAAAATAGGAATTATACCATTTATTATTGGAATTCCAACTTCACTCATTGGAACAGATGCCAAATCTGCAATCATTATTGCAATTGCAAGTTCAAATGGTTGTAACTGACCAATAAAGCTTTTTCCCATTAGACGCATTACAACAAGCACTATCACATATAATATTATAGATCTTACAAATGTTATCAACATAAAAACAACTCCTTAATTATTTAAAAATTTACAATTTATTGATAATTTTTCTTCATAAATAAGCCCTTTTTTTATTATTCTTAGAATTTTTCTTTATAATTATTCAAAAATACTTGTTTTTTTTCAAATAATGTGATAAACTTTGAATTAGTCAATTTTATTATGCATATATAGGAGGTGCAATTATCATGGCAAAATGTGCAATTTGTGAAAAAACACAATCATTTGGAAACAAAATTTCAATCGCTCGTTCACATGTTAGTAGAAGAGCTGGAAGAACTTTTAAACCAAATCTTAGAACAGTAACTGTTGATGTTAATGGAGAATCTAAAAAAATATGCGTATGTTCAAAATGCTTACGTAATTTAAAACATGCTTAAATATGACAATGGGCGTTTAATATAAAGCTATGAAAATAACTCTATATTAAGCGTCCATTGACTTTTAATAAAAGAAACTAAAATTAATTTTTAGTTTCTTTTATTATATCCTACTTAGGTTATGTATTTTTAATTCCAAATATTAATTTTACAAAACCTCTTAAAAATTTAGGAACTTTTTTTACTACAATAGTCATAATACTTGCCCCCTTTTCTTTTAACTTGCAAGCCATATTAATCCCAATATTGTTAATGTTACACCTATTGAAAATAACCAGCCTGTAAGAGGAAGTAATAAAACTAACAATATTCCTAACCCTATACCTATTAAACACACTCCAAAAGTTTTCTTTAATGCACAAAACATAATTTATTACCTCCCTTTTATTTTATTATATTATGTATATCAATTTTATGTTACAATACAGAAAGGAGTTTTTATGTCTACAGATGAAGTTGTAAAAATTATAAAATTATTGAAAAAAACATATCCTAATGCAAAATGCAGTTTAAATTTTGAAACCCCTTTTGAATTAGCAATTGCAGTAATGCTTTCTGCACAATGTACAGATGAAAGAGTAAATAAAACTACTCCTGCTTTATTTTTAAAATATAACAAACCAGAAGATTTTGCAAATTTAGATGTTTCTGTTATTGAAAAAATAATTCATCCTTGCGGATTTTATAAAAATAAAGCAAAAAATATAAAAAATATGTCTACAATGTTATTAGAGCAATTTAATGGCTCTGTTCCTCAAAATATGGATGATTTAATGAAGTTACCAGGAATTGGTAGAAAATCTGCCAATGTAATTATGCTAGAAGCCTTCAATAAACCTCAAGGAATTGCTGTTGACACTCATGCGAAACGTATATCTAATAGACTTGGACTATCTAATAATTCAGACCCATTAAAAATTGAACAAGATTTATTGAAAATAATTCCTTATGAATATTTGAAAGATGTTAATCATTTATTTATGTGGCTTGGTAGAGATTGTTGCAGAGCACCTAATCCTAATTGTGAAAATTGCGCAATAAAAAAATATTGTACTTTTAATAAAAAATAAAAAGAACTTATAATACTATTCTATAGTTTACTAATTTATATATTTGACACAAAAAAAGATGTACTTATACTTTCAAACCTTTTGGCTCTAGTATTTTAATACATCTTTTTTATTTATATTTTATTAATCAATTTCAGCATTTATTACTTTGTATTTTCCGTCAACTTTAATTACATATAATTTTAAGTTTGCAGTATCACTACTTGAAGAATATGAAGATTTAACTTTTAATTTTGCTTTTATTATCTTTATTTTCTTGCTTTTGCTTGATTTTTTTATACTTGTAATTTCTTTTAATGAATATTCTTTTGAAGAATATTTATTTTTATTTTTTAAAGTAGTTGTAATTGAACTTTCTGCATCTGATAATTCATCAAAATTATTATCTTCTAAATAATTTTTTATATATTTTTTATCATCATATTTTTTATCAAACTTTTTTTCGCCTTCTTCTTTGTATACAATATATCCCTTTGTATCAATTACCTTTGCAAATTCATCTTCACTTTTATCATTTATAGCTGCTAAATAATCTTTAATAATTTCTTCTGACTTTGATTTACTTGGTTTACCAGCGAAACATGCTATTATTATTGCAATTATTATTATTGCAACTACTGCTATTCCTCCAACTAAACTGAATGTTAAAATCTTTTTATTTTTAGGTTTTGTATTTTTATTTTCATTTACTTCTTGTTCGTTTTGAACTGTTTGCCCATTTACTTCACTTATTTCATCTTTTACATTTTCCTCTGGATTTTCATTAACATTTTTTTCATTTTCATTCATTTTTATATTCCTCCTCTGTATTATTTATAATATATTTAATATATTATTTTAATTTTCATCTATAATTATTTGTTGATTTTGGTCTAATTTATATTTTGGTAATTCTGGTAATTCTTCTAAATTAGTTAAGCCAAACATTTTTAAAAATTTTTCTGTAGTAACATATGTAGTTGGTCTCCTGGAGCATCTAATTTTCCTGATTCCTCAATAAGGTTATATTCTAATAGTTTATAAATTGTTCCATCACAATTTACGCCTCTTATTGTTTCTATTTCAGCTCTTGTTACATTAGGATTATATGCTATAATCGACAATATTTCTAATGACGCATTTGACAAATTTGGTTTTGCTTTTTTATCAAATATTGGTGATATATATTCATAGAGACTTTTTTTAGTACACATTTGGTATGAATCATTAAGTTTTATTATTTCCATTCCTCTGTCTGAATTTTTATATTCGTTTTTCAAATTTTCTATAAATTCAGTTACTTCTTCTGGGCTTTTTTCAAGTACCATTGATATTTCTCTTACAGAAACTGACCTTCCTGCAGCAAATAATATAGCTTCAATTATTTGTTTTGTTTTTTCTTCCATTTTGAACTCCTTCATTACTTATTAAAACATTCATTCAGATTTCTGTCAATAGAATTTATATTTAAATTTTACATTCTTCCATTTTTGTGATATATAATTTTAGTATTTAAATTATTTTAGGAAGGAGATTTATTATGAACACATTTATGGAATTAGCTAAGAAAAAAGCTGAAATTGGTGTTTCAAAAAACGAAGGTGGTCCATTTGGAGCGGTTATTGTAGATGAAAATAACAATATTATTGCAACTGGAAATAACAAAGTATTATTACAAAACGATCCAACCGCTCATGCTGAAATTGTATCAATTAGAGCTGCGTGTAAAAAATTAAATACTTATGATTTAACTGGAATGACAATTTACACCTCATGCGAGCCTTGTCCGATGTGCCTATCTGCCATTATCTGGTCTAATATTTCAACTGTTTACTTTGCATGTACAAAAAACGATGCTGCTAATATTGGTTTTAGAGATGATGCAATCTATGAATATTTAAAAGGCTCTAATAAGTCATTATTAAACTTGACTCAAATAGACCGATTGGAGTGCTTGGAGCTTTTTAAAAATTATAATAAAACTATTTACTAATATCATTTCTAATATTTTTTTATAAAATATAGATTTTTTTAATTTTTTATGCTATTATAAATAAAAATATTTTTTACGGAGGATAAAATTATGGATAATAATTCAAGAAGAAAAAGTATAAGCTTATTTTTAATTATATTTATAATATTGCTTATAGTTATTTTGGCAATTTTAATAGCCAAATTATTTCAAAACAATAATGAAGAGGTTTCAAAAGATTCAGAAAACAATACATCTGTACAACTTTCTATCGATACAAACAACACATCAACTTTCAACGATGTAGAAAATACATCTAATTTTACTGATATTAATAATTCATCCAATAATACAGCAAACAACACTATCAACACTACTAATACTGTAAATAATTCTACACAAAATAATACTGTAGACTCTAACAATTCAAGTAATCCTAATCAATTGGTTTTAAATAATCATACATTTAAATTTGATGGAACAGTAAAAGCATCTTTAGTTCAAGATAATAACAAATCTTCTATGCAATTACTATACCCTGACTTTAATTATAAAATGATATTTAATACAGATAATAAGATTTCTTTTGATACATTAAAATCAACTAATGATTTGCAAAATTACATATCTAATACTTATAACTTAAATATTACAAGCTCTTTAAAATCTGGTAATATTAATAATTTAGATATTATAATATTTACAATTTCAGATGATACAGGTGTTGGATATTGCATATTCACAAAACTTAATGATTCAGAAGTGGCATATGCCAAAATATATAATACTGAAAATTCATCAAAATTAATCTCTGACTTATCTAATCCTATAACAAAAATTTCAGCTGTAATTGCTAGTATGCAAAATTAAAACAGTAAGGAGTGATTATATGTCTAAGAAAAACAAAATAAAAGTTGTACCAGGAAAAGGAAAAAATATAAAAATTTCTGATATCAAAGAACATTTAGAAATTGAAAAACCCCAAGATGAAATTGTTGAAAAAGACAAAATTATAATCCTACTAAAAAAGATTCAAAAAAATAAAGACAGTTTAAATACTGTCTTTATTTTTTACATAGCTTCTTTTTGCTCTTCTTCATTAACCATATCGTTTTGGTCTTCGTCACCATCTTGTTTAACTACTTCTAAACTAGATATTGAAACTTCATATGCTACTTTGGTTTCAGATGTTCCATCTTCATATTTTTTCTCATATGTTCTAGATTGAACTCTACCAACAACTTTTACTTCTGTTCCAACTTCTATATTTTCACAAAATCTTGCATTTCTTCCCCAAGCGATACATGGAATATAATCAGATTTGTTATATGCTCTATTTACTGCTAATAATAGATCTGCTATTTCTCTACCAAATGGTGTTTGTCTATAAATAGGTTTTTTGCATATGTAACCATTTAATGTTACTTCGTTAGAAACAAAATCTTTGCTTGCTTGAATTTCTTCATCTTGATTTTCAATAAATTTTACATCTTTAGCAAATACTGTTAATACTAATTTGTTTCTTTCATTTTGATAGCTATTATATGATCTAATTGTCCTTCTACTATTATTTTTTTGTCAATTTCTAGGTCTTCTTTTTCTAATAATCTTTCTGATATTGTGATTGGTATAATATCAGCATTTCCACTTAAACGTGGTACCTCTAAATCAAATATGTAAAATTTTTCGCCATATATTTCATGACTAAATTTTTTATCGCTTGTGACCTTTCCAACCAATACTAAATGGTTATTCTCTAAATAATTTGTATTCAAAATACTTTCCTCCCCTTACTTGTTTATCTACTGTATTCTTAATACTGTTTTCCCTATAAACTTTATTATACTATCTTTTTTTGGTTTTGTCTACATAAAATGTTATTTTTTTCAATATTTTTTATTTTTGTGCTATTTTCCCTTTTTTATGTCTATTGTTTTTCTTTTTTTAATCTACTTTAAATTTTCTTATTTTTATCATACATTAAATCCATTATTGTTATTATCATTCCATCATAAGCATTTATATTATTTTCATTTTTTTCGAATTTTACTTCTTGTATTCCTGTTATTTTATCATTCATTGGTATATTTTCTTGTATAAATATTAAATAGTTTTCTTCTGTTGCACTTGATATTGTTACAGTAGCTTTTGAATTATAGCCATATGTTATTACATTTGAATAACTATTTTTTAAATTCTCACTCTTACAATGTATGTCAGAATTCCATACTATATACTTCGATTTTTCTAAGATTTTTTTTAATATATATTTATTTTCCACTTCTTCATTTACAATTATTGAGTCAAATTTAACATTTTTAAAATTTTCCAAGTTTTCCTTATTTAAAAATATAATTTCATTTTCATCTATTTTGTTAATCATTCTATTTTTTATGTTATTTTCACTATTTTTATCAGTTATAATTCCTATAAAAAACATACATCCTCCTAGAAAAAATACTTATTAAATAGTATTATTTTATCAAATTTTGAAAAAAGTATTCATTTACTTTTTAATTTGCTTACCTGTGTTATCAATGTAATAATCTGATTGATAAATTAAATCTGATACAGTAACAATTTCGTATCCAGATTTTTTTATATTTTTTATTAAATAATCTAAACTATCTGCAGTATGTTTTGTTCCATTATGACTTAATATAATTGAACCTGGCTCTATTTTTTTATCAAGTCTTTTCCACATTTCTTCCCCTGTTAGGTCTTTGTAATCCAATGTATCTAAACTCCACTGAATTGTTTTACTATTTACCGCTTCTGCTGCATTTATTACATTGTCATTATATTCTCCATATGGTCCTCTGTATACTTTAGATTTTTTTCCTGTTATTTTTTCTATTTTTTTATTGCATTCTTCAATTTCACTAATATTTTTTTCATATGTCAAATTATTTACATGTGGATGTGTGTTCGAATGGTTACCAATTTCGTGACCTGCATCATTTATCTTTTTTACTGCTTCTGGATATTTATCTACCCAATCACCAACCATAAAGAATGTTATTTTTACATCATTTTCTTCAAGTGTTTTTAATATTTGGTCTATATCGTCTGCATTCCAAGCACAATTCATTGTAAATGCAACCTTTTTTTCATCTGTTTTTACACTATATATTGGTAATTGTTTTGATGTGGAAGATACTTCTAGCATTTTTGAATTATTTCTCATATAAAATGCAATTCCAAGTAAAATCATAACAGTAAAAAAAGAAACCATATATGATACTATTTTATCCTTATTGCATACTATAAACATAATAAAAAACCTCCAAAATATGTATTATTTAATTGTATACATATTTTAAAGGTTTATGATTTATTTTATCAATTTAACATATTTCTTTTTTTCAACCATACCATTACAGTTAAAGTGACAACGAATGATACTGCTAATAATACTGGAAATCCATATTGATAATTTTGAAATGGTACAGGAACATTCATTCCCCATAAACTTGCGACTAATGTTGGTATTGCAAGTATTATTGTTATTGATGTTAAAAACTTCATTATATCATTTATATTATTTGAAATTATGACGCATACATATCCATTGTCTCATTTAAAATATCACTGTATATTTTACTCATTTCAATAGCCTGCTTATTTTCTACTATTGCATCCTCTAGTAAATCTTCATCTTCTTCATAAAGTTTTATTATTTTTCCTCTTAGTGTTTTTTCCATTACAACTTCATCAGATTTTAATGATGTTGTAATATATACTAAGGCTTTTTCTAAATTAAGCATTTTTAATAAGTCCTCATTTTTTAAGTCTTTTTTTAATGTTCTTTCAATATGCTCTGTTTTTTTATTTATTTCTTTTAATAAATTCAAAAATGCTGATGAGTTTTCGTAAAATAATTGAAATAGAAATTGGCTCTTTTTATATGTTATTACTTTTTTTCCAACTATTCTTTCCATTTTTTTTATAATGTCATTTTCTTTTAAGGAAACTGTTATTACATATTCGTCTCTTACAAAAATTACACCAACTGGCATTGTTGTATATATTTCTACATCATTTTCTTTTTCAATTATTGGTACATCTATTATAAATAAAATTGTTCCATCATCTTCAACATCAACTCTGGCTTTTTCCTCATAATCTAATGAATATCTTATAAAATCTTGCTTTATTGCTAAATTTTTGCATACATCTTCTATTTCATTTTCAGTTGGATTTATCATATTAATCCAATTTCCTTTTTGATATGTTTGTACTTGACTTGTTATATTTGAAAACAAATCAGTATTATACATTTTTATCAAACTACTCACCCCTTTATTTTATTAATCAATTCTTGGTTTTAATTCTTCATATATTGGTCTTTCTTCTCTTATCATTGTTGATTTTCCGTGACCTGGATATACAATTGTTTCATCTGTAAATTTAATAACTTTTTTGTTATAGATAACATTATTTTTTCAAAGCTTCCAGTTGGCAGGTCTGCTCTTCCCCAAGTTCCTCGAAACATAGTATCACCTGAAAATAGTAATTTTTCTTCTTTGCAATATAAACAACTACCTCCCGCAGTATGTCCGTGGTGTATGAATAACTAAAAATTCTAAATTTCCAATATGAATTAAATCTCCATCATCAACTCGTGAAAATTCTGTTACTTTTACCTCATTCATTCCTATATATGTTGCTAAACTAATTTTGTCGTCAGTTAATCCCTTTGCATCAGCTCTATGAATTAAAACTATTGCTCCTGTCTCATTTTTTAGTTGATTAACTGCTCCTATATGATCTCCATGACAATGAGTTAAATATATATATTTAACTTTTGCATTTATTGTTTGTAACATTTCTTGTATTTTTTCAAATCTCCACCTGGATCAATTACCATTGTTTCTTTAGTGTTTTCATCTTGTACTATATAACAATTAGTAAATTCGTTTAACGGTGTTTTTATTTTTATTCTCTTTAGTATCATTTGATATACTCATTCCCTTCACATACTACTCATATATCTATTTTTTTCTATTTACTTCATATACACTATCTATTTTTCGTAATGCTTTTACAACTGTATTTAATACATTTAAATTTTCTACTTCTATTGTCAAATTAGTTTCTGCAGTTCTATCTCTATGAACTTTTGAATCTACTGCAATTAGTGTACATTTATTATTTGATATTTCTTTTATTATATCAGCTAGCAAGCCATTTCTATCATTAGCAAGTATTTGAATATCTACATTATAAGATGATTTATCTTTATCACTCCATATAACATCTATAATTCTATCTCCTTGAGAAACTAGATCTTTTACATTTTGACAATCTTTTCTATGTATTGAAACTCCTCTTCCTCTTGTAATAAATCCTATTATTTCATCTCCTGGAACAGGATTACAACATTTTGAAAATCTAACTAGACAATTATCTATACCTTTTACTATTACGCCATTACTAGATGTCCTATTTATTTTTGGCTTTTCTGTTGCTAGCTCCTCTATGGTTTTTTCTATTTCTTCATCTTGATTATCTTTTTTATAAGCTTCTAACATTTTAGCTATTATTCTTGATGATGAAATTGCACCAAATCCAACTGCTGAATACATATCATCTATTGTGTTAAATTTATATCTATTTAAAGCAACTTGAACATATTCATTTTTAAATAATGTGCTATAATTCATTCCTATTCTTTTTATTTCTTTTTCGATTAAATCTTTTCCTTTTACTATATTGTCTTCTCTTTCTGCTTTTTTAAACCACTGTTGTATTTTATTTTTTGCAGAAGAGCTTTTAACAAATTTTAACCAATCTCTACTTGGTCCTTTGGCTTGATCTGATGTTATAATTTCAACAATATCTCCATTTTTTAATTTTGTTACTATTGGCATCATTTTACTATTTATTTTACATCCTGTCATATGATGGCCAATTTCTGCGTGTACACTATATGCAAAGTCAATTGGTGTAGCTCCTCGTGGCAATACTTTTATCTGTCCCTTAGGTGTAAATACATAAACTTCATCTTCAAAAAGTTCTGTTTTTAAAGTTTTTAAAAACTCTTGTGGATCTTGCATATCTTTTTGCCATTCAAGAGATTCTCTTAACCATGCCAATTTATCATCTTGAACTATAACATTTGATTTTTTATTTTTATTTGCTTCTTTATATGCCCAATGCGCAGCAATACCAAATTCAGCTATTCTATGCATATCCCAAGTACGAATTTGAACTTCAAATGGAGTTCCTTTTGGTCCAATTAATGTTGTGTGTAATGATTGATACATATTTGGTTTTGGTACTGAAATATAATCTTTAAATCTTCCTGGCATAGGATTATATAATTCGTGAACTACACCAAGAGCAGCATAACAGTCTTTTACAGAATTCACTAGAATTCTTAATGCAAATAAATCATAAATTTGGTCTAATGTTTTATTATCCCTTTGCATTTTTCTATAAATACTATACAAATGTTTTGCTCTTCCTGTAATTTCAGCATCAATTTTTTGTTTTTTAAGCTCAGTATTTATTTGCTCTATTATCATTTGAATAAAGCTTAATCGCTCTTCTCTTTTTTTGTCTATGCCTTCTACAATTTCTCTATATTCTTCTGGATATAAATATTTGAAAGATAAATCCTCTAATTCCCATTTTAATGAATATATACCTAATCTATTAGCAAGAGGTGCATATAAATCAGCAGTTTCTTTTGATATTGCAATTTGTCTATCTCTTTTTAAATATTTTAAAGTTCTCATGTTATGCAATCTATCTGCTAATTTAATTAAAATTACTCTTATATCTTTACCCATTGCTAAAAACATTTTTCTGTAATTTTCTACTTGTTGTTCTTCAGCACTTGTGTATTTTAAATTTCCTAATTTTGTTACACCATCTACCATTTCAGCAATTTCTGGTGAAAATTCCTTTTCTAGGTCTTTTATTGTTACTTCTGTGTCTTCTGCTATGTCATGTAATAATGCAGCACATATCGTACTATCATCTAAACCTATTGTTGCCAAAATATATGCTACTTGTACTGGATGAATTATATATGGCTCTCCAGATTTTCTTAATTGATTTCCGTGTTTTTCTTTTGCAAATTCATAAGTTTTTCTTATATATTTAACATCAGATTTTTTGTTGTGTTTTTTCATTACATCTATAATATCATCTATAGTTGCATTTTTTGTTTCAGACATATATAAATCCCCCTTTTCATTATTTTAATATGATTTTCTCATATCTTTTAAGTTTATTTGAACTGTTTCTCTTCCATTAAATTTATTTATTTCTAATGAACCAACTACGTCAACTCTATCCCCTAATAAGAAGTCATTTACTAATTTTCCCATATTAAATCCTATTGCATCTATCACTATGTTTTTATCTCTTAATGTTAGTTTTATATGTTTTCCTTCTGATAATGCTCTTATTGATTCAATTTTTAAATTTTTGTATATAAATATAGGCATTTTATTTGCTTCACCAAAAGGCTCTAATACTTTTAGGTCTTTTACTGTATTTATGTCTATATCATTGCTATTAATTTCTTCATCTATTTTTATGACTGGTAATAGCTCATTTATATTAGAATTTTTTGTATATTCTTCTACATCCTTTTTAAAATCTTCAAATTCAGATTTTTTTATTGTTATTCCAATTGCCATAGAATGTCCACCAAATCTTTCTATATGATTTGGACAATTAGTTAAAGCTTCATGTAAGTCGAATCCTTGTATACTTCTACCAGAACCTTTTCCTTCATCACCTTCAAAACAGATTAATATACTTGGTTTATAATACATTTCAGTTACTTTTGATGATACAATTCCAATTACTCCATGATGCCAATTTTCTTTTCCTAAAATTATACAATTTTTATCTTTTTCTCCGTTTTCAATCATTTTAATTGCTTCATTAAATATTTTTACTTCTGTTTGCTGTCTATCATAATTATACTTATTTAATCTTTTAGCAATTTCTTGTGCTTGAACAATATTATCTGTTAAAAATAAATTTAAAGCTTCTTGCTCATATCCCAATCTTCCGCATGCATTTACTCTTGGAGCAATACCAAATGAAATTGTTGTAGAATCAATATTTTTGCACCCAGCAGCTTGTAATAAAGCTCTTAATCCTACATTTTTTGTTACAGCCACAAGTTTTAATCCTAATTTTGATATAACTCTATTTTCATCAACTAATGGAACTATATCTGATATAGTTCCTACACAAACGATATCTAAAAATTTTAAATATTCTCGCTCTTCTAAATTAAATTTTTGTGATATTGCTTGTATTACTTTAAATACAACACCAACTCCAGCTAATTGATTAAATGGATATTTATTATCTTTTCTTTTTGCATCAACAACTGCCAACGCATTTGGTAATACTTCTGCAGGTTCATGATGATCAGTACTACAGTTTCTAAACCTAAACTATTTGCGTATTCAACTTCCTCGATTCCAGATATTCCGCAATCTACAGTTATCATTAATGTATAATTTTGACTTACTATTTTATCAATAGCATTTTTATTTAATCCATATCCTTCATCCAATCTGTTTGGAATATAACTATCAACATTTAATCCTCTATCTTGTAAGAATTTTTTTAAAACAGTTATACTTGTTATTCCGTCAACATCGTAATCTCCATATATTATAACTTTTTCTTGATTTTCGATTGCTTTTATAATTCTATTTACAGCAATTTCCATATCTGGCATTAAAAATGGATCATAAAAATCATTTCTTGTTGGGTTTAAAAATACATCAATATCATCTTGCAATTTTTTATTTGAAATTACAGTTGCTACAAGCCTACTTACACTGTATTTATTTTTTATTTCTTCTACTTCTTTAGTGTTTATATCGTAATATTCCCATTTTTTATTCATCCTTTTCTCCTTATAAGCTACAAATTTTCTTTATTGTATATCATTTTTGTTAATTTTAAAAGGGGTTAAGGGAAAAAAATTAAAAAGCGTAATATTAACGCTTTTTAATTTTTTATATTATAAATTTTATTTTTTACTACGTCCATAAATTAATGTTTAAATATATCTGACATTGATTCTGCTATTATTTTATTTATATCTGCTACCATTACATTAAATTTTACTTCTAAATCGAAGTAATCTTTTATGTCCTTGTTTTCAACTAATATTGCATACATTTCTTGAAGTTTTTGCATTTTTTCTGGGTCTTCTTTTCCCTTTTCCATTGATAAAACTTGAACATCATACCTTATTTGTTCAAAGTCTTCTATTTTCTTTTTTAATTCTGGGTTTGACAAAACTGCTTCTCTTGCTTTTTTATAATTTTTATATTCAGAAGATTCTTGTATTTCTTTTGCCAATTTATTGGCTGTATTGTAAATATTATTCATAAATAATTCAGTCCTCTCTTGTATTCGATAGTGATTTATTTAACAGAATTTATTTTATTATGCATATGCATGTTTCTTTTTGAAACTTAGTAATTTTGTTATTTCTTTTTCTGAATTTTGGGCTTTTACTGCTTTATTTTGTCTTTCTTGTTCCTTTTGTTTTAGTTGTTTTTCTGCTTCTGTTTGACATATTGCTCTTTCATAAACATAATGTGTATCTTGTGCTATTTTATTCCAATTGAATTGTGCTTTTACTTTTGCTTTAGCATTTTTTGAAATATTTGCACATAATTGCGGATCAAATAGTAACGCCAATACTGAATCTGCAATTGAGTTTGGATTACCAGCATAGCTTTTCATTCCATCAACTCCGTGTTCAATTATTTCGTTTAAACCTCCAACATCAGATACAACAGTTGGTGTTCCTGAAAGCATAGACTCAAGTGCTACAATTCCAAAAGGTTCATATGTGCTTGGAAATACTGCAACATCTGCACACTTATACATTTTTTGTACTGCTTTAGAATCAAGATATCCTGTAAAATATACTTTATTATCTATACCTAGATTATGTGCCTCTGCTCTTAATTCATCTATCATTCCGCCTTTTCCAGCTATAACAAGTTTAGCATCGTGATAACTATTTAATATTTTAGGCATTGCAGCAATTAAATTTTGTACACCTTTTTCATATACTAGTCTTCCAAGATATAAAATTATTTTTTCATATCCATAGCATATTGTCTTCTAAAATCATAATCTCTATCTATTCCAGTAAAATTATTTAAATTAATTCCATTTGGTATTACATTTATTTTATCAAAAGGTAATCCGAATAGCCTTTGTAATTCGCATTTCATATAATTACTATTAACAATTACATCTGTAGATTCATATGTTAATAACCATTCTGTATCATTTATATATCTTTGAACATCATCATGAATTCCGCTATTTCTACCTGCTTCTGTTGCATGAATTGTTGCTACTACTGGTATATTAAAAGATTGTTTTAATGTTTTTGCTGCATATGTTACAAGCCAATCATGTGCATGTATTACATCAAATTTACCTTCATTGTTTATTA
>ERZ859980.871-NODE-871-length-15133-cov-1.710638_pt1 | contig 15133 bp, 12 predicted proteins | sample MGYA00509984_ERZ859980 | MGnify/ENA primary metagenome ERZ859980 (study PRJEB30046, sample SAMN00715173) | human gut metagenome | study: EMG produced TPA metagenomics assembly of the A metagenome-wide association study of gut microbiota in type 2... | reverse complement strand
GCCTGTTCTGTTACCACATTCCTGAGGTATTAAATAGGAAGACATATTGTCTGCTGCTGTAGTTTCATAAACTCCAAGCTTTGCACCTTTGTTTCTGTCCTGATAATTTTCTTCAGGTCCATTTCCAAAATATTTTACATTAATGAATTCTTTTGGTAATTTAAATTCCATACCATATAAAGGAATTGAAAATTCGTCCTCACCTTTTAACTTGAAATCTACGTCTATTGAGCCATCTCCATATACCAAATATGAAATTGTACAGCTCTTTCCTTCTATTGGAAGAACATAGTCATATGTTATTTTTATGCCCTCTTCCAACTCATCTTTTGCAAATCCTGTACACTTTGCAGTTTTTCCTGCCTTGTCCCATATAGCATATTGGAAATCTAAGCCACAACCTTTGTCATTGTCTGTATATGCTCTTACAAATGTTGGCTTAGGTGCCCTTGTAATGTATTCCTTATCTGAATATACAAGTGAAATAATTCCTGTTTCCTGCTTTGAGAACATGGCAAAGAAATCATTTCCTCTAACACCGATATTTACATCTCCACTAATAACTTCTAAATTGTTAATGGCTGTTTTTTCAGTGTTGCAGACACCCTCAAAAACATACTGTTCCTTAGCAATTTCAAAGCCTTTTTCAGCCCACTTTTCATCACCTTTTAGCTGTATACACACATTATAAATATAATCTTCATTTCTTGTCAAACCTATAGTTTCAGGTATGTTTAGCTGAAAACGTTTTTTCTCTCCCGGTTCCACATCAAAAGAATATTCTTTCTTACAAATGCTTGTTTCCTTTTGGATTATTTCCAATACAAAAACATATTTGTTAGTATTTGTAAACAAATTCTGGTTATCTATTTCTATTTCATTCTCAAAAATGTTCATCTTGATATTCTGATATAAATATTTTACTTCCTGAACCTTTGGTGAAGGAGTTCTGTTTGCGTAAATTATTCCATCTGTACAGAAGTAGTAATCTGTTGCCCGTTCGCCAAAATCTCCGCCGTACTTTAATACCTTCTTACCGTTTTCTTCTACTTCAATTGCCTGATCAATATAATCCCAAATGAAGCCTCCCTGGTACATATCATATTTGTCTTCCAAATCTGTGTACAAATGCATGCCACCACATGAATTTCCCATGGCATGTGTGTACTCGCAGTTAATGTATGGTTTCTTGGATTGTTTTCCAAATATTCAACTACATCCTGAGGTTTTGCGTACATTCTGCTTTCCATATCAGTAATATGGTCAAACTCTCTATTCCAAACTACACCTTCATAATGTACTAATCTTGTATTATCTTTGGCATGTAAATATTTAGATGTTGCCTCTAAAACAGTTCCTGCATAAGACTCATTTCCTAAAGACCACATAAGTATTGCAGGATGATTTTTATCTCTTTCGTACATTGACTGTGTTCTGTCGAGAATGCACTCTGATTCATCGTGACTTCCCGGAACATTCCATGACGGTTCAATTACACCCATTTTCTGCCATGAGCCATGGCTTTCTAAATTAGTTTCATCAATTAAATAAATTCCGTATTCGTCGCAAAGTCTGTACCATAAACTCTGGTTTGGATAGTGTGAAGTTCTTACAGCATTAATGTTATTTCGTTTCATAAAATTAATGTCGTAAATCATTTCTTCCTTTGTAATAGCTCTGCCTTCAGTAGCGCTAAACTCATGTCTGTTTACACCTTTGAAAATAATACGCTTGCCGTTTAGACACATAACTTTGTTGATTATCTCAAACTTTCTAAAGCCGAATTTTGTAGATGCAACTTCTACTACTTCATTATTTTCATTGTATAAATAAACAATTACTTCATATAAATTTGGTTTTTCTCCGCTCCAAGGAGCAATGTTTTCAACTTTTGAGGATAATTCAAATTTGTCAGCTGTGTTACCCTCAAATAAAGTTTCTACTTCTCCATTTGGATTTTTTAAATCTATTTTATTTTATTACCTATAGCACCTGTTATAGTAATTTTTGTGTTTAAATCTCCTGTGTGATTTTTGTAATCATAATCAGATTTCAAATCAATGTCGTATACGTGACTTTTTGGAAGTCCCTGTAAATAAACATCTCTAATATGCCTGAGAATCTCCAAAAATCCTGATCCTCAATCCAGCTTGCGCTACTTCTTTTGTATACTTCCACTGCAAGTTTATTGTTTTTTTCCTGTACAAAATCTGTTATGTCAAATTCTGATGGTGTAAAAGTATCCTCAGAATATCCCACAAACTCTCCGTTTACCCAAACATAAAAAGCCACTTCAACCCCTGGAATGAAAGAATAATATTTTTATCCAAAAGGCTGTTATCCAGGTCAAAATATTTTACATAACTTCCAACAGGATTATATTCTTCTGATACCTGAGGTGGACGCATTTCCTCTCTGCCATCCCAAGGATACATTGTATTAATATACTGACATCTGTCGTACCCCTGAAGCTGAATGTGTCCCGGTACATTTATTTTGTCAAATTTTTCTGTGGAAAAATCCATTTTATAAAAGTCTGCCATTCGCTCTGCCGGCTTATTTGCGTAAGCAAAGTCCCACTGACCGTTCAATGACTGAAATAAACTGCTTTTATTATTCTTGTAGGCTTCTTCACTTTCATATACAAAGTGGTCAGAATGTGCATCCATTCTGTTTACACGAAAAACTTCCGGATTACTTAGCCAGTTTAATTCCGGTTTTAATACTGATTTTTTCATTTTTACCTCCGCTCCATATTTTTATATTTATACTAATATGGATTACAGCTAAAATTTCTTTTAACCATAATCCATATTATTGTGTTTTTTATGTTCTTTTTTAACCTTTTACTGAGCCTGTCATTCCCTGTACAAAGTTCTTCTGCATTAAGAAGAAGATTAATGCTGTTGGAATTGTCGCGATTACAACTGCTACCATCATCATTCCATAATCAGGTGTGTATGATGAACCTAATGCTGAAAGAATAAGTGGTAATGTTTTCTTTTCAGGTGACTGTAAAGAAATTAATGGCCACATGTAGTTGTTCCAGCTTGTCATAAATGTAACAATAATAGCTGCTGCGTATGTTGATTTCATTGTTGGAATGAAAATCTTTGTGAAAATTCCAAATTCTCCAAGTCCGTCTAATCTGCAGCCTCAACCAAATCTTTTGGAAATGTCTGAGTGTTCTGACGGAAGAAGAAAATTAAGAATGCCGTTGCTATGGCAATAATAATTACTGATCCCGGTGTATTAATTCCAATCCAGCTTAATATTGGAATTGTATTAAAATTACCAAATAACTGGAATAATGGAATCATTAATGCTGCAAAAGGAATCATCATTGAAACAAGAATAACACTAAATACTCTGTCTCTTGCTTTTGACTTGTATACTTCAAAAGCATATCCTGCTGCAGATGAAATAATCATTGCAAGTGTTGTTGTAACTACTGCGATTATAATTGAGTTCTTAAATGCTCCAAAATAATTTAAGTCTGATGCCATTAATGACTTAAAGTTCTCTACAATATGACTTCCAATCATTAATGTGCCTTTTGATAATCTACAGACTTGTTTGTAGCTGCCACAATCATCCAATAAAATGGGAAGATTGAAATGATACTTAATATAATTAATATAACGTACTGTAAAATACTCATTATTTTTTTCTTAGTCATTCTTGTCACCTACTTTCATTTGGATAAATGACAATACAACTACCAAGATAACTATTACATAAGATATAGCTGATGCATATCCGAAGTTTGAGTTATATTTAAACATTGTATTGTAAATGTACTGTGATATTGTAATTGTTGCATTAGCCGGGCCACCGTCTGTGATGTTTACAACTTCATCGAATAACTGTAATGTACCTATTGTTGAGTTAATTGTTGTAAATAAAATAATTGGCTTAAGCATTGGTAATGTAATATATCTGAATCTTGCAAATGCTGAAGCTCCATCAATCTGAGCTGATTCGTAAATTGAATCGTCAATTCCCTGCATACCTGATAAATAGAATACCATATTGTATCCTGTCCATCTCCATGTAATGGCAATGATAATTAAAACCTTTGCCGCTATAGGATTTGTAAGCCACTGAATTGGTTCACTTACAAGATGAATGTTCATAAGTATTGAGTTAATAATTCCATCTGTTGCAAATAAACTTTTGAAAATAATGGAATATGCTACCAGTGATGTTACACATGGTAAGAAAATTGCTGTTCTGAAAAATCCTCTGAATTTTAACTTCTTATTATTTAACATTGATGAAATTGCAAGTGCTAAAATAATCATTATTGGCACCTGAATTATCAAGTATAAAACTGTGTTAAATAATGCTTTTTTAAATGTTTCGTCTGTTAATAATCTTTTATAATTATCCAGTCCCGTAAAAGTTAAGTTACTTCCCATTCCTGTTTTTAATGATAACAGGAATGACTGTACCATTGGGTAAAATACAAATATAAGTATTAAAATAAATGCCGGAAGAACAAATGCCCATCCTTTTCTATTTAATTTGGGACTCATCCCACTGTTACGGGTAACTGCTTTATTTCGTTTTTTTAGTTTATCCATTTTAACGCAGCCTCCTTTATCTACTACCTTCCGTTTACTTCTTCACACATGTTTGCTTAATAAGTATTGGTTTCAAAAGCAAACCCGATGTCCACATAATGGGAAACATTCTTGTGAATATCGGGCCACTTCTGAGTCTTGTTTTTTAGATTTTTAAATTAGTTTATCTTAAGTACCGTAAAATTTACTGTACTGCTGATTCTACTTTGCTCTGATATGATTTTAATGTTGAATCCATGTCAGCCCCTCCAACGATTGCTGAAACAGCTTCTGTCATCATATCTTCAATTGCATAAGTATGAACTCCATAATTTACTGTTGGAACCTTTTCTGTCCATGATCCAAGGTCACCGAAAATCTTCTGGCCACCGAAGTATTTATCTTCTTCTTTGTATGCTGCACAATCTGATGATGCATTAATGTACTTACTAAGCTAATATCTTTTGCAAGTGAGTTCATAAGATCTGTGTTGCTACCAAATGTTTTTGCTAAGAAATCAGCTGCTAACTTGCTGTTACCTGTATTCTTTAATACATACCAACCTGCACCACCAATTGATGAAGCATTAACTGATGATGAGTTTGAACCCATCTTAGGAAATGCTGCTACAGCCCATTTTCCACTCTGGTCTTCTGCTGCCTTGATTGAAGGAGCAATCCAGCAACCTGTAATAACTGAAGCTACGTCACTATTATTAAATGCACCTACAAACTGATTCCAGTCTGAAGTCTGCTTTGTAATGCCTGCGTCTACTAAATCTTTGTAAATCTTAATTGCATCTTTTAATGCCTGATTGTTTGAAATTGTTACTTTTCCGTCCTTGTCTGTATACCAGGCACCTGCACTCTGTAACATCATACGAATCTGACCTATGTCACTAGGATCAAGTGTACACATGTACTTGCCTGTCTTTTCTTTTACTTTCTTACCAATTTCAATGTATTTTTCCCAAGTGATGTTCTGTAAATCTTTTTCTGAATATCCTGCCTGTTTTAAAATATCTGTTCTATAGAATAATCCTGCAACACCACTGTCAAATGGAACGCCATATACTTTTCCATCAAGTGTGTTTACACCTGTTTTATAATTTGCAAAATCGTCATTATTAACAACTGATGATAAATCATAAAACTCATCTGATATGACTGTAAGTATCCCTGAATTCTGTAATCTTCAATAAGAACTACATCTGGAAGACCGTCATAAGATTTTGATGAAAGACTTGTATTTAACTTTGCAACAATGTCATCCTGTGCCATTGTAACAACTTTAATTTTTACATCCTTATCAATTCCTTTGTAAATTTCTGCTGCTTCCTTTGCTGCCTTAATGTTAAAATTCTCATCCCAAGCCCAAACTGTAATAGTTTTGCTATCCTTTGATGAGCTGCTCTTACTTCCTGAGCTGCTACCACATCCTACCATTCCCAATGTCATAACTGCTGCCATTGCAAATGCTACAACTTTTTTTAGTTTCATAAAAAATTTCCTCCTTACAATTTTTTTATTCGGGTTTCTTTGTAATTCAATAGTACCATAGTAACATTTTCACAGTTAGGACATAGTTCAGTGTAATTTATACAATTTTTAAAATCTTTTAACATTTTCTTTGTACATTTTTTTATTTTTTTGGACTATTTTCAGTTAATTTGTACTATTTTTATTTGGAACGGTTCAAAAACCCTATTCCACTTCTTCCATATAATAAAGTCTGGAGTCAAAATCTTTCATAATCCTTGTATCTCCGTTTACTCCTATACCTGCAAATCCTTCTTTCAGATTAACACCTGCTTCATTTAAAAGACTTCCGTATGCAATGTAATCTTCAGTTTCACCTTTTACAAAATTTTCTGCTACAAATGAAACTTCATCTTTTGATAAATTCTCATTACTTTTAATTTCATTATTTTCGTAGACAAAATGTCCCATATCTTTTTTGTTATGGTACACCAGACGGTTATAGAAATGATATTCCTTGTTTTCAGCCAAAGCTTTTGGTCTGAAATTTAAGAACTGATCATTTGGTTTAATAATTTTTCTAAACAACATGCCAACAGCCTTTTTCTTATCTGCACTTACACAAGTCCACTGATATACATTGTTAGAGTCACTGTCCTGTGAGTTTTCGTAAGGACTCTTTCCTCTGTAGAATTCTCCAAACTGTAAGACTTTTCTCCACTTCTTATATTCTTCTATTTGTTTCTTAATTAAGAATAGGTCTTCCTTTGACATTTTTGTCAAGTCACATTCATAACCTAATACTCCAAAACAGGCAACATTATATCTTGTATCAATTGGAGTTGTTCTTAAAGTCTGGTGATTTGGACATGCTGAAACATGTGCTCCTACTGTACTCATTGGATAACCGTAGCTGTATCCATTTTGAATATTTACACGGCACACTGCGTCAGTGTCATCGCTTGCCCAAATCTGTGGAAAATAGCATAACATTCCAAGGTCAAATCTGTTTCCGCCACCGCAACAGCCTTCAAATAAAATTTCAGGGAACTTCTCTGTAAGCGCTTTTGCCATTTTGTAAAAACCTAAAACGTATCTGTGTGGCACTTCACCCTGACTTTCATAAGGCAAACCTGCTGAATAATAATCAGAGAATATTCTGTTCATGTCCCACTTAACATAAGAAATATTTGCACTACTTAAAATATTGCTAATTTCCTTAACCATATAGTCCACAACTTCATTATTTGTTAAATCAAGCATACATTGATTTCTGCCTTCTGAATGTTGTGCATTAGGATTTTCCAATACCCAGTTAGGATGTTTTTTATAAAGTTCACTGTTTTTATTAATCATTTCAGGTTCAATCCAAATACCAAAGTCTAAACCTATTTTATTAATTTCATCAACTAAATGAGCAAGTCCATTAGGAAGCTTGTCCTTATTTACATACCAGTCTCCAAGAGAACTTGTATCATCATTACGTTTTCCGAACCAACCGTCATCCATTACAAACAATTCTATGCCAATATCTTTTCCTGCTTTTGCAAGATTAATAAGTTTCTCCTCTGTAATGTCAAAATAGTTTGCCTCCCAACTATTTAATAAAACAGGGCGTTCTTTGTATTTCCACTTGCCTCTTACAATATGCTCTCTTACAAATTTATGCATATTCTGACTCATGCCGTTATAACCTTTTTTAGAATATGTTAAAACACTTTCAGGTGCTTCGAATTTCTCTCCCGGTAAAAGTCCATAACTCATTGATTGTGGATTAATTCCTGAAACGAATCTTGTTTTATTAAAAGAACATACATCCATCGCTTCATAATGGTTTCCACTATAATTAAATTAGTTCCAATACACTCGCCAAAATCTTCTGTAGTCTCTTCCCTTGAAATCATAACAAATGGATTTGCTCTGTTAGATGAAGTTCCGGCATATGAATAATTAGCAAATCTGCCAGCAGCTACTTTTGTATCATGTCTGTTCATTTCATTTGCCCATGAGCCGTTAAATGTTGTCATTACATAATTCATGCCAAACATATCAAGCTGCATACTCATTAATCTTTTTATATTTACTTTTTCCTTACCTTTATTTATTAAAACTGTGGTTCTTGTAATAACATCGCAGTTTTCATAAACATAATAATGTAATTCCATTACCAAGTCATTATCCTTTAAAGTAACTGTCAAATGGTCCACATTACCATCTTCGTCATAAGAACCAGGCAATGTTTCAAATGGCTGCTTTCCCCATGATATTTCTGAATCGGCATAAGTGAAATCATTGGTGAAGCTACCGTCTGACTTAACAACTTCCACAAAAGGTTCCCTTACATCACCTTTTCCATAAGAAGACATTTCAAGTCTCATGTTTTCCAAAGAATACTCCATTGTTTCCTGATTATATGCAACCGTATTACCGGGCATAAAGTTATGCTGTTCAATTAAAGGTTCCATGTTTTCAATTGCGATTTTCTTTCCATAGTATAAATGTTCAAGATGCCCTGTTTTCAAAACTCTAAAGGCATATGTAGTGTTTTTAGTATTTAAAATAAATCCGTTTTCTAATTTTTTAATCATATCTTTTCCCTGCACTTTCCTAAATTATATGTGTTCGTTTATTACATAGTGTCCTAAGATTATTTCATTCTTTCATATCTTTTCTCATCTGCAATATACATACTTATCTCCTTACTACTTTTACATAAATTTAGTTTGGTATCAAAATACCACAATCTCAAATTAACCCGATTTTATTTGTTAAGGAAATTGTATCATTTGACTTTTATTTTGTTAATTTAATATCTTAAGGTGAATTTGGATTATTTTAACTTTTATATAAAAACTTTTTGCCAAACTTTTTTTGCCCAAGTTGACCATTTCCATAAAAAAACAGCTACGGCGTGATATGCATAAGAAATTTATAATTTCTGCATACCATGTGCCGTAGCTGTCTTTTTACAATTTATGGTTAATTGTTTGAAGTTACTATCTAACCATGTTCTAAAATGATATTACTTCTTCATTTTAACTTTTTTAACACTACTCCACTTTCCTTTAACTTTCTTATTTGATTTTCCAATCTTGTAAGCTCTTACCTGAATGAAGTATTTTTTGCCTTTTAATTTTTTTAGTGTAAATGAAGCTTTGTTTTTGGCAATTGTTTTAATTTTTGCTTTCTTCATTTTTTTGTTTGTAGCATATCTAACCTGATAGCCTTTAACACCTTTTATTTTCTTCCACTTAACGCTAATCTTTTTACGGCTAAGTTTCTTTACAGATACTTTTTTAACCTTGCCCGGTTTTTTAACTTTTGTTGTCGGTTTGTTGCCGGTTGTAGTTACTTTGTCACCTGTAGTTGTCTTTGGTGTTGTTGTTTCAACATCTCCTGCTGTTGTTTCGCTTGTTGATGTTTCTACATCATCTTCTGTTGTATCATTTGTTGATACTTCCTGGTCGCCTGTTGTTGAGTCAGGTGTTGATACTTCCTGGTCACCTGTTGTTGAGTCAGGTGTTGATGTTTCATTGTTTCCTGTTGTCACATCTGAAGTTGCAGGTTCAGTTGTCTTTTCAACTACTGTAAATTCTTTTGTCATTTCACCTTCATATAGATCGCTGAAAGTAATTACAACTTCGTATGTACCAACCGCTTTTACTTCATCCACTGTTTTACCTGTGGCTTTGTCGCGATATGTTACTGTGTAGTATTTCTGGTCAATAGGATTATTTTCAACATCAACTACTGTAACTGTAGGTGCAATCTTTTCGCCTGTTGCTTCAAATTTGTCATTTGAAATAATAAGTTCATTTGGATGGCTAATTGTTCTCTTGTTAATATAACCACAAGAACATTTCTCTTTGATTACACCGTTTTCTGTTAATGTTGAAGGTGTCATTTCTACTACTTCTGAATATTTGTGTTCATGATTTTCTTCTGAATCCTTAATAACTTCATTACCTGTTCCATTTGTTATTCCTTTTGACTTAAAGCTTCTTCAGTAACTTTTCCTGAATTGTATACTTTTTCAAATGTTACATCATCGTCACTGGAACCACAAATTCCACCCACATATTCATATCCATCAACACTTCCATTGTTAATACAATTACTTATTGATGAGTTGGCTGTAACTGCTAGAATTCCTCCCCCAAGACTTCCAGCTTGTACATCTCCGCTATTAGTGCAATTATCAATATTACAATTATATATAATACTTACAATTCCAGCTGCTAAATCTGTAGAAGTAATTTCGCCATTGTTAGTACATCCTTGAATGATTTCTTTCTGATCATAATATCCCTCGTCATCTCTGCTATTACATAACAAATTCCAGCTGCACAGTTATTTGCTTTTATTTTTCATAGTTTGTGCAATTTATAATCTGTGCCTGAAGAATAATACCTACTATTCCTGATGCTACATACTCATTATCAATAATATTACCATAGTTACTACACTCTTCTACTTTAGTGTTATTTGCAGATACACAAATACCTACTGCCCCCTCTGCATTAGTAATATCCCCCTTATTTGTGCAGTTTTTAATTTCACTATTATTTATTGATGCTACAATTCCTGCAGCCTCATATGCATCTGTTATATTACCTGTATTAATACAATTCTCTATATGGCAATTTGACGCTGTGTGTACTAAACCTGCAATATAAGAATCATTCACTGAAAAATCACCATTATTTTCACAGTCTGTAATATTACTATTGTTTGCCTTAATAGCTAAACCTGCCACATATGCATCACCGAAATTTACACAATCAACATTATTAATACATTTTGAAATGGTACATGTATCGATTGTTTGTATCGCTGCCACATCACTTCTGGAAGCTTTCACATTTCCCTCAAATGTACAATTCTCTATTGTAGAATAATACGCATATTCTGTAAGGTAATAAATACTCTGTTCACATTCACCCTGGACTTCAATTTTTAAATTTTTAATGTACTATTACCAATACTATCATATAAACGGCATGGTATTCCTTCTATGTTTACGTTTGATATTGTGTGGTTATTTCCATCTAGCTTTGAATTTAATAAAGATGCACCATTTAAAATATTATCATCATCTTTGTAATTATCTGGGAACTTAATATCAGCATTTAATTTTCCATTTATTCCTAAACTTCCCATCTGTAAATACATTAATAAATCTTCAAAAGAATTAATCTCAAAGCAATTATCCTTAAGCTCCTGAATTTGATTCTTTGTTAAACCACAGTTTGTACATTTATCATCCACATAATTGTGTTCTAGCTGTGGTGATTCACTACCTTTCTCAAGAACCTCATTACATATCAGGCATATTGTATCGCCTGTGTAACCTGCTTTAAAACATGTTGCGTTTGATTCGTTATAATACTTTATAATATTGCTTCCTGACAGATTACTATGAATGCTGGGAATTGTTTGTCCGGCTTCCTGATTCCCATCATTATTAATTTCGCCACATTCACTACACTTCAAGTCATAAGAATAACCTTCTTCAGTACATGTTGGCTCCTTATGATTTACCTTCACAAATACATGTTCGCCTAAACCTTTTTTTTCATTAATTTCCTTATGTACATAACCACAATATTCACATTCAGACACTATTTTTTCATAATTTGTACAAGTTTTACCAATTGTATAACGCTCTGAATAACTATGGTCTGATTGGGGTTCAATCTGTTGTCCTTCACTAATAGTTTTTCCACAATCTTTACACTGTAAATCTCCTGTATATCCACCTTCTTCACATGATTTAATAGTTCTGTTCACAAATTTCTTTCTTGAATGTGCACATTCCCAAGATATTGTATATTCTCCATATTCATCACTAAACGGTCCTACCACAAAATAATATGTATGATTTTTTTTAAGATTTCCTATAATCTTAGGTGCACTTTCCTGACCACCATCATCATTTTTCTTTTTGCACCCCTCCAATCTTACACGATTGTTATTTTCAAGTTTTTTTATTCCATTACGAATAATGTCATCATTAAAACTTTCTTCTTCAAAAAGATATCCATAGCTGTCCCAATCTGTTTTATTACTACAGGTTATTGCATAGTATCCATCTTCATCAACTTTAAATTGAAATACCTGGAACGGATTTTGTGCTGTTGTTTTCATGCTATATTCTTTTCCATAAACTGCATTATTAACACGTCCACAATTTACACATACATCATCCTTATATTCATGAGATTTTTTTGCTATAATACTGCCTTCCTGTACCTTTTCACCACACCATTTGCAGTTGTAGTCTCCTGTATATCCATCTACATAACATGTATTTTCAGTATAATTTTCAGGTTCGTCCTCTTTTTTGTGATCTACTATATCTGTTTCTTTTCCTTCTTCTAAAACTTTTTTACATAAAGGACAGATTTTATTACCACTAAAGCCTTTGCTCTTGCAGGTTGCCTCAATAAATGTTTTCTTATCTATAACAGCCTCTGCGTGATTTCCCGGTTCTACCATGATTCCTTCATCTAAAATTTCACCACAAACACCACATGTAACTTTTCCTGTAAAACCACCTATTGAACAATCTGTTATTGTTCTATTTTCCACAATTTCTTTTTCTTCCGGATGAGAACACTTATCATATTCAATTATATATGGACGATCTAAACTCCCATAGCAGTCATTCCATGTTCCTTCAAAATATACTTCTACCCTTGTTTCGCTTAATGTGCTTGGTTCGCCTTTTTCCCAATTAGTATAAGTAAGTTCACTACCATCAATCCATTTAAATTTTGATATATCGTTTTGATTTCTCTCTAAACCAATCCACATTCTGGTATCCCCTTGATTTAATTTTTCCAGATAGTGTACAACGATATTATTTTCCTCTTTGGATGATATACAAATTAAATAACCACCCTTATTTTTTGCCTCTTTCTTTGCAGTGCTATAATTCACACTACTATTAACAAATTCATAACTATGACCTGTGTTTGGATCATACGCCACATCATCCCCATAAACAATTTCCTGTTTTGTTTCAGTTCCTGTTTCCTCATCAGCATAAGCCGTCTGAGTCATTACCACATTGCTTCCTAATGCCATTATTAAAGACATTGAAATACTTATTAGCTGTTTCCATATTTTTCTCATATTGTCCTCCTTTTTGATAATTCTCCCATTCTTGTGTAAGCACAAATGGGGCATTCCTAAAGTCTACACTTCTTGTAACACAGTGTCCAAAAAGAAATGATTACATAAGTTGCATTACAACATTTATGTAATCATTATCATATAAATATTCTTTTCGTTCTATATTTTGGCTTCAAACGGTCTGCTCCTGGCATCAAGTGGTTATAATATTTAAATAAACAGTACTCCTGATACGCTAAAGGTCTCTTCATCTGACTTAAATTCTATAGCTCCCTTGTATTTGTTTACAACGTACTTAACAGACTCTATTCCTATACCACTACCCTGTTCTTTTGTGCTAAGGAATTTGCCGTTTTCTAATTTTACATTGCCGTTAAAAGTATTTTTTATTGAGAAAACCAACGCTCCTTCATTTGGTTTTTTGATTTTCAAATTAATGAACTTGTTCTCTATTGTTATGGTTTTGCAACCGTCAATTGCATTTTCCAACAGATTGCCAAATAATACTGTAAGATCTGTGTCACTTATACTCAATTCATTTGGAATTATCACATCTATATTAACATCAATTCCATAATTCTTCGCTTTTTGCACATAATATACTAACAGTGCATTTAAAGAAAAATGGCCACAATATACAAATTTTTCGTTCCAGGATGTTGCTTCCAAATATTTTTCAAGATATTGCGTTATCTCCTGACACTGATTATTTTCAGCCATGGTGCGAATCACATTCATGTGATGACGCATATCGTGCCTTGCCCGTCTGGTAGACTCCATTTGTGTTTTAAGATTTTCATAACACAAATTTTGAACTTCCAACTGTCTGTTTTCATCACGCAATTCCAGATTGTTACGAAACTCTATTATGGCATTTACAATTACACTGTATACAAGCAGTGCCCCTATATTTACAAACAATGTAAAAACCACATTGACGGGATTCATTGCCAATGCAATTGTTGACTGAGAATTAAAATAAAGTCCATGATACCAAAACAAATAAAAAGTAGCCGGGATTAACCACAAAATTCTCCAAACTTTTCTTCCTGTTTCTATGGTTGCAATTTCTTTTATGTACTTCCTAAAATATATAAATAGCATTGGAATAAATATAATCTGCGCCACAAAAGTACACAAAGAAAAAGACCAGCTATTGTTGTCAAATACCATTTTAGGAAAAATCTGTGATTCCATCCACTTTGCACAAATCACAATAAAATTAGCAAAATTAGAAACTATTAGTAATACAAAAATTAACTTTCCCGGGGTCTCTTTTACAACGAAAAAATAAAATATGCCATAACAAAGGGTACTAATAAGGGACAACATTCCCTTTTGTCCCTGTGAACAGGTTGTTGCATATATTCCAAGTGATGTTTGGAAAAATAATAAAAGAAAAATAAATAAACCGACTTTTACTTTTGAAAATCTTAATTTGTCTGCAAAAGGATATAAGGCAAGCCCCAAATAAGGTAGCAAATTAAGACATGAATATAATATAATTTCAAAAATTCTAAATGATGTCATACGCCCTACTCCTTTAAAGTTTCAATTAAAAATCTTGTGTATGCTTTCTTGATTTCAGCATACTTCCTACGACTGATTGGGACAAATGAGCCATTCTTCATTTTAAATCTGTCACTTTCAATATTATCCACCTGTGCCAAATTAACGGTGATTCCCTTAAATGAAGATATGAGCTGCGGAAAATGTTCTATTTGCTTTTCGAAATTTTTCTGAGTACAACGAACTTGAATTGATGTTTCGTCTTTTAAATATATGGTAACATAATGCCCTGAAAATGTTGTATAGACAATAGAATCTACATGAACCACTTTGTTTTCTGAAAACTTTAATATCTTGTCTTCCTTTTTCTTCTTTATCACAAGTCTCTCTAAAGTTTTTTCCAAACGTTCCTTATTAAAAGGCTTTATTAAATAATCTTCTGAA
>ERZ859980.857-NODE-857-length-15345-cov-2.194572_pt1 | contig 15345 bp, 14 predicted proteins | sample MGYA00509984_ERZ859980 | MGnify/ENA primary metagenome ERZ859980 (study PRJEB30046, sample SAMN00715173) | human gut metagenome | study: EMG produced TPA metagenomics assembly of the A metagenome-wide association study of gut microbiota in type 2... | reverse complement strand
CCATCGCTGTCTTCACTATGCCTATGCGCGGCTCATTGCTCGCGTAACTTTCCATCTATCTTCAGCCAGTCTCTACCCACCTTGCATGGCAAAAACAACACCTTCACCCCAGCGGCCTCGGCTTCCGCCAGAGCGGTACCAAATTCCGGCTGCATTTCCACATAAGGACGTACTTCCGTCACTCCTTCCATCTGAATCACAAAGGCAACCACACATTCATATCCTTCCTGTCTCGCTACGGCCAGTTCCCGCAGATGCTTCACCCCACGCTCCGTGGGTGCATCGGGAAAATAGCCGATGCCGTTGATCTCCAGAGTACAGCCTTTCACTTCCATGAGTATTTTGTGCTCCCCTTTTTCCAGATAGAAATCAATGCGGGAATTTCCATAGGTATACTCCGGTCTGACCACATCATAGTCCTGCGCCTCCAGCCATTCCTTCACGACCTTATTCGGTGCCTGACTGTCAATGTTGATCCAGCCGATCCTGTCTTTATAAACAGCCACCAGGTCATACAATGTCTTTCTTGCCGGATTATCCGACTGTTCCAGACGCACCGCTGCCCCAAGGAGCAAAAGTTCCCTGCATCTTCCGGTATTTTTCACATGCACCGTCTCCGCTTTCCCTGCAATCTCCACATGGGCAATAAACCGGTTGGGACGGTCAATGAATTTTCCCTCTACGATCTTTCCATACTTCATGTAAAATTTCCTATCCTTAACTCTATCCGCTCCCCGACTTTCGACACTGCTTTACGCCCCCAATTGCCAAGACTCTGCGGCATTTCCCGAGGTCTCCCGCGACCGTCCGCCACATGCTCATTCTATCCGCACTCGCCGTTCCGCATAGACTTCACTAGCAGCGGCACCTCGAACAACAGCATCACGATCCATCCGACCATATTGGCCCAGGCCAGGCTGGCAAATTCCATCTGTAACAGACGGATCATTACAAATACTGCCACAACTCTGCCGAACATATTCATAAATGTGCTGTACAATGTCACTTTCAGATCACCAATACCACGGAAGAATCCCTGCACACCATTGGTCAATCCCGGCAGAATATACATCCAGGAGATCAGATGCAGATAACTGATGCCCAGAGATACCACCTGTGCATCCCCGTCCTCGGCGAACAATGTCATGATCTGCGGAGCCAGTCCCCAGATTACACAGAACAATCCGATGGAATAGACCAGTTCGATCAAAAGACCTGTCTGGAATCCCTTCTTCATCCGCTCCTTATGCCCTGCACCCTTGTTCTGTGCCAGAAAAGTCGTCATGGCATGTCCGATATTCTGCTGTGGTGTATAGGCAAAATCATCCACTCGGTTCACCGCGGTAAATGCCGCCATGACCGCAACACCCTGCGTATTGACCACAGACTGTATGATCAGTTTTCCCAGTTGCAGACATACCTGCTGCATGGCACTGGTACTGCCGTAGCTGACTGTCTTACCCAGCAGGCTCTTATCGAATACCCACCACTTTTTCCCAAGACATAAAAGAGGAATCTTTTTCTTAATATATATACCGCACAGCAGGCAACAAAGTCCCTCGCTGCACACTGTGGCAATGGCACTTCCCGCCACACCCCAGCGCAGTACCACAACAAAAAACAGATCTCCGAAGATATTCAGGAAAGCACTGGTCACCAGAAAATACAGCGGCGTCTTGCTGTCTCCCAGCGCCCGCATGGTATTTGCCAGAAAATTATACATGAATGTAAAGATCAGGCCCATGAAAATGATCCTAAGATATGCCGCAGCTTCGGGTATGGCTGTCTCCGGCACCCGAATGAGCCGAAGCACCGGATTCGCCAGAAGAAGCATCAACAGTGAAAACACTACGGAAAACCCGCAGCCAGCTAACATCGTCGTACTGATCTGTCTGGATAAAGTATCATAATCCTTCGCTCCGTACTGGGAGCTCATCAACACACTGGCTCCCATGCACATCCCGCTGATCAACAGGATTGCGATATTCATAATAGGAGTGGAAGTTCCCACTGCCGCCAGTGCCTGTTCTCCTACATATTTTCCCACAATGACGGAGTCCGCTGCATTGTAGGTCAGCTGAAACAGATTCCCCAGTACCAACGGGATTGTAAAAGATACTAAGGGTAACAGTATCTTTCCCTGGGTCATGTCGTGTTTCTCTATCGTACTCATTGCTTTATTGTCCTTTCACTGTCATTTTCTTCGGTAATTGTCTTTCCTTCTTTTTAAGAATTCCATCCTCTTCTGGGGCCGCCTCTGTACTGTCCTGTGAACTTTCATTACCGCTGACGGATAACGCGCTCTCCAGTCCGCTCTGTTTCTGCCCGTCTATGCTGTTCCCGGATGCTGCCTGCTGTCCGCTGTCTGTCGAAGCAGAGTCTGTCATTTCAGCCATATTGGCACTATCCTCCGCAGCCTCACCCTCCGGCATAGCAGCCTCCTCTTCCGCCATTGCCGCCGCTTCCTGGATCTCGTTCTCTGCTCCTGCTGTATCCCCCGACCTGGCAGCATCCACCGCCTCTTCCTGAATCTTCTGATCCTCAGTGATACCGTAGGCCATCTGTGGTGCTGCCGCATCCGCATTGCCGGTACTGTCTGCCATTTTGGTACTGCTCATTGTCATATACAATACTCCCGCTACCACGAAACACAGGCAGGCTGCCGCAATGCGGGTCACATAGCGCATCGGGAACTTATGTACCCTTCCCGAATTTCTGATCTGTTCGCTTCGAAGCAACAGATCCTCATCCACTCCGGACATCGCCCGGAACAGTTTTTCTTCTTTTAAATTCACATCTTGATTATTGTTCTTATTACAATCGCTCATATCCTTCATCACCGCTTTCGTCTCTTTCTCCGTCTATAAGACGATTCCCTGTTGTTCCAGATATTTTTGCAGTTTTTTTCTGGTCCGGAACAGCGATGTCTTCACCGTATTCAGATTCATTCCATAACGCCCGGCGATCTCCGCATATTCCTCTACGAACCAGTATCTGCGCAGGAATACATTGCACTCCTGTTCCGAAAGTGTATGCAGGAACGCATTGATGCTCCGCTCCAGTTCCGCCGCTTCCACGGCTTCTTCTGTGTTATGCGCCGCCGGAATGCACTCTGCCAGTTCATCCAGTGTCGTATCCATAATACCATTCCCTCGTTTCTGTGCATTTTTCGCCTTCCATCTATCAAACGACAAGTTCCGGGTAATAGTTCCCAGAAACAGCTCCAGACGATTCGGTTTTTTCGGTGGAATCGCATTCCAAGCCCGCATCCAGGTATCATTCAGACATTCTTCGGTATCTTCTCTGTCATGCAGGATATGATAAGCAATACTATAGCAGTATTTTCCGTAGCTCTTTTGTGTCTCTGCGATGGCCTGTTCGTCCCTCGCCCAATACAGTTCCAATATTGAGGTATCCTCCACTGGCTGTCTCCTTTCCAAAAAGGGCACTGCCACAGTTTTTTCTGTAACAGTGCCTCTCTTCATTTCTTCATTTCTCCATTTGCTCCGTTCCATCTTATCCGAGCTGGAATTTCTTCGCATTTGCATTCAGTGAACCCGCAATTTCATTCAGCTGTGTGGTAGCCTGTCGGCAATCCTCCACGATCTCCGCCAGCTGATCCATGGTAGCTGCTGTCTCTTCGGTGCTTGCCGCATTGTTCTGGGAGATCTCGGTAAGTCCGTCGATCTTCTCCACCACATCCGTCTTATAATTCTCAATATGATCCAGCTCGCCGGAGATCACATTGATCTCACCGACTACCTTCTGAACCTCCTGGTTCAGGGTGCTGAAGACATTCAGCGTGGTACCCAGCTTCTCGTTCTGCTGATGGATCTCACCTACCACACCGTTCATGATCTGAACGCTCTGGTTGGAATTGCTGATCAGGTTCTCCACGATGCTGCGGATCTTGTCTGCGGATTCCCTGGACTGGTCTGCCAGACCACGGATTTCTTCGGCTACGACTGCAAAACCTCTGCCCATCTCGCCGGCTCTCGCTGCCTCAATACTGGCATTTAATGACAGCAGGTTGGTCTGGTTCGCAATACCTGCGATGATATCGGTAGCTGCCTGAATCGCCTGTGCGGACTCGTTGGTGATATTGGTCTGCTCCTGCACCTGATCCACCGACTGCTGTGTATGAGAGCTGATCTCCAACAGTTCCTTCAGGGTGCTGTCCACGGTAGCATTGCTCTCCTTCATGTTGGCAGCACTGCTGCTCAAAGCATTAACACTGTCTGCCGTACGGCCCAGTGCATTGCTCATCTCGTTCATGCTTTCGCTGACTTTCTGGGTATCCGCCGCCTGTGTGGTAGCTCCCTGGGCAATCTCATTCACAGCTGTATTTACAGAAGAAATGGACTGTCCGATGCTGTCAAAATTGCTGGTGAACGTTCCCGTAAACTCATTCATATCCAGCATGGAATTGTGAATATCCCTGATAATTCCGGAAAAGCCGTTCACTACAGAGTATACAGCCCGTGCGCTCTTACCTACTTCATCACTGCGGTTTAACAGCTTATCGGGAACCTTGAAGTTCAATTTACCCTCTGCGATCTGATCCAGATTACCTACTACACCCAGTAGTGCTTTGGAGATCATGCCTACTACAATAAAGGTGGAGACACAGAATGCTGTCACAAGGATCAGAATCGCTATTGCTCTTCCGGTTACAATCCCTTTGTAAAGCGCATTCACTTCCCTTACCGGCATACAGGCAGCCAGAATACCCACAACCGTGCCGTCGGTATTCTTCAAAGGTGCCAGATATGCATAGCATCCGGTATCCCCCAGCTTCAGGGAATTGGAAAAATAGACTTCTCCACCCAGTACCTTGGAAGCCACTTTTTCACTCAGAGTGATGGTACCTCCGGTCAGATTGGTCACAGCCAGATCACTGCCCCAGAACAGTGCCACATCCACACCGGCATTCTGTTTGAAAGCATCGAGTACCTGCTTATTGTCCGTAAGATTCAGTTCCCCTTTATAAAGTGCTCCGTTCTCGTATGAAAAGTCCCCGGGAGTGGAATTGTTCAGGCTCATTTCCAATGCATATTCCGTCGCTGCCAGCTCATGCTTCATCATTGCGTCGGAAATTCTGTCCCCTGCGGAATTCAATGCCAGGATGGCAATGACTGCGATCGCTATAAGCGGTACCAGTACGATTGCCAGGATCTTGACTACCATGTTAGCTCCCTTTTTCTCCTTCAGGCGCTTAGCTTCATCAATACCTGTCCCATTTTCCCCTTTGATCTGTTCTTTGCTTACCTCTTCTGTCATAAATAAAGCAACCTCCTTTGTACCTTTAACAGTTCATGCATAATAGAATTATACCGCACAGTTAATAAAAAAGCTATGCTTTTTCTGCAATCAGATCCTTGATCACTTCGCCTGCGAGAATCAATCCCGCTACGGACGGTACAAATGAAATACTGCCGGGGATGGCTCTTCTGTCCGTGCATTTATGAGTGGTACCCGGAGGGCAGACACAGCCTGTCTTGCAGCTGTTTTCCATATTTTCCAGCGGCTTCACCGGGCTTTCCGTAGAATACACCACCTTCAGCTTCTTCACACCGCGCTTTTTCAGTTCTCTGCGCATGACCTTCGCCAAAGGGCACATGGTAGTCTTGTAGATATCCGCCACATGGAACTGCGTGGGGTCTAATTTGTTGCCGGCTCCCATACAGCTGATAACGGGAACTCCGCCTCCTTCGCCCGCATGATGATCTCCAGCTTGGCAGTCACGGTATCCACCGCATCCACCACGTAATCATACTGGGTAAAATCAAACTGGTCTGCCGTCTCCGGGAGATAAAAACATTTGTGTACTGTAACCTGTGCCTCCGGGTTGATGGAGTGTACACGTTCCTCCATGACATCTACCTTGTATTTGCCGATGGTCTTCCTGGTAGCGATGATCTGACGATTGATATTCGTCAGACATACTTTGTCATCGTCGATCAGGTCGAAGGCTCCGACACCGCTGCGGGCCAGAGCCTCCACCACATAACCGCCGACACCGCCGATGCCGAACACAGCAACTCTCGCATGATACAGGTGCTGCATAGCCTCCTTACCGATCAATAATTCTGTTCTGGAAAATTCATTTAACATAATTCACTGTTCCTACCAATCTACTGGGAATACTCTCGAAAGAGTATACCACATCTTTACAGATTGTCATAGAGTCCCTGAATAAAATTTTTCACCTGCACATTATTTTCCGGTGTGGTATCTTCCAAAGTCGCATGTATAAAGGGTTTGCGCTCCTTCATGAACTTCAGTACAGAAGTATAATCCATCTGTCCCAGACCGCAGCCTACAGAACGAAGCTTCCCGTCCTCGGGAATAAAGTCTTTCAGATGTACCATAGCCACATCTTCACCCAGCAGATCGATTGCTTCATCCACGATAGCCACCTGATCCTTGTAATTGCAGTAATCCAGCAGGTTCACCGGATCCAGAATGATCTGAAGGTTGGGAGAATTGATCTCATCCAGCACTCTTCTGGCTCTGGCGGGGTTGTATACGATATGCTTCCATACCGGCTCGATGGCCTGACAACGCCCATCTGCTCCGCGTATTTTACTACCGGGCGTAAGTTGGTGATAAAGGTCTGTAATGCTTCTTCTCCGTGGCATTCCGGAACCGCGGTATAGGTCTCGTTGGGAGCACCGGTCTCAGTTCCCACGACACCGCAGCCCAGCCAGGAAGCAAAACGGATATGTGCCATATAACGGTGGGTAATTTTCGCAAGCTGCTCCGGGTTGGGGTTTGCCAGGTTCAAATAGCATCCTAATACCGCAACATCCACCTGATTTTTTGCGAATACATTTTTCATGTACATGGCAAGTCCCGGGGTCAGCGCCTCATCCGTGGTGGGGAACTCGCTGATCACCTTACCGGGGGCCAGATGTCCGCAGACAAAGCCCAACTCATGTACATTGGCAATACGCTCCTCAAAAGGAAGCTTTTTCGTATCATGTAAACGGATTCCTAACTGCATATTTTCCTCCATTCCGATCACGGCTCCTGGGCCGTATTCTCTTCTGCTTATCTCTATTATAACGCGAGCTCACGAATTCGTGCTATCGCACTCTACATCCTGCTTCGCAGCTATCATGATCAGCTTCGCCGTTCACCGAGAGTGAGCAAGCTCCCTCTGGCTCTCTTGCGCTCATTATATCAACGTCTGATCAGTTCATCCACACCTTCCAGTTCGTAAGCTTCTCCGACCTGTCCTTCAATCTTCACATTGTCCAGTGTCAGTTTTGCTACATTTCTGGCAAACATTCCGCGCTTGCTGCTCTTCTCCACGCCGTCAGACATGGCGGGGACATCACACTTGGCATTTTCAGCGTAGCTGATGGAAATGTCCTTCATGTAGATTTCCTCGATCTTCTGCTCAGGAAGTCCGTCGAAGAACGCAGCTGCCACATGGCAGTTCGTACATTCCATGTTTTCAAATACCATCTTTTTCACCTGCGGTGTTCTGTCGTCCACAGGGTAAACATCTCTGGACTGGACATAAGTGGTCTTGCCGTCGGGATCACAGAAATAGAAGCAGTTGACCACCAGCGGTGTCATCACATGGTCCAGCGTCAGATTTCGGAAAATGATATTGCTGAGAATTGCATCTTTTCCTCTGCCGCGACGGGTCTTGATACGCAGACCTCTGTCTGTATGACGGAAAATACAGTCTTCCACTGTCAGATTTACCACGCCGCCTGCCATTTCACTTCCCAGAGTTACGGCACCGTGGCCGTTCTCCATAAGGCACTGACGGATATGAATATTCTCGGAAGGAGTCTTATGCTTTTTGCCCATGTAGATCTTACCGCTCTTGACTGCAATACAGTCATCTCCCAGGGAAAAACGCACACCCAGGATCTCCACATTTTTGCAGGATTCCGGATCCAGTCCGTCGGTGTTGGGGGAATCGCTGGGATTCTGCACGGTCACACCGATGAATTTCAGATCATTGCTGAAATAGGGATGCAAGGTCCAGGAAGGGGAATTGCAGAAGGTCACACCCTGCAAAGTCACATTTTTACATCCGCTGATGAAAAACAGTCTGGGACGGAATGCAATATTCATAACCTTCGGATCCTTCCACCAGTTTTCTTTGGAAGCATTGCCGTTGATCTTACCCTGCCCATAGATCACCACATCATCTGCACCGATACCACAGATAATGCCGGAGAACATAGGTAAAGGATTGCCCTCCCAGGTGCCCAGATTGTACTCGTCGGTCTCATCATAGCTCTGCAGCATTCCGGGGAACGTAGGGAATTTCTCTCTGTCGGTAAAGGCCTTCAGCTCCGCGCCCTCTGCCAGCTCGATCCGGATATGGCTCTTTAAGAACAGGCTGGTTATGCGGTAGATTCCCGCCGGGAAATACACTCTGCTGTTCATCGGACATGCCATGATGGCAGCCTGGATAAAGTGGGTATCGTCATGTTCCCCGTCACCCTTGGCACCGAATCTGGTCACATCCAGAGTCACGTACTCATAATCCGTCTTGAAAGATACTTCGCCCTGCTTTTCTCCGTTCACATAAGCTTCCACCACATATTTCTGATCCGGCTTAAGGCTAAACAGGGAAGTTATAGTCTTCTCTGTGGTCAGTGACGGCTCACCGTTTACCCGCAGCTCCACGGGCTGTTTTGTAAAATATCTGCCGCCGTCTGCGATCTCTATGGTCGCACTGCGGGCAGTATGCATAATATGTCTGATTTCCATGCGCTGTTTCCTCTCGTTCTCTACCTAATGCACTCCTGATATTTTTCCGCTAACAATAAATACTCCGCACATGCCTTCTGTACGGCATCGCAGAATACCTTTTCCGATGTGGCATCCATGGCAAACTTATTTTCCTTTGCATCATAATACTGCTCCAGCATACGCTTTACCGCACTGCGGAAATTGTCCAGAAGCTCTCTGTAATTCTCGTAGATCTCCGGGCTGATCTGCTCTACGGTATGAAGCATGACTGCGGTATAAGCTGCACCGTTTTCAGCACTGAATTCACTTTCTGCATGCTTTTTCAGCACACGCATCTGTGCCATGATATCCGGATAGCCTTCTTTTTTATTCTCCGTGGTCTCATAGGCCGCATAGACGGGATACACCAGATCCGCCGCCTGATAAATGTTGCCCAGACCTGCACTCTGCTGCACGGCTGCCAGGTCGAAAATGCCTTCCTCCGTACGGGGAAGTGCCTTGATTTCCTGAATTGTCATAGTTCCTCCTATATAACAAAGGCGTTCTCCTGCCCGTTTATTGTAACAAAAGAACGCCGTTTTGTGTATGATCTTTTACAGAGTTACACCCTGTTTGAAAATAGCCATATCATGGAAGCCTGCTGCTTCACTGCATACCTGTTTGCCGGAAGCAGTCTCCACTACCAGATCAAACAAAGCCTTGGTCTCCTCTTCCATGGTCTTATCCTCTACCAGTACGCCGGCATTGAAATCGATCCAATTGGACTTTTTGCCTGCCAGACGGGAGTTGGTAGCGATCTTCATGGTAGGAACCGGAGATGCGAAAGGAGTTCCACGTCCTGTGGTAAACAGTACGATATGTGCTCCTGCGGCTGCCAGTGCGGTAGCTGCTACCAGATCGTTGCCCGGTGCGGACAAAAGGTTCAGTCCCGGAGTCTTCACCGTATCACCATACTGCAATACACCCTTGACCAGAGCACTTCCGGACTTCTGGGTACATCCCAGAGACTTGTCCTCCAGAGTGGAGATACCTCCCTTTTTGTTGCCCGGAGAAGGATTCTCGTAAATAGTCTGATTGTGACTCTTGAAATAATTCTTGAAGTCATTGATCAGATCTACGGTCTGGTGGAACAGTTCCTCGTTGGCACAACGGTTCATCAGAATGGTCTCTGCACCGAACATCTCGGGAACCTCGGTCAGGATGGTGGTACCGCCCTTAGAGATCAGCAGGTCGGAGAAACGTCCTACTAAGGGGTTCGCGGTAATGCCGGACAGTCCGTCACTGCCGCCGCACTTCATACCGATGACCAGCTTGCTTACGCTGATGGGCTCTCTCTCGAACTTGGAAGCATAATCAATCAGGCCCTTGATCACCTCTACGGAATCTGCGATTTCATCCTCGTGCTCCTGACATACCAGGAATTTCACACGGTTCTCATCATAATCGCCAATGTAAGGCTTTAATACATCAATGTTGCTGTTCTCACAGCCCAGTCCCAGTACCAGAACACCACCTGCATTGGGATGATTGATCAGGTCTGCAAGAATCTTACGGGTATGCTCCTGGTCATCACCCATCTGGGAACAACCATAGGGATGAGGGAATGCGATAACCTCTTCCACACTGCCCTTAACGAATGCATTGGCCTGCTTTGCAATAGCGGTTGCCACGTTGTTGACACAGCCAACGGTGGGGATGACCCAGATCTCGTTACGAACACCTACTTTGCCGTCCGGACGGTTGAAGCCCATAAAAGTCACATCTTCCGTCTTCTTCTCCTCTACCGGAGTGGGGTTGTAGGTGTACTCCAGCAGATCGCCCAGAGCGGTCTTTACATTATGAGTATGGATCCAGCTGCCCTCTGTGATGTTCTCCTTGGCATTACCGATACGGTAACCGTATTTGATGACCTCGCCGCCTTCGGGAATATCAAAAATAGCCATCTTATGTCCTGCTGGGATCTCCTCTCTGGCGGTAACGGTCTTCTGACCGTCACCTACAGAGACTGTGATCTTCTCACCGGCAGGAATCGTATTTAATGCTACGACTACATTATCATTGTCATTAATTTTTAAGAAATCTTGCATAATGCTGCCCTCATGCCATTTGCCTTAATATCATCCAGGTATGCTACAACTGCATCGGTCAGTCCGGGAACCTTGTTCAGATCCTGGCCGAAGAAGTCTTCATTACCAAGGAAGGAAGTTACGAAAGTCTTGGTGTCCTTCTCACAATTTGCTGCGAAGAACTCCAGAACTGCTTTGTCATCCATGATGTTGTATTCCTGACCGTCTCTATGACCGATCAGAGCCTTATCGCGGATCTCGGTGCCATGGTAGAATGCCATCAGTGCTGCAATGGAGAAGGTCAGATGAGCGGGAAGCTTACCGGTCTTCTCAACATAGCCTAACAGGCTGGGCATACATCTTGCTCTCCACTTGGATACGGAGTTCAGGGAGATAGCAAGCAGTGCATGATCTACATAAGGATTGTCGAAACGGTTTACAACCTCACCTGCAAACTGCTTCAGTTCCTCCTCAGGCAGAGACAGGGTAGGGATTACTTCGTCATAAATGGTCTTCAGCATGAAGTTACGGATATCGTCATCATGCATGGACTGTCTTACGATGTCGTTGCCGCACAGGTAAGAAGCCAGTACGAAAGAGGTATGCGCACCGTTCAGGATACGAACCTTTCTCTGCTTATAAGGCTTCTGATTGTCAGTGAAGATAACAGGAAGTCCTGCATCGGGAAGAGGGAACTCCTTGCTGATGTCCTTAGCGGATTCAATAACCCACAGAGCAAACGGCTCACCGGTTACCATGATGTGGTCTTCGTAACCCAGCTTCTCCCATTCTTCCTTCTCGGTAGCACGGGGATAACCGGTAATGATACGGTCTACCAGAGTAGAAGTGAATACACATGCCTCATCTACCCACTTCTTGAACTCATCGCCCAGTCCCCACAGCTCGATCAGCTGCATTACGCACTTCTTCAGCATAATACCGTTGTCATCGATCAGCTCTACGGGAAGCATTACCAGACCCTTGCTCATATCACCCTTGAAGGTCTCGAATCTGTGATATAAGAACTTGGTCAGCTTGCCGGGGAAAGTCTTGGGAGGCTCTAATTCAAACTTATCGGTATCATCATATACGATACCTGCCTCGGTGGTGTTGGATACTACGAAACGTAAGGTATCGATCTCGGCAAGTCCCATGTACTTGTCATATTCATTATAAGTGTCTACAGCATCTGCAACACTGGTTACGATTCTATTAATAATCTTGGCTTCACCGTTCACATTACCGCGAAGGGATACAGTATACTGGCAGTCCTGCTTGTGGAACATATCCAGGTTACCGAACTCGATGGGTTTGATCAGAACGATGTCTCCATCGAACTTGCCCTGCTCGTTAGCGATGTCGATCATGTAATCTACGAATCCACGTAAGAAATTACCCTCGCCGAACTGTACCACCTTGATAGGTCTTTCCTTTTTACCGGTCTTTGCCTTGTTTAAGATATCCATTTTGTCCTCCATTCTACGCTTAGCGTATCCTATCTGCACCGTCTTACGGCACTCTATTACCTGCACTTACTTTCCCCGGCACGCCTTACGAACGAATCTGTTACACCGCCCGGGGCATTGTCTTTGGTCTGAATTGTAGGAAGTTTATGTAAGTACTTTCATGATTCATTTTACTTCAAAAAAATGGTTTCGTCAATCACCAAAAAAAGAAAGTTTTATTTTCGTGAAACTACCGCTTTTATCAGCAATATTTCGCTTTGATAAATTTTTGACATATGAGAAGTTGAAAAAGTATCTTGAAAAAAGAGAAGTCTTTCGTTATAATTCAGATATAGCTTTTTTATGTAACTACTTACATTTTTCTTACATATCTTTTTACACACTGTTACATAGAAGCAGAGAGGAAGCCACAGATGACAATTTACGATATTTCTGAAAAGGCCGGTGTCTCTATTGCTACTGTTTCCCGCGTACTCAACGGAAGCAACAATGTAAGCGAGAAAACCAAGAAAAAAGTGCTGGATGTGATCAACCAGTACGAGTACACTCCCAACGCATTCGCCAGGGGATTAGGTCTCAACACCATGAAGACCATCGGTATCATGTGTGCCGACAGTTCGGATCCGTACCTTGCCAAAGCGATCTACTATATTGAGCAGAAGCTTCGGGCCAACGGTTACGACAGCATCCTGTGCTGTACCGGTTATGATCTGGATACCAAAGCAAGTTCCATGAACCTTCTGATCACGAAAAAAGTGGACGGCATTATATTAGTAGGTTCCAATTTTATCTACGAGAAGGAAGATGACAACAAATACATCCTCGGCGCTGCCGGACAGGTGCCTGTGATGCTGTTGAATGCAGCCATGGACGCTCCCAATGTTTACAGCATCGTATCGGATGATTTTACTTCCATATATGATGCCACCATGGAAATGATCCGTTCCGGAGTGGAAGACATCCTGTACTTCTACAACTCCACTTCTTACAGTGGTAAGAAAAAGCTGGCCGGTTACCGTGCCGCCATGGAGGAAAAAGGACTTCTGACCAACGGAAGCTTCCTGCAGCTCTATCAGGGATCTCATGAAGATATTCCCGCTATGGCAGACCAGCTGCTGAAGCTGCATGCAAAGGGAATCACCTTCCACGGTGTCATTGCTGCTGACGATTCTCTGGCACTGGGTGCTCTGAAATACGCCCGTGAAATGAAGCTGCGGATTCCGGAGGATCTGGCTATCATCGGTTATAATAATTCCATGCTGGTGAACTGCTGCGATCCGGAGCTGACCAGTATCGACAATAAACTGGAAACACTCTGCCAGCATCTGATCACAACGCTGATGGGCGTTTTGGGCGGAAGCGAGATGCCGAAGAAGACTGTATTCTCCGGTGAACTGGTAAAACGCGGTACCACAAAGTAGCTTGCGGCACATATAGGCATTTGTTTATGACAGCACGGGGGAGCTGCAAATCACCCCTTTTCTATATTTATCACTATAGTCGCCGGATCCCTACCGGATCTGACTCATATGAACATGGAGGATTTTTAAAATGAAAGCATTTATGGACAAGGACTTTCTGTTAGAGACTGAGACCGCTAAAAAGCTGTTCCACGACTACGCAGAAAAAACACCGATTCTGGACTACCATTGCCATATCAATCCCAAGGAGATTGCTGAGGATCGTCAGTTCGACAACATCACTCAGGTATGGCTGGGCGGCGATCACTACAAGTGGCGTTTCATGCGTTCCTGCGGTGTGGACGAAAAGTACATCACCGGTGACGCTTCCGATTACGAGAAGTTCTGCAAATGGGCTGAGTGCCTGGGCAAGGCTATCGGCAACCCCCTGTTCCACTGGAGCCATCTGGACTGCAGAGATACTTCGGTTACACCGGCGTTCTGAACAAGAATACCGCTGATGAAGTATGGAACCTGTGCAATGAAAAACTGCAGCAGCCTTCCATGAGCGTTCGTAATCTGATCAAGCAGAGCAATGTTACCCTGATCTGCACCACCGATGATCCTATTGATTCTCTGGAGTGGCACAAGAAGCTGGCTGCAGATGATACTTTCGATGTAAAGGTTCTGCCCGCATGGAGACCTGACAAAGCTATGAACATCGAGAAGCCCGATTATCTGGATTATCTGGAGAAGCTGGCTGCTGCTGCAGGCATGACCGAGATCAACTCCTTCGCAAGCTTAAAGGAAGCTCTGAAGAACCGTATGGCTTTCTTCGCATCCATGGGTTGTAACGTATCTGACCATGCTCTGGAGTATGTAATGTACTATCCCGCTTCCGACGATGAGCTGGAAGAGATCTTCTTAAAGAGACTGAACAAGATGGTTCTGACCAAGGAAGAGGAACTGAAGTTCAAGACCGCTTTCATGCTGTTCGTAGGCAAGGAATATCACAAGCTTGACTGGGCTATGCAGCTGCATTACGGTTGTAAGCGTGACAACAATACTCTGATGTTCGAGAAGCTGGGTCCCGATACCGGTTACGACTGCATCAACAACTACGCTCCTTCCGCACAGATGGCTGACTTCCTGAACGCTCTGATCGTAACCGACGAGCTGCCCAGAACTGTCATCTACAGCCTGAATCCCAACGACAACCAGGCCATCGGTACCATCCTCGGATGCTTCCAGGATTCCACCGCTGTTGCCAAGATCCAGCAGGGTTCCGCTTGGTGGTTCAACGATCACAAGACCGGTATGCAGGATCAGATGATCTCCCTTGCTAACCTGGGCAACCTGTCCGGATTCGTTGGAATGCTGACCGATTCCAGGAGCTTCCTGTCCTACACCAGACACGAGTACTTCCGTCGTATCCTGTGCAACCTGATCGGTAACTGGGTAGAGAGTGGTGAATTCCCTGCAGATTACGATACTCTGTCCGAGATCGTAACCGATATCTCCTACAACAACGCTAAGAGATATTTCAAGTTCCCTCTGGCATAAAATTATAAGAATAGTGCAATCCCCCGGCTGGTTATTTGGCCGGGGGTTTTTATGTAAATAGAAAGTTAGTGAAATACATTGGCAAAATCCACGAACTCCCGGAGCATGCGATACACATGTCTCGAT
>ERZ859980.856-NODE-856-length-15357-cov-1.691348_pt1 | contig 15357 bp, 16 predicted proteins | sample MGYA00509984_ERZ859980 | MGnify/ENA primary metagenome ERZ859980 (study PRJEB30046, sample SAMN00715173) | human gut metagenome | study: EMG produced TPA metagenomics assembly of the A metagenome-wide association study of gut microbiota in type 2... | reverse complement strand
TCATATACGGGAAAATTTTTGAAAAAAATAATGTCTATAATAACTGTATTAACAGTTGTTATACTTTTTATAAATGTAACCTATGCAACGCAAATAAATGGCAGTGCTACTCCTAAACCAACACAGCAAACAGACTCTGATACAAATAGCTCCTCATCTTCGGCAGGAGGCGAAACTGCTAACGGTACAGGTAATATTAATGTTCAATCGACAACTGACCAATCTGCGCAAAATAACAGTTCACAAGTTCAATCAAATACTCAAAGCAATACTTCGCCAACAAACTCGAACGAATTAAACCTATATTCTAAATCTTCAATATTAATAGATTCTACTACTGGTCAAATTCTTTATGAGCATAATGCATATGAAAAATTATATCCAGCAAGTACAACAAAATTAATGACTGCAATTTTAACTTTAGAAAATTGTCAATTAACAGATATTGTTACCGTCAATCCAGATGCATTAAAAGGTATTCCCGCCACATATACAACTGCAGCTTTACAACCTAATGAACAATTAACCGTTGATCAACTTTTACATGTTCTACTAATTCCATCAGCTAATGATGCAGCAAATGTTTTAGCATATCATGTAGCAGGTTCAATTGAAAATTTTGCTGTAATGATGAATGCCAAAGCTAAAGAAATTGGTTGCCAAAACACACATTTTGTAAATCCAAGTGGCGTTCACAATGATGAGCATTACTCAACAGCTTATGACATGGCATTAATTGGAAAATTTGCAAATACCTTTGATACTGTGAAAGATATTGTAACTCAAACCCAATATTCATTACCAGATTTACCTGATGGAAAAAAACGTAATTTTAAAACAACTAATACTTTAATTACTCCAAACAATAAATATTATTATGAATATGCAACTGGATTAAAAACTGGCTATACTGATAAAGCTAAATCTTGCATCGTTGCTAAGGCCAAAAAAGATGATACTGAATTAATTTGTGCAGTTTTATATGGCGAAAAAACTGAAGATAAAAAGAACGAAAGAGAACTTGATTGTCACACTTTATTTGATTACGGTTTTAATAATTATAAAGAGACTACAGTATGCGAAAAAAATCAAGCAATTGATACTACTAATATTTCAGATATACCCGAAATGTATGAAAATGAAGATATTCTTTACGAAGATAATTTAAATTTGCTAGTTAACACACAAAACTCCACAGATATACAATCAAATATCTCTTGGAACACAGATTTAAAATATCCTATTTCAAAAGATACAATAGTAGGAAATGTTACATATATTATTGATGGAAATAATTACTCAGTAAATTTAGTAGCAGGTAACAATATTTTACCTACTAATTCTGATTCTATCTCATATACATTTTATATATTAGTAGCCATTTTAATAATATTATTACTAATAACAATATTTACTAAAAAAAGAAAAAATAGATATCACAAAAAAAGTAAATCTTCAAAAGATGAAAAATATTTCAGACATTCATTTTATTAAAAAATAGGAGGATAAATAATATCCCCCTATTTTTTAATAATCTTTTCCTATAATTACAGTAAAATCAATATTTTCTGAGCTATTTCCTGTAGTAATTGACCCTTTATTTAACACTTTCTTTATTTCAGTTGCTGCCCCCGTAGCACTGTCTGACCTGTTAATTATACTTGTTTTCGAAACACTATTTGTAACACCAGTTTTTATAACATTATATCCTTTACTTTCTAAATCAGCTTTGGCTTTTTTTAGTTTATTTGTATCTGATGTACCATTTAACAATTCAATATTAATTTCTGAATTTGTTAGCTCTTCATTATTTGCCTTTGTTTCATTAACTGAAACATTTTTATCTAATGATTTAAAATTATCACTTATAATTTCATCTGTCTTTTTATCATTTGCTATATACAACCATACTCCATTACATTTTTTCGGCTCTCCTGGCAAAGTTGTCGTTTTTAAATTATCGGTATTAAAATCTATTAAATATGGTAAATAATTAATTGCTGTATCTAAATTAAAATTTGTATTAATATTATTTTTAGCTATTTGAGTATACTTTTTAGAATTTTTTAATAAATCTTTGCTGGTCACCTGTTTTACTAAAACTTTTATAAACTCTCTTTGTGTTTTCATTCTCCCAATATCATTGTCACCATAACTACTTGGGTATGAAGTTCCATTATTATTATGCCTAAATCGTACAACTTGCTCTGCCTTATCTCCATCTAATAATTGATATCCTGCTTTTAAATGAATATGCAAATTTTGAGTTGGATCATCATAATCCATATCTATTGGCACATCAAAATATACTCCTCCAACTGCATCTATAAGCTCTCTTAATCCTTTGGTATCAATATTCATATAATATTTAACATTTAGCCCTGTAAGTTCATTCACTTCTTTTAATAATTTTTCTGGTCCCTTTTGATATAATGTATTTATTTTATCAGAAGCCGTAGCTTTTTTTTGATTCGTTCCAGTATATGTATCACGCGGAATTGACATCATAGAAGCCTGCTGTGTTTTTGGATTATATGCACATAGCATTATTGAATCAGTTAGGTTTTGACTTTCTCCTGTAACTAATATGTATACTGTTCCTAATTTTTCAGCTGTTTTTGAATTATGCCCTAATATAGTAGCAACCAATCCACCATATGTCCAACCATTTTCATTCATTCTTATTATAAAAAAAGTAAAAAGTATAACAAAAATAAATGCAATTACTAATAAAAACTTCTTTATTTTTTTATTTTTTCGTTTCTTTTTATATTTGGTTTTATTGTTATTTTCATATTTTGAATTACTATTATATTTTTCTTTTGTAATCTTCAAATAAACTCACCTCTATAATATTAAAACTAAGCTGAATTATATCAAATTTTCAGCTTAGTTTCAACAATTAAAATATTAAATTTAAAATTATATTATTATTATAAAGTATTTTACCAATATGAGATTCTAAAATTGCATTAGAAATTGTGTAATTGCCTATTAATGGAGTTACTGCAGAAATAATTGCAAAAATTATAAGTAAAATTACAAATGCTTCTAATATTCCATAAATAATTCCTCCCAATTGATTACATTGTTTAATTATTGGTAATTTTGAAACAATATCTGTAAATATAGTTAAAATCTTTAATAATATTTTTGCAATTATATATATTATTATTATTCCCAATACATTTACTATCAATTTTGATGCATTTTTAGATGCCTCTGTTATTGCTTCATCCTTTTTTTCATCAACAGAATTTTTAACATTATTATTAATATAATTTGTAATTGGTTTTGGCATTACATTATCTTCATTTATAATTTTTTCGTTACTATCATCTTCTTTTGAGTTTTGTTTTATTATATTTTCTATTGAAAGTTCAATTTGGTCATCGATAGTAGTATTATCAATTATAAAATTTACAAATGGTTTATATAGCACTAAAGCAATTATAATTGCTAAAATAGATGTTAAAATTTTTAACAAGCATCTAGCTAAACCTCGTTTATAACCTCCATATATACACCCCAATATGACTAATATTATAACAATATCAATAAATACTCCCATTAATAACTCCCCCTTATAAAACAAGAATTTCTATTTTATCTCTAAAAACGATTGCTGCAATTCTATCTGAAACAATTATATTTCTTATTTCTTCATTTGCACTATATTTTTTCTTTAACCATCCTTTAGTATTTATAAAATAAATATCAGTTCCTAAATTAATAGCAATATTATCACCAGCAGATGATGTACTTTTTGCAATACTGTTTATAGAATAATTATTTACTTTTTTTGTTCCTGTATTTATTATTTTTATTTGCGAACTTTGATTTGCAATACCATCTGATACCTCTTCAATTTCATAAATATTATTAATTAAATCAATTCCTGCAAAAGTATAATTTTTATTTTCTTCTTCAAAATTCATTAACATTTGAGTATTTCCATCAGATAATAAATATATTCCTGCATTGCACATACAAATTAAGTTTTTGCTTCCATGGTATCTTAAATTTGTAATTAATAAATTCGTATCCATCTCATATGTATATATTGGTGTTATTTCTGAAGAGTTATTAGAATCGTTTACAGCAATTGTTTTTACTGTTGATTTTATTAATGTTCCTGATGTATCAATTTCTGCAAAACTTAAATATTTATTATCACTTGATACAGCACTATCTATTACAGAATTACTTGGAATGTATGACTTTATTAACTGATTTCCATTTTGGTCAAAAACAATTATTACAGATTTATACGTTGTACCTGAGCATATGACAGATACATAACCATTTTCATTAACAGAAACCTTTGAAATTGTTCCTTCAATATCATTAGACCATTTTGTTTTAGTCCCTGATATTAGGTAAATTTTCTGTTTTCCCTTTTCTGCTACAGCTAAGTATTTTCCATTAGCAGTAAATACTGGTGTGCTTATGTTTATATCTAAGCTTGCAGTGCTTTTCCCTGATGAATTATATATGTTCAATTTATTATCTTTTAATACTGCTATATATCTATCATAGGCATATACCGAAACATCTTCATCTACATCAATATCAATGCTAGATAAGCTTCCTTCTGAAATACTTTTCATTAAAATGTGTATATCTGCCCAATTTCTAAATGTTTTATTACAGGCATATACTACTGAAAAAGTTATTGCTAATACTATAATAACAGCAGTTATCATAAAACCTATTATCTTTTTTTTATTTAAACTTTTTTCACTATCTAAATTATTATATTCTTTAAATTCAATTAACTTCATATTCTTCCTCTTTAGAAAATTTATTATATTATTTATATCAGTTTTTACCTTTTTTTGCAATACAATTTTTTAAATAAATTGACTACATTATGTAACTATGTTATACTTCTTATATTAAATATTCTACAGGAAGGAGTACATAGTTATTTATAAAAATAACTATAAAAAATATGCAAAAAATGTTAGGTTATATGCGCAAAGCTATAGATGAATATAATATGATAGAAGATGGAGATAAAATCGCAGTTGCTCTATCTGGTGGAAAAGATTCTACAACAATGCTTTTAGGATTAAAAAATTTACAAAGGTTTTATCCAAAAAAATTCGAGATAATTGGAATAACAATAAATCCTGGTTTTGAATTTTTTGATTCTTCTGATTTAAGAGCTTTATGTGATAAATTAAATGTCCCATTTTTCGAAGAATTTTCACACACCAAAGAAATAGTTTTCGACATACGAAATGAAAAAAATCCATGCTCACTATGCGCCAATTTAAGAAGAGGAATTTTAAATAGTGTAGCCAAACGTGAAGGATGTAATAAAATTGCTTTAGGACACAATGAAGATGATGTTTTAGAAACTTTCTTTTTGAATTTATTATATGCAGGAAACATAAACACATTCGCACCAGTAAGTTATATGGATAGATCACAAATTACACTAATACGACCTTTAATTTATGCTCCCGAAAAATATATTCGCGGTTTCGTCAAGAAAAATAATATAACACCCATGCCAAAATGTTGCCCAATGGATGGAACTTCCAAACGTGAAGATATGAAAAATCTTATTCAAACTTTTCAAAAAGACATTCCAACTGTCAGAGCAAATTTATATGGTGCCATAAAAAGAAGCAATATAAAAGGTTGGGAAAGTCCAGAAAAAAAATAAAATTATTACAATATGCAATTATTTTATAATATCTTTATAATACAAAAAATTGAGCTAAATCAGCTCAATTTTTTTATAATTCGTTTTATATCCATTTTTAATCAATTATCTGCAATCCTGCGAATTTAGCCATCAATCTCTTATTTCCAGATTTATCAAAACTAATATCAACTTTATAATCATCACCTTCAGATTCTAACTTATTAATTGTTCCTTCTCCGAATTTTTTATGATATACTCTTTGTCCTTCTTTATATTGTGAAATATCTACGGTATTTTGTCTTTTATTTAAAGAATTTAAAAAGTTTTCTGCTGTTTTAAATGCAAATCCTGTAGTTTTTTCTGATGTTGCAGTTGCTTTTGTTGGAACTTTATATGTATCAATATTATATGTTTTAACTCTACTATTATTAAATGATGAATTTCCATATTCCCATTTGTATCCACTATCTCTAAAGCTATCATCCCTGGTTCTTTCACCTAATACTTCGTCATATCCATCCAATATCTCTTTTGGTATTTCTTTTACAAATCTTGAAACTTGATTATAACTTGTTGAACCAAATATTGTTCTTCTTTTTGCACAAGTTAAATGTAAATATTCTTTTGCTCTTGTTATTCCAACATAAAATAATCTACCTCTTCCTCAAGTTCTTTTTCTTCACCTATTGATTTATATCCAGGGAATATTCCTTCTTCCATTCCTACTAAAAATACAACTGGGAACTCTAATCCTTTTGCACTATGAAGTGTCATAAGTGTTACAGAATCTTCACTTGTATCTGCGTTATCTAAATCTGTTGTTAAAGTTATTCCTTCAAGGAAATCACCTAAGGTATTTTCAGCAGATTCATCCTCAAATTCAATTGCTACTGTTAAAAACTCGTCCAAGTTTTGAATTCTGCTTTCAGCCTCTATTGTATTTTCATTTTTTAAAGCTTGTGTATATCCTGTAGTCCTTAATGTTTCTTTTATTAAATCAGAAATTTTTATTTCATCTTTTTTTGCTATTAAATTTTCTATTTGCTCTATAAACTCTCTTGTGTTTATAAATACCCTATTTAATCCATATTGTGCAGCATTTTTTATAACTTCATACATTGAAATTCCATTACAATCAGCAACTTCTTGTATGGCATCTAAACTTGTTTTTCCAACACCTCTTTTAGGCTCATTTATAATTCTTTTTAAAGATAAATTGTCATTTGTATTAAATATTAATCTTAAATATGCAATTATATCTTTAATTTCTTTTCTTTCATAGAATTTTAATCCTCCAATAATTTTATATGGAATATTTTCTCTTCTTAAAATATCTTCTATAGCTCTTGATTGAGAGTTCATTCTATATAGAACTGCAAAATCTGAATATTTATAATATTCTTCTGTTTTTAAATGATTTATTTGTTTAACAATATATGTAGCTTCATCATATTCATCATCCCCAGAATATATACAAGGTTTATGTCCTTCATCATTTTCTGTCCACAATTTTTTATCATATTTTACTGCATTATGTTTTATTACAGCATTTGCTGCTTTTAAAATGTTACCTGTACATCTATAATTTTGCTCTAATTTTATAATTTGAGTTCCTGGAAAATCTTTTTCAAAATTTAATATATTAGTAATATCTGCACCTCTAAAAGAATAAATACCTTGGTCATTATCACCTACAACTGTTATATTTCCATATTTTGATGCTAATAATGTTACTAATGTAAATTGTGCTTTATTTGTATCTTGATACTCATCAACTAAAACATATTTAAATTTTTCTGTATACATTTCTAATATATCTTGATTTTCAGTAAGAATTTTAATTGTAAAATTAATTATATCGTCAAAATCTATTGCATTATTTTCTTTTAATTTTTTTTGATATAATTCATAAATTCTTGCTATTGTTTCTTTTCTAAAATCTCCTATATATTTTGCTTTATATTGCATTGGCTCTAACATTTCATTTTTGGCATTACTTATTTCATATAAAACTGATTTATCTGTAAATAATTTATCATCAATTTTTAGCTCTTTTAAACATTCTTTTACAACTGTTTTTTGATCTGATGTATCAAATATTATAAATGAACTTTCAAATCCAATTCTATCTATAAATTTTCTTAATATACGTACACAAATAGAATGAAATGTACCTATCCACATATCATTTGCTGCATCTCCAACCAAATTTTTTACTCTTTCTTTCATTTCGTTTGCAGCTTTATTTGTAAATGTTATTGCCAATATATTCCAAGGTTTTACATATTTTTCAGCCATCAAATATGCAATTTTATGTGTAATACTTTTGTTTTTCCACTTCCTGCACCAGCTATTACTAGGCATGGTCCATCTGTAGCAAGTACAGCTTCTTTTTGTTTGTCATTTAAACTTTCTAATAAATCTTGCATTTTATCTATCCTTTCATTGTTTATTTTATTTAATATAAATTTTTGAGTATTTTTATTATTCTTTCATTCATAATTTTTATAATTTATATTATTTATTTGTTAATTTTTCAATTATTTTATCTACGCAAAGACTAATTTCTGCTGCACACATTCTATATGTATTCATGTTATATCCCCATGGATCTGATATATCCATATCTTGTCCATTATTATCTAGTCCTGCATATTCTTTCATTGTAAAAATTTTTTCCTTTTCATCACTGTATTTTGATATTAATTGTGCTTTATGATTTTTCGTTGCACATAATATTAAATCCATTTTTTCTATTTCTGAGTTTTCTATACTTGTTGCAGTATGTAAAGCTAGGTCTACATCATATTCTTTCATTATTGCAACAGAATTGTACGAAGCGTGTTCGCCATTCATTGCAAAAATTCCTGCTGAATAAACTTCAATATCTAAATTTTTTTCTTTTATTATTTTTTTTGCTAATCCCTCTGCCATTGCACTTCTGCAAGTATTTCCGGTACATACAAACATTATTTTCATTATTATCCTCCTAGCCTGCTAATTGAATCTTTTAGCTTTCCATATTATAACAGCAATCGGGATTTTTTTAAATAGTTTTTTATTATTTATTACTTAAATCTCAAATTATTTTTTCACATTTAACACATTCATATTTGTGTCGCAATATATCCTAAAATAAATCCAATCATATTTCCAATTGAAGACATTTTTCCACTATATAATTTATTATATTCTGGAGTGAGTTCTCCTGAAACAATATATAACATTGCACCAGCTGCCAGAGCTAAGCACACAGCAATTACTTTTTGCGAGATATTCCCAACTATAGCCCCTACAAAAGCTCCAAGTCCTGTTGTAACACCAGACAATATTACATAAAAAAGTATTTTTCCAGATTTTAAACCACCTTTTTTCATTGGTGCAGACATTGATATTCCTTCAGGTATATCATGTATTGCAATTGCTATTGCTAACGAATATCCAAGTTTCATAGATGCTTCAAAACCTGTTCCTATTGCTAATCCTTCTGGTATATTATGTATTGCTAATCCAATACTTACTACAATACCTGTTTTTAATAAACTATTACCTTTTATTTTTTTATTATTAAACTTTTTTTCTACAAAAATATCACAAAAAATCATCATAATAATCCCAGCAATTATTCCTAAAATTGCAGTTGGAATATTACTAATATTTGTAGCCTCTGGAACTAATTCAAAACAAACAACGGCAATCATCAAACCAGAAGCCAATGAAAGTATAAAACTTAAAATTTTATTAGATGGATTCTTAAAATTAATTCCAATAATTCCTCCTAATGTAGTTCCAAATGTGCCAAAAAATAATCCTAATAAAGATGTTCTTAATATTTCTTCCATTATTTATAATATAATTTAATTACAAAAATTTACTAATTAAATTATTTCTCCTTTCAAATTTCTATATTTAATATTATTTGTAAAATATAAAAATATGCAGTTTATTTGCTTTAGTATTTTGTAAATTACAACTTATGTAAAAAAAATGTTGAAATTTTTTATTTATTTTCATTGACAAATGCAAAATCATATGATAATATACTAATTATGTTATGGGTCAGTAGCTCAGTTGGATAGAGCACAGGCCTTCTAAGCCTGGTGTCGGGGGTTCGACTCCCTCCTGGCTCACCATAATATAAAAAGAAAAGATATTTTTTAAATATCTTTTCTTTTTTTCTTTATCACATATAACGATTGCACCAAGCCTATTCCTCCGAAAATAGGATATAATAATTCAATTAATTTTGAAAAACCTATTGGTATAGCTATTATTGAGCAAAGTATTAACAAAATAATTTTTTTATTATATTTTTCTTTATTATTTTCGTAGTTTTGCAAATATCCATATCCTACTGAAATTGCCGTTGTAAAAATAGCAATTCCAACAACAAGACAATATATATATTTGTAAAAAATTCCATATCTTCCAACAATAAACACAACTGGCATTTCCAAATTGGTTATGTTAAAATTTGATTGACTTAAAATTGCAAAAATTGACATTGATAATATAAAAATAATTATTGAGCAAATTATTGAAATATATTTTATTTTTTTTTTATTTTTTGTAACATTTGACATAGTAACCACAATTGGAATTATTGTTAATAAATTATAATTTGCATATAAAATACTAAAAATTAAAAATTTAAAATTTTCAATTTTCCAATTATTAATATTAAACCCTTCACCATTTAAACCGTTAATAAAATTTAACTCATATAAATTTACTTTTTTTATAACAATAAAAAAAATAATAAAAATTATTATTGGAATTAAGATATTATTAATTTTAATGATTCCTGTTGCTTTTCTTTTAAAAGCACAGTACGAACATATTAGCATAAAAATAAATCCTATAATTATATTTATATTAAATTCTTGATATATAAAAGCTGAAAAACCCGAAACCATAATGCAAAAAGAAATTATTAAAAATACATCTATAATATTAATTAATATTATTTTTATTAATTTATTTTTTATTAAATAATTTAAAAATTCATTATAATTACAAATATCATTTCTTTTTGAAATATTTAATACTTTATAAATTATATATCCAATAAATATTGCTGATACAATAATTCCTAAAATTCCATATACTTGATATTGAAAAAAAATAAGTAAATTTCTTTTCCAGAAGCAAAGCCAGCACCTATAAAAGTTCCAATTAATGTGCAAATTACTTTTAGCATAAAAAAAGCCCCCTCATAAAATTTATGAAAGAGCTATTTTTATATTCGCAAAATTTAATTTGCGTTAAATATTTTATTTTTTATTTCTTCTAATTCTCCAAACAATAAAGCCTATTAATATTATCAATAGTGGTATTCCATATATTATTTGTAATATAATTTTCTTTTGCTTTTCTGTAACAGTAAATTTAACTGTATCTCCATATTTTTTTCTTATTGTTATTGAGTTTTCTTTTTCTGCTAAATAATTTATTGAATTTACTACCATATCCTCGTTATTATAAAAACTTATTGCACTCATACTGCTATTACTCATTGATATTGACATATTTGTAGAAAATATTGCATTAGAATATACTATTAATTTTGAAGATTTTTCGTCATTTATTTTTTTTGTCACTAATGCTCCTAAAATTGCATTACTTGCATCTTGATCATTTTCTGTTTTTTATAATCACTTATATTTAAATCATTTCTAAAAATGCTTTTTCACTTGCTTGTGCTAGTATCTCGTATGAAACCCCTAAGTTTTCTAATGTTTCGGAATCTTTAAACTCAATTTTTCCTGGATCCATTAAACACATTGTTAAATTCATATTTAATTTTTTAGTTAAACTTGTATATGTTCCAACATCAGTTATAACAAAGCCTGGCATATTGTATACCATTTTATTTTCATCTTGTTCCATAACAACACCTTCTGATACAGAAAATCCATACATATCTAAAATTGATTGAAAATTAGGTGTATTTGCTTTTAAAATGTTAGCATCTTGTAATAACATTATATTTCCACCATTATTTATGTAATTTATTAGATAAGATTTTTCCTCTTCTGATATATCTTCTGTTGGTGTTGGAATTATTAAACAACTACAATCTTCTGGTACTTTTCCAGATGCTAATAAATCCAAAATTTTAAATTCATTTGCATCATTTTTTATACTTTCAGATAAAGTCGTAAAATATTTTTCTGAATACGAACTATGTACATTATATAAATAAATTTGTGGTTTATTTTCTGTTGTAACATCCAAAATTGCATTTGTTAATGCTTCTTCTGTTATATTAATTTCTTCATAATTGTTATTTGTATATTCATATGTATATAAATCATCTACTCCCAACGTTTTTTCTTTTTGATCATATTCTACAATTACTTCTGAAGCACTTGCTTCTAAATTATATTTAGTCATTAAATCAGCTCTTGCAGACAAATTATCTACCTTTTCAACAGATATTTTTGAATTTATTTCATTATATTTATTTGCATAATTAATTACATAATCATAATTATTCATATTTATTAAAGTAATTTTTACATCTTTGTCAATATCTTTTATTTTATCTTTAGTTTCTTCTGATAAAGAGTAAATTTGGGACTTTGTTAAATCCAAGTCAGGTACATTTGCTTTATTCACCAATGCATTAATTTCAAAATATATTGTAATTATTATTGCCACCAAAATTAATGTTAATGATGTTTCTCTAAGCCATTTCTTCTTTAATATTTCAACTGTCTTTTTCAAAACAATACCTCCAATCTATTTTAAACATTTTCTTCTTTGTATTACTAAAATTGTAAGAGTAATACACATAACTGTAAATGACAAAAGTCCAACTACTTCTTTTAAAGATATAACATTTGCTGGGAACTTTTGAAATAAATTAATTAATGCTAAATTAGAAAATATTCCAGTCCCATAAGAAACAAATAAAGGTATTATTGAAAACACTAATGTTATTACTGCAGCTATTACTTGATTTTCTGTTAAACTAGAAATCATTATTCCAAATGAAATATATGCCATACTTAATAAAATAAATCCAAGCATTGTAACTAGTACTAATTTTATATCTGGTTTTCCAAATTTTAATAATATAAAATAATACATAAATGAAATTATTAATGTAACAACAATAACTCCAAGTAAAGCCAAAAATTTTCCCATAACAATTGAAAAAATACTTCGTGGAGAAATTTCTAATAATTGCTCAGTTCCCTTACTTCGCTCTTCTGAAAAAGACCTCATTGTTAACAATGAAATTATAAATGGTAGTCCATATACCGCTGTCCAATAATATGTTGAACTTAAATCAACACTTCCGCTTGCAATGGCTGTTACATAAAATATACTACTATATACAATTAAAAACATTGCAACAATTACATAACCTATTGGTGAATAAAACATCGTTTTAAATTCTTTTTTAGTTATTGCCCACATCTTTATTTCCTCCTTCTGATTCAATTAAATTAATAAATGCTTCTTCCAAACCAACTTCAGAATTTTTTAATTCAATTATTGAAATTTCTTCTTGTGGAAGTATTTCAAATAATTTTTTTCTTATATCTGCATTTTTTTCAACAATAATTTCATATTGTTTTACTGCATTATCTAAATTTTTTACAAATTTAATTTCTTTTATTTCTTTTATTTTTTCGGTTATATTTTTTATATTATTGTTAGGATCTTCAACATCAATAATAATGCTATTTTTTGCTATTTTACTTTCCAAATTTTTAGGAGTATCTATTGCTACAATTTTTCCTTTATTTAATATAATTACTTTTTGACACATTTGACTAATTTCAGATAAAATATGTGAACTTAAAAATACAGTATGATTTTTTCTTAATGATTTAATTAAACTTCTTATTTCAATTATTTGCTTTGGATCTAAACCAACTGTCGGTTCGTCCAATATCAAAATTTCTGGATTTCCTACTAGTGCCCCCGCCATACTAACTCTTTGTTTATATCCTCTTGATATATTTCTAATAAGTTTGTTTTGAACATCTGCTAAACTTAAATCATTTATTAATTTTTCAACTTGATCTTTTCGCTCTTGTTTTTTTAAGCATTTTAATTCTGCCATGTAATTAATAAATTCTTTTACTGTTAAATCTTGATATAATGGTGTATTTTCTGGCATATAACCTATTTTTTTTCTTGAATTTCTCGTTATTTTTTCTCCATCAATAAATATTTCGCCTTCAGTAGGCTCTGCCAATCCTGTTATCATTTTCATGGTAGTAGTTTTTCCGGCACCATTTTGACCAAGAAAACCTACTATTTCGCCTTTTTCAATTTTAAAGCTTACATCATTTACAGCCGTAAAATCACCAAATTCTTTTGTTAAACCATCAAGTTCTAATTTCATCAAGTGACACCTCCAAATATTGATTACAGTTCTTTAAAATACGGCATACAGTAAGAATAAGAAAAAGTATTGTTGCTCCCAGTAAAGCTAACCAAACAGGAATAGTTACCATTGTATATACATTTTCATTCAAAACAACAAAAAGCCATACTGCACTCCATATAACGCACAGAATAATAGCAACTGTTTCACTGAATGAATATTTACTGCATAAGATTCCAAAACAGATACCAGAAGTAACACAAAGCGGAAAAAGAAATTGAACAACTAATTCTGACAACCCAATGTTCAACCCTGCCGAAGCGGTTCCTAAAAACAGAGTAATCAAAAAAACATCTGTAACGCCAAATAATAACATGCGCGCTGCATATACTTGTTTAAGCGAATAATATGAGGCTGCTTCGATTTCCATGCACTCACATGACCTGTTTTTCCACAATTCGGGAATAATAAGGATTACAAACAGTGCCGCTGCTACACCCATGCTTCTTTTAATATATATTTCATCATGGATAGAACTTAAGGCAATCCATACGCTACCAGAAGCATAAATTGAAGAACCCACCATCTTTTTTGTATCACACGAAGCTGTGTCCATAAAAATTCGTGGTAAGAAAGCGTTCGTTCTTGTTCTGCATAAAAAAGGCATTTTTTGATTTACAGATTGTTTCCTGTATTTTTTCTTCTTTAGATTTGACTTGTACAGATTCCTTATACATTTTCATTCTTTCTTCCAAATTCATCATATTCCTCCTTTCTCAAAACTTCCTCCAACTGAATTTTCGCCTTTCGTAAACGATATTTTACCAGAGGAAGTCCTATTTGTAATGTGTCGGAAATCTCTGTAAGTTTTAACTCTTGAAAATAATAAAGTGTAAGTACTTCACATAATTCAACTGGTAATTGCTTTAAAGCCTGCTCTACCAAAATTTTATTCAGAATATTTTCCATTTGGTTTTCTTCCACTATTTCATTTTCTTCCAGAGGTATCTCCTTTATTTTCTTCAAATAATCTTTACACAGATTGCTGGCTATCGTATATAAGTAATTCAAGGTTTTTCCCCTATAATGATAATCAGATAATTTTGAGAAAAATGTACAAAGGTTTCCTGTGCCAAATCTTCTGCATACGTTTTATCAGAGCAATGATAATGACAATAGTTTAAAATGTCTTGATAATATTTGTGGACAAATAAATCAAGTGCATCATCATCACCTTGTTTCATTTTTCTGATTAGTAGAAAATCATTTTGCACAAAATCCTCCTTTCCCATTATTAGAAGTTCAAAATCTTTATCCCGTTCTATAATGTATAACGATTGAAACACATAAA
>ERZ859980.854-NODE-854-length-15397-cov-1.923999_pt1 | contig 15397 bp, 17 predicted proteins | sample MGYA00509984_ERZ859980 | MGnify/ENA primary metagenome ERZ859980 (study PRJEB30046, sample SAMN00715173) | human gut metagenome | study: EMG produced TPA metagenomics assembly of the A metagenome-wide association study of gut microbiota in type 2... | reverse complement strand
CAAACTTGCAGAGGTGGGCGGGTCAGAACAGCCAGAGTTTTGAGATACATGAAACTGTTCGCTTTGAACGCAATGGCGATGACTGGCGAGCGTGGCTGTGCCATCCAATGACCTACCCAGAGTTTCAGCTGTCCCTGTTGTGGGAGCTGGCAGCCAGCCTTCCCACGCCGGATGAGTGGGCCTATCTGTGCGGAGGCGGATGCCGCACCCTGTTCCCCTGGGGAGATGGACTGGATTACTCCATGCATCTGCACCACTTTGAAAGCGAGGAAGATCAGGGCAAGCCATACGACATGGAGCAGGCTAACTTATTTGGCCTGTCTATTGCCTACGACCCCTATAAGCGAGAGTTGGTAGACGGGAAAACATTGACCACCTGCGGCGGTGACGGTGGCTGCAATGTCTGCGGTGGCATGGGTCCTTTGCTTGGATATTTACCCTGTTCCCCTCACTGTAAACCGGAGGTTCGGGAAGATAACAAGATTCACAATAACTATGACTTTTTCCGTCCTGTTATCCGGGTGCAGACATCCGGGTGGAGAATGGTAATAGATAGAGCGCAAGAGTAAGGAGGTAAACTATGGAATGGCCAAAACGGACACGAACAGCGGATTGGGAAAACGGTGTCCTAACTTTAGATGGAGAAAAGAAATTTGATATTCCGAAGCTGACCGCAGAGATCATGGAGCGGTTGGCCGGTTACACCCTGGTGGGCTTCCATGTGAAAGGGTATCCGGTGACGGATGAACTGCTGGCCCCCTTTGCCGGGCATAAAAGCATGGTCAACTTCGGCGTGGAAAACGGCACCCTCACCGACGCCTGTTTCCCCGTTTTTTCCGCCATGCCCAAGCTGCGCATCCTGCTGCTGACCGGGAACGCCGGGATCGACGGCAGCGGCCTGTCCGCCCTGCAAGGCTGTAAGCTGGACCTGCTGACCCTTGACCACACTGGGCTGGATGATGCCGGTCTGCTCCAGGCAGCCTCCATCCCCAAGCTCTCTCATATCTGGATCGACCACACTGCTGTTACTTATGATGGACTGCTGGCTGTCGCCGGCAACAACTCATCAAGCCAGTGGCCCATGTGCAATTTACCAAGGAGCAGATGGAACACTTCTCCCAGCTCCAGCGGGAAAAGGCCAAAAAGCCCGTCCAGCTGGATGAGCAGGCAGCGTCGGAATGCCGCAGTGTGTTGTCCGCTTTCTTTGCCGAAATGACAGAATGGGAGCAGTACATGGAGCAGGTTGGGTTTGAAGATGCCGAGGCTGTGCCCCGCCTGCTGGCGATCTGGGAGAAGTATGTGAGCGAAAAGCCCCGTCTGGGCTATCGGCCTCTGGCCCTCTCATACAGCGCCCAGGGCACCTACAACGGGGAAGAATTCCTTGACGCGGAGCAGATCACCAAGAACAAGCTCTACATCTACACCAGAGAGAAAAATACCAGCTTTGACCGCCGCTTTCTCATGAAGCGCGTGGGCGAGGGTTGGATGATTGACGCGGTGCAGGAGCGGCTGAACGGCTGGCAGCGGACAGGATTGTAAGGGAGGCATAATGGATGATATATAGGTTTACGGAAGTATTAAACGATCTTGTTAATTATTTTCTCCTTGGTGACATTTTGTTGCTGGAGGACTGGAAGCAGGCAAATCATCTTTCAGATGATTTAGCGATGGAGTTTACCACAAACGAAAGCGGCGACAGGGTATTTGACGAAGGAATTGTAATCCCAATGGCCGGTATTGAAAACTATCCCTATACCATATTGTTCAATCTCTCTGGTGATAGACCGGAGCTGTGCAAAGAAAGAAACCGATTGCAGCTTAGAAAAAGTGGCTATTCCCTCAAAGTAGATCATAATATGCTGATGCTTTTTACATGGCCAATATTGGAACAGTTTACGCCTGAAAAGGTGAAAGATCTGATTTCTTACTATAGAGTGCATAAGAAGCCGATGATTGAGCTTGCAAATGGCTGGTATCATATCGAGATTTTGGGTGGAGAAACCTTGCAGGACGGGGACTATGAACCTACATTTGAGTTTGTGATACAACCAGCCACAAATGAAGAAGTCACCATAAATGCAGATATGAATTTTAGCTTTGAAATTACAAGCTCTGCTTATTAGTGAAACCTATCCCTACCGAAGATGGAAAAGGAGATTATGATATGGATTTATTGAAACAATGCCAGCAATGGTTTGAACAGGATGAAGCGCAGAAGGTAATCGACACCCTGGAAGCGATTCCTGCCGAGGAGCGCACCCCGGAACTGGACAGTGAGCTGGCCAAGGCATATATTGCCGTTGCACATATAGGAGAACGGGAGCCTTTTGAAAAGGCGCTGGAACTTTTGGCTCCCCATGAGGAGCATTTTGCCGAAGATCACTGCTGGAATTATCGGATCGCTTCCGCTTATTATTTTCTGGATGAGGAAGGTCCCGCCCTGCGTTACTTTGAAAAGGCCCTGAAAGCCCGCCCCGGAGACAAAGATACCCAGGAGTACATAGACGATTGCCGCCGTCGTTTGTCCCTGCCCCGCTTTGAAAAGAACTTCCGTGAAAGGACGCAGGAAGCATGGGCAGCCTTTTCTCAGATTGAGGTAGAACTGCGTCAAATCATAGAAACTGACGAAACGCACCAGCGCGGCGAAGAACTGGTTGAAAAATGCGGGAACGCGCTCAAAACGGCCCTGCGTGATACTTCTTTTGAGCTGGGCTTCAATGGCGAAAAGTATGAATTGATCCTCAGTCCAGAGGGCCTTCGCTCCCGCCTGTTCCCGTTGGTGTACTTCCAGAAGCAGGCCCCAGAATCGGTGCTTGAGCATTGGAATATCTGGGTAGGCCGCCAGCCCTGTGAGGGGTTCGAGCTGCGGGCTGGAGAGATCGAAGTTCGGGCTGATGATGTGCAGATGTGGGCAGAGGAAACAGAGGATCATCAGGTAAGTCTGGTCCTTTACTGTGAAAAGCTGACGCCGATCTTGAAAGAGGACACAGACAAGGTCTGGTGGGCACTCTCTATGCTGGTAGATCAAACCATCGGAGAAGTTTCCGCTATCGCCTTTGTTGCTGGGTTTGATGTTTATGCTCAGCCGAAAGACGAACCGGCCAAGCTGCTTTCTGAACTGCCGGAGTTGCTGCAAAGCATGGGACTTTCTCTCTGGCGGGATGGCAGCGACTACCTGGAAAACAGCTACCTTGCCTATGAACTGAAACCGGTGGAGGACCCAGAGGCTGACTGGCGGCTGGATGTCTATACTGGAAGCTGCCGCCTGCCGGTGCTCATCAACGACTACCTGACTGCCCGCAGTGATATGGTGGATGAGTACCACAAGGATGGCATTGCCGCTGGATTCCTCCTGTACCCGCTGTCCGGTTTTACCGGTGAGGAACGAGTGAAAGTCATTCTGGATTTCCGGGATAACCTGCGGGATGCCATCCTGCGGGATGCAGGAGAGGAAGCCGTGACCTTCCTGGGTGGGGCCACTGGTCTGTATTGTGGGTATCTGGATTTTATCGCCTGGGATCTGCCCGCTGTACTAACAGCAGCACAGGCATTCTTTGAGGGAAGCGACTTGCCCTATGCTCACTTCCACGCATTCCGGCGGGATGTGGGTGGTGTGCCACTGCTGGACGAGAAAGAACCGGAGCCTGATATTCATGAGGAAACTGGCTCCCTGCTCTCGGCGGAGGATATTGAAACACTGGAATCCTTTGATGAAGGAACCACCGGTTACTTTGAGAAAATGCTCGGCTGGCTGGAGGATTTTATCAAAAGTGGCGTAGAAGAAGGACGATTCAGCGAAAAACAGGCTCACCAGGATTTGCAGATTGCCCTCTGGTATGCCTTTGCCTGCCTTAATCTGGACGATTACATCCACTACTACCGCGCTGCGGAATGGATGAAGGATTCGGAGAAAAACGCCACGGGCTGCGCTACCTGGTACTACCGGTATTCTGTGGCGTTGATGTATTGCGGCAGGCTGGAAGAAGCACTGGAATATGCGGAGCGGGGCGCTCTGGAGGAGCCGGACTACCCCTGGATCTGGCTCCATCTGGGCAAGCTGCGGGCGCATTTTGGCGATAAATCCGGTGCGCTGGATGCCGTCAAGCAAGGATTAAAACTGGAACCGGGAGATTATGAGTTCCTGACCTTAAAAAAAGAGATCAAAGCCGGAGCCACCCTGGAACAGATGGAATATCATTGGATCAATCCCGATGCTGACCAAACGCTCCAGCGGGGACTGGACGGGAATGCGGATGATAAACAATGCGCCATAGCCTGCATTCGGGTGGACGAAGCAGGACTTGCCGAATTTTATGAGCTGTTCCACCCAGAGCGGTATAGCTATGAGAAAAACTCCCCCTGCTGTGAATTCCAATATCCAGTGCAGGAACATCTTGTGGAGCTGTCCTTCCGTATGAATGAAGCTGGACTCTCCAAGATGGGAACCGACTGGCTGCGGCAGCTCAAGGAACGGCTGGACAGCGGTGAATGGCTGACCCACACCCCTGAAGGAGAACCAGAGGGCATTCTAACAGGTGTGTTTGTGGACCAGACCCGCCGCATTGGTCTTGTCTATCAACAGCCGGGAGACGATCAGTATTTTCAGATTTTCCTGAACCCGGACGGTACGAAGGCGGATGCCTTCTGGTCCTCAAGAAAAAACAGTGAGCCAGAGGTTTATTCGGAGGATGAGATGTCTGCGATAGAGCAGCACATCAAAAACACCTTTGGTGAGTTTGAGAATGTGTTCCATGAGCTGGTTTCTCCTGACATCCATGTGGACATCTGCGTTGTTCCACCCTCTGATGAGCGGGACTATTACACACTGGTAACGATGGGCATGGGTGCTCATCGGATGAATGTGCCGGAGGAACTGGCGGAATACAAGCTGGAGCGAGCAGAGCTGGCCATCGCTCTGCCACCGGATTGGAAACTGGATGAGGAATCCCTGAAGGATGAGCGGTGGTACTGGCCTATTGGTCTCTTGAAAGTGTTGGCTCGCCTGCCCATTTCCAACGATACCTGGCTGGGCTTTGGCCACACAATGGACAAGCAATCGCCGTTTGCAGAGGACACGAAGCTCACCGCCGCTATTCTGACCGGTCCCCAGGGCGTGGAGGAAGGCGGCGAAGTCTGCACTTTGCCGAGCGGCGAGGAGGTCAACTTCTATCAGGTGATCCGCTCTATCATAATGAGATGGAGTATAAGATGGAGCATGATGCGGACGCCCTGCTTGAAAAGATGGCAGGCATCAGTTTTGTGGTCAATCCCACCCGCCAGAATGCCATCACCAGAGGAACGCTTGCAGAGGAGGAGTTCACCGGCGATATGGACGATGCCGCATGGCACCTGGAATCCATTCAGGAAAAGGGCTTGCCGGTGAATGAGATCAATGCCTACAACCACATGGCAATCTATCTGCGCTGGTGCATAGAGCATGATCTGATGAGCGCGGAATTTATGGAGCGGTACTGGGAGCAGGTGCAGCCGTTTATGGCAGATCTGAGCCGCGCCGATCTGCGTGGCTTTATCCGGGACCAGCTGAAAGGACAGCTCTTTGGGGCGCTGTTCAACAAGGAGGGCGCAGCCTTTGCTGGATATTACTATGGCGAGGCGGATAGCCCGTACTTCCCCAGCGACATTGATAACTATGCTTTGGAGTATTTCGGTTCAGAGCAATATTATTCCGATAAGTTCCAGGATGAAGCCTATCTGTTCATCCCATTTGATGAAAACTATTATCAGGCTATGGCAAAAGTCATGGAAAAGCGGTTCGCCAACTGGCAGGGACAGAGTTTCGATGAGGCCACTCTGGAGCCTTCAGACCTTGCGGAAGCCATGATGGAATATCTGGACTGTGAATGTACCTATTTCCCCTCAATGACGGATGATGACCCCATCATGTCGGCATATAACTATGCCAAACGGGAAAGTGTCAAAGAGGGCTTTGTGCCGGTTCTGATTAAGGCGGATGACGAAATCCTGTGGGAATGCCTGATTATGAATTCTAACCCGGACAGCGATGGCGAGGACGACTTTGCTTTCGACCCGGACAAAGTTGCCGAATACCGGAAGAAAATGCTCTCCGCCCCTGTCGAGAACAGTAAGGCAGTCCTGGAGGAAATGATTGGGCAGCGCAAGGAAGAAGCCGAGGATGACGATATGGACTGGGATGAGGAGATCCTGGGCGAGATGGAGGGCGGATATGATAACCGTCGTTTTTCAAGCTACTGGAATTCCGATAATAATATGACCTATCCTCTCATTCTGGCTAAAATCCCCGTGAAGAATCCTTGGGAGATATTCGCCTACCTGCCCTTTGGTGGCTGGAATGAGTGTCCTGACACGCCGGAGTTAATGGCAGTTGCGAAATACTGGTTTGAACAGCATGGGGCGGTGCCTGCTGCCATGAGCCACGACGAGTTGGAGTTCCTGCTCCCGGCTCCTGTTTCCGAGAAAGAGGCCATAGATGTGGCGGTGGAGCTGTACGGCTTCTGCCCCGATGTGATTGACCAGGGGCCGGAGGACGCCACCGTGGGCGCTCTGGCCGATGTGCTGCGACAGTCCACTGTTTGGTACTTCTGGTGGGATTGAAAGGAGGATTTTTGTGGGATACGATGTGAGTTTTCACCCGATTTCACCAGAGGAAATGCGGGAATGGTATTTTACTCCCTTAACCTGGATACAGCAGGGACAGGAGGAAAAAGTGCTGGCCCTTGCCGCGCAGCATGGAATGGAGGATTTCTATACCGAAAAATATCTGAATACCTTGCGCGTTGGGGCTGAAACGGAATCTAACGAGCTGTTTGACAAAAGCCACGGCTTTTACATTGCGGTGGTCCAGGGATTTTTCCGCGATTACTATTACACCCGGGGAAGCGGCTTTTCCTTCCTGTTGGAGGAGAAGCCGGAATATGCCCGGTATTTCACGCCGTGGGCACAGGTGGCACCAACCGCCTTTCCCAATCCGGCAGAAAATCAGATCATCGAAAATTACTGCTCCGGTGTGTACCTGTCTCCAAAGCAGGTCGTGCAGCTTCTCCGGGATCTGGAGCAGATGCCAAAGGTGCTGGAGGATCTGGAGGGGCTTTGGCGCGATGGACAGTTTGCAGTGCTGAAAAAGGCCCTCACTGCCGCGGCGGAACTGGGTGTCGGCCTGCTGGAAGCTACCGAGGTGGTGGAACCAAACCCCATCTCCCCCAATGAGAGTACCAGCTATTCCAACCTGTACCACTGTGATCGAGATGGGGTGTATCTTTATATGGACACCGTCAGCAGACAGATCGAAGATGCTATCAGGAAAAGTGAGGAATAAGTATGAGCAATAAAGTGTTCCAGCAAAACCTGGATGACAAAAAAGGCTCCCAGCCCGGAGGTCCCTATCTCATTCAGATGCTGTTCAAAGAACCGGTAGAAATGCCGGATAAAGAAAAAATGACTGCCATAATGGAGAAGCACATCGGATCAACAGAGTGCTTCTGTTATGATAAGAAAATGGCCGGCTTTGCCGCCCTGGATCATGTCGCGGAATTTCAGGACGGCAAGTGCCCGGTACAGCTGATGGTGATGAAATGCGACAAGTTCAAGGGCAAAGGCTTTGATGCCTTTCTGATGAGCCAGATGTGGGACTGCCAGGAGGACCGTGACCGGATCTTCCGGGAGTGCAAATATCAGGTGGTGGCCACCGATATGCTGACTGCGGCGCTTCCAGCGCTGGAGCGTGCCAACCTGGATGCCGACTTTCTGGAGGCTCTGGCAGAGCTGTACCCCACCTGTGAGGCGTTCTATTTCCAGAACTGCGGCAAGCTGTTTCTGGCAGAGGATGTGCGCTCCCATCAGATTGAGGGGCCGGATCGGTTCATCCGCTTTGGCGTCAATGTCCGTTTCTTCAACATCGAGGGCACGGAGGATATGCTCATCGACACGGTGGGCATGAGCACCCTGTTTTTGCCGGATCTCCAGTACCACTTCCACGGCATGGACCCCAACTGGGTGGTAAACCACGCCTATAATGCAACGTCCTATATTCTGGAGCATGATAACCCCATTGAGGATGGGGAAACCATAGACGGCGTGGCGGATGGCCAGATGTGCCGGGAGATCCAGTGGAAGTGCCAATATGAAGATGCCTTGATCCAGCCGCCCAGAGGGGTGCTGGACATCAACATGGGAAACTATGCTTCGGGAGGACGCTGAATGAATGGCGTTGTGCTCCTGGTAGGCGGACTTCTGCTTGTGGCGGTGATCAAGCTGATTATAGATCGAAATTGGATCGGCCTGCTTCTCTGTGCTGTCGCCCTGCTTCTGGTCTTTGGGGCTGGACACCATACAAAATAGGCCATTTTAAGAATCGAGGAGGTGAAGTATGCAGAATTCAACAAATATGCGGATACTGGAATTACTCCGGTTTCTCTATGAGCGGACCGATGAAAACCATCCCGCCACAGTATCTGACATCATTGCCCATCTGAATGGAAAAGGAATTCAGGCAGTGCGGCAGACTGTTTACGCAGATACCAATGCGCTGATCGATGCGGGGATTGATATTGTGGTGGTTAAGAGTACCCAAAACCAATATTTTATGGGAAACCGCCTGTTTGAGTATCCAGAACTGAAAATGCTGACAGACGCAGTAGCATCCTCGAAGATCATTTCTGCCAAGAAGTCTGAGGAGCTGGTGCAGAAATTATGCCGTCTGACCAGTCTACATCAGGCAAAGCAGCTTCAAAAATTTGCTGCTTTATCCAGCCGTGTCAAACCGCATAATGAAAAGGTTTACTACATCATTGACAATATCCAAACAGCGATTGGAAACCATCAGCAAATTCGGTTCCAATACTATGAATATACTCAAGAAAAAAAGAAAATCTTAAAGCATGATGGATATTATTATGTCGTAAATCCTTATGCGCTTGAATGGAAAAATGACCATTACTATTTGATTGGATTTTCTCTGAAGCATCAGAAAATTGCTCACTTCCGTGTAGATCGGCTAACAAGTGTAGAAAATCTGGAAACTTACTTTATGCCGATAGAGGGATTTGATGTAGCCTCCTATACAAATAAAATGGTTGATATGTTTACATCGGAGTCATCGAAGGAAGTAACCCTTCTATGTGAAAACGAATTGATGAGAGTAATCATAGATCATTATGGAGAAGATGCTGCTGTTGATAGGTATGATGATACACACTTCACAGCCAAAATTGAAGTGAACCCCAGTGGAACTTTTTATGGCTGGATATTCAAATTCAAAGGGAAAATAAAAATTCTCTCTCCCAAAGAGTGCATTACGGAAATGCAGCAAATCGCTCAGGAATTTATATAGCGCAAAAGAGGTGTTATTGATTTTTAACACCTCTTTTCAAATGAAATTTTTATCCTTGAAGTGAACAGATGTTCGATATACAATATAAGCAAGATGTTCGCAGTTCGTCGAACAAATGAGAGGTGAATGCTGTGGGCAATATAACTTTTGGATCATTTATAGCCGAGAAACGCAAGGCGCACAAATTCAATTTACGCGATACAGCCAAGCATTTGAATATTGCTTACGGTTATCTGTGTGATATTGAGCAAAGCCGCCGTCCTGCACCCAATGGAGATTTTGTGGAACGCATCTCTGCCTTTCTGAATTTGGATAAATCAGAACATGAGTTGCTTTTGGATCTGGCTGCAAAATCACGCAATACAGTATCTGCTGATTTGCCAGACTATATCATGGAAAAAGATATTGTTCGGGCAGCCTTGCGTGTGGCAAAAGAAGTAGATGCTACCGATGAAGAATGGCAGACATTTATGAAAATGCTAAAGGAGCGTAAACGATAGGGGGGATAGCTTTGTCAATTCCACAAATCCGTACAGAAGCAATCGAGGCAGTAGGGCGAAAAATCCTGATGGAATATGATCCCTCTCTGCTATCCGGGCAACCATGTCCTGTGCCAATCGAAACCATTATCGAGACAAAGTTTGATCTAATCCTGGAGTTTCATACACTAAGAAAAAACCCCAAGATATTAGGGGAAACAATTTTCGATGACGGTGCTGTTGTCTTATATGACCAGATACAGAGACAGTATCGAATGATTGCAGTAAGAGCCGGTACAATCTTAATTGATGAACGGCTTTGTGATCCGTCAAAATTAGGGCGGCTCCGTTTTACCTGTGCCCATGAGCTGGCTCATTGGGTACTACATAAGAAGTTGTACTCTGGTACTGGAGATGTTGCTGCTTATAACGAAATGTTTCTTCCGACGAAAGTCATGGCATAATTGAGCGTCAGGCGGATACTCTGGCTTCTGCCTGCTGATGCCTTTACCGCAGATCAAAAAATGTTTTTACCGGCTTAAAATAGGCCGGACAGATGAACAGCTCATTGCTGAAATGGCAAATATTTTTGAGGTTTCCAAGCAAGCAATGCAGATTCGTCTAAAATCCAGAAACCTGATATAACCAAATGGGGGAATAGAGAGAGGCACTGCCCTCTCTCACGCTCCTCTGCTATGCTATTTTGTACCTAATATGTTCGCAATATTGCGAACAAGGAGGGATGTTCTATGAGAAAAGAAAGCACAACAATCCAAAAATGTAACAGCAGGCTAACAGCTTTGGGGCTTAACAGCGACGCTGCGTTTCATAGAAGTAAGCTGATTCTAAAGATTTACCGTGATGTAGTCTGGGTTCTGAGTGAACGGGCAGAAGAATTACAAGAAACTGCTTGGATTATGGGAGAACAAGATATAGAGTCTGGCCTCTGCTATCTTGAAAATTTTGCACCAGATATTGAACTGCAAGCCTTTGAAGAAAAAGTTTGCTGCCTTGTTCAAAATCAAATGCTAGTCAATATTATTGACCGTGCACTCCTTCGTCTGAAACGGTATCCGGATCGAGGAGAACTTTACTATGAAATTTTGACTAAGCAATTTATCTATCGGTTCAACAGTACAGAGAAAGAATTGCTGGAAGAACTAAATATAGAGCGCAGTGTCTTTTATGACCGAAAACGAGAAGCCATCTATTTATTTTCTGTTTGCTTGTTTGGATATTCTATTCCAGAAGTCCTGGAGGAGCTGCCCCGACTAAATCCCGACTAAATCCCGACAAATCCCCGACCTAATCCCTACTCCCTTCCGACTTCCGACCTGCTATACTTGTTATAGTGGCAGGAATGCGCTAAATTGAATACTTTTCTACATAAGGCCCGGCATTAACCGGGCTTTTTTCATTCCTGCTGCAATATGGCGGCAGGAACATGGCTGGAGGTGAAAACACTTCCGGCCTTTTTCTTTGCCCGGTATTAGGAGGCCGGTATGCGCTGGGAGGCGTACATAGCAAAATATCCATGACACCGTTCAAATTCGCTGACTACCAAGAATTTGAACGGAGGAAAGGATATGACGAGAGTATTCATTTGGAAAAATAACAGCCCACAGGAATGGGAGGAAATCAGTTTTTCAGCGTTCAGTAAGGCACGCCGCAATGGTTGCTTTACTGGGCGCTTTTTTGTTGAAACAGTCAAAATGTTCCGTGATGAAGATGACCGCATTATCATGGAATGTTCTCGCAAAGATTTTGAAAAATACCAACAGGAGGACCGCCACAGCCGCTATCTCCAGGAACATGAGAAAAGTCGCTCTATATTCCCGGCTTCTCATGTGGGAGATCGTGACGGCACAGAGGAAGGTTATCAGGATACAGATTTGTTTGTGGATGAATCTGTTGATACTGCGGAACAAGCTATTCAGAATTTACTTCTTGAGGATTTACACCAAGCTCTATTGAAACTGAGTCCAGCAGAACGAGATTTTATATTGTCCTATTATGAAATGAAAATACCAAATGCAACTTGTTTAGCCCAACGATATGGTATTACTCGGCAAGCCGCAGATAAGCGATTGAAAAAAATTGAAGAAAAAATAAAAAAGTTGGTTGCGATTTTCTAAAAAAGTGGCAGTAGCAAGTGAGAGGGAAATCCTTTCACTTGCACCTTGACAACCTCATATACGAATCATTAAGTTTGATCCTCTTTGGGCGTAATAGCCGCTACATCAGCGGTATATTTTCTGAGAGCTGCCACTCACATAACAGGCCAACCCATTTTTGCTGTATAGATGAGTTTTCGGTTTATCAGAAATATATCAGGCTGGAATACATCGGATGGCATCCGGTCATGGCATAACAAGGAGGAAAGCTCTCTTACAGCCATAGTCCGAGCGTGATAATAACCGTCGCAGGCCATGGGTAAGACCAAACGAAGTGGAGGTGAAATTCCTGAGAAGCAGGCCAGCCATCTGCGGCTTAATGATTACCCAAGTCCCTGGGGTGTCGTGGACAAGTAAGGGATAAAACAGGCGCTAAATTGAAGGAGACTCTGTAATTTGCAGAGCCTCCTTCTTACATAATCAAATCTCAAAACATAGGAGGATGAAAATGAAAGAAGATTGGATTTATAAGCGTGGGGATTTATATTATGCCAATTTGAACCCTTATTTTGGATCAGAGCAAGGCGGCACCCGTCCTGTCCTGGTTCTTCAAAACAATGTGGGGAATTTTTCTGCCCCACTTTGATCGTAGCTCCACTCACCAGTAAATGGATTAAGAAAAAGGAGCTGCCCACACACTATGCACTGGAGAGCGTTCCAGAGCTTGGACTGAAATCTGTTGTTCTGCTGGAGCAAATTAAAACGATTGATAAAAGGCGTGTTTTATCGTACATTGGGCGCGTATCTCGCGAAGAAATGAGAGCGATTGATGATGCTCTGCAAGTTAGTTTAGATATTCATATTCCGGAGGAAATGGAGGCTCCGTAAGGCCACTTACCGGATAAAGGAGGCGTTTTTATGTTTGAAGCAAGAATTGCGGAATTGAACCGCTTTAATGAACAAAATCCTGTCAGCTATGACAAAAGAACCTATACGGTCGATGAGATTCAGGACATTCTGGGTATCAGTCGTCCCACAGCATATAATCTGGTAAAACAGGGTGTATTCCACAGCGTCAGAGTCGGCGGTCATATCCGCATTTCCAAAAAGAGCTTTGATGACTGGCTGGATCACGCAGATGAATGATTTGTCAAGGATGCCGATCTCCAAATCGACATCCTTAACTTTTTTTCTGCTTTCTCTTACAATGAGGCCATAGCAAGAAAAACTTTATAGAGGAGGCAAAAGCCATGCAAAAACAAAGAGTAAAGACCAGTATGTCTGTACCAGAGATGGGCAAAATGCTTGGGCTTGGTAAAGTAGAATCCTACTGGTTGGTTAAAAAGAACTATTTCAAAACAATTCAAGTGGCCGGACGAATGAGAGTTATGCTGGATAGCTTTGAAGATTGGTATGCCGGCCAGTTCCACTATAAAAAAGTGGATGGTACACCGCCCGGAGAGAAATGGAGGCATACTACGATGTCAGTTCCGGAAATGGCGGATCTTTTGGGGCTGAAATCTGGCACAGCTTATGACCTTGTTAAAAGGGGCTATTTTGAGACGACCTTGATTGATCGAAGAATTCGTATCATTACCAGCAGTTTTGAAGCCTGGTATCAAAAGCAAACTCATTATGTGAAAATCTCAGAAAGGAGCAATGAAAATGGCATCTATCGTGAAGCGTAAAAGCAAATATTCTGTGGTGTATGATTACACAGATGAAAACGGAAAACGCAGACAGCGTTGGGAAACCTTCAGCACAAATGCAGAAGCAAAAAAACGAAAAAAGCAAATTGAGTATGAGCAGGACTCTGGAACCTTCTTTATTCCTACGGCAAAGACCCTGAACGATCTGCTCGATGAATATATGTCCATCTATGGTGTAAATACCTGGGCAATGTCAACATATGAAAGCCGCCGTGGTCTGGCGAGAAACTACATAACTCCTATTATCGGAGATATGTTACTATCCGACATCACTCCAAGGATGATGGATAAGTATTACCGTGATCTGCTCTCTGTGAAAACGGTAAGCGTCAACAACCGCAAACCCACAAGCGAATATCTGACCCCGCATACAGTAAGAGAAATTCACAAGCTACTTCGCAGTGCCTTTAATCAGGCGGTGCGTTGGGAACTAATCAGCCGTAACCCTGTCCTGAATGCGACACTTCCCAAAGAAGAACATAAAGAACGGGATATATGGACTGCCGAAACGCTGAGCAAGGCTATGGAAGTCTGTGATGATCCTATCCTCTCCCTTGCCTTAAATCTGGCGTTCTCCTGCTCTTTACGCATTGGTGAAATGCTGGGCCTTACCTGGGACTGCATTGATATTGCACCACAGAGCATAGAAAATGGTTCAGCTTATATATTCGTCAACAAAGAGCTGCAACGGGTTACACGAGGTGCATTGGACGATTTGAGCGACAAAGGTGTTATTAAGAAGTTTCCACCTTGCATAGCCAGTACCCATACTGCTCTGGTCCTGAAAGAGCCTAAAACCAAAACCAGTATTCGCCGCGTGTACCTGCCGAAAACAGTTGCCTATATGCTGGTAGAGAGAAAAAAAGAAATTGATGAGCTGATGGATCTGTTTGGAGATGAATACATCGACAATAACCTGGTCTTTTGCTCCAGCAATGGCCGTCCGATGGAAAGCCAGGTGATTAACCGTGCTTTCAATAAACTTATCAAAGAAAACGGACTGCCTCATGTTGTATTCCATTCTCTCCGCCACTCCAGCATCACCTACAAGCTGAAACTCAATGGCGGCGATATGAAATCCGTCCAGGGCGACTCTGGTCATGCTCAGGTAAAAATGGTTGCAGATGTCTATTCTCACATCATCGACGAGGATCGCTGCATAAACGCTCAGCGATTGGAGGAAGCATTTTACTCATCCAAGACTCCTGACCCTGTTGAAGATACAGAGCCTAAAACTGCGGATACTGCCGTCACTGAAAGTGATGAAAGTGATGCAGCGAAGATACTGGAACTGCTTAAAAATCCCGAAACTGCCGCACTGCTCAAGCAGCTGGCAAAAGCTTTATAAAGTCCCTCCCTCAGAAGAACGCCTCTCACTTTGTGAGAGGTTTTCTTCGTTTGAACCACTTTGCACAGTGACCAAACACTTTTTTTGTTAGCAAGGTTCTGAAAGCATTTTTGAGCGATGTTAGCAAATTCGCGATTTTGTTTGCAACTTCCTCTAATTTCTGCTAACAAATGTTTGCAAGTTCCTTTGGTAAAAATCGAACCTCTGACTTACCGCCTTTCTTAGCAAAAGGCCAAATCTCGTTAGCAAATGTTAGCAAACCAGGTTTTTTGCAAAAAAGCCACAAAAGCCGCAGAAATAAGAAAAGCCGAAAACCCTGATAAATCAAAGGTTTTCGGCGTGTTTGCTGGCGTCCCTGGCGGGATTCGAACCCACGGCCTTTCGCTTAGGAGGCGAACGCTCTATCCTGCTGAGCTACA
>ERZ859980.853-NODE-853-length-15403-cov-3.676635_pt1 | contig 15403 bp, 10 predicted proteins | sample MGYA00509984_ERZ859980 | MGnify/ENA primary metagenome ERZ859980 (study PRJEB30046, sample SAMN00715173) | human gut metagenome | study: EMG produced TPA metagenomics assembly of the A metagenome-wide association study of gut microbiota in type 2... | reverse complement strand
CTAAATTTACCGGATTCATCTTCAAGATAACCGCCAATATCGACCCGAATCACCGTTCATGTATCGCTTTCTGCAAAATCTGCTCCGGGAAGTTTGTACGCAATGCCCCGTACTTGCATGTACGTCATGGCAAGACGATGCGTTTCTCGTCGCCTACGCAGTTCATGGCGCAGCGCAAGACAACTGTCGATGAGGCTTGGGCGGGAGATATTATCGGCCTGCCGGATAACGGTACGTTCAAGATTGGCGATACGCTGACCGAAGGCGAGGCGCTTCACTTCAAGGGGCTTCCGAGTTTCTCGCCGGAGATGTTCAAGTACATTGAGAATGCCGACCCAATGAAGCAGAAACAGCTTGCCAAGGGTATCGACCAGTTGATGGACGAAGGTGTGGCGCAGTTGTTCGTCAACCAGTTCAACGGGCGTAAGATTATCGGTACGGTGGGGCAGTTGCAGTTCGAGGTCATCCAGTATCGTCTGGAGAACGAATACAGTGCGAAGTGCCGTTGGGAGCCGCTCAGTCTGTATAAAGCCTGCTGGATTGAGAGCGATGATGCGGCTGAACTGGAAGCCTTCAAGAAGCGCAAATACCAGTACATGGCGAAAGACCGCGAGGGTAGGGATGTGTTCCTGGCGGACAGCGGATATGTGTTGCAGATGGCGCAGATGGACTTCAAGCATATCAAGTTCCACTTTACGAGCGAGTTCTAAGCTATACGATTTTTGCTGACTCACGGCTATAAATGATGCAAGTCGAAGAAAAAGAGGAGGTACAAAGTAATGAAAAACTTTGTACCTCTTTATTTATTGTGGGAAGAAAGTGTTACCTTTGTTTCTGCAACGATTAATATGCATTGATTATGAAAACTGTTGAAGTAAGCTCGTTCCTTACCGATTTTACACCTTGCTTATTATAAACACAAAATTTCAAGATGAAACATACCTTCCTTTTTCTCCTGCTGATTCTCCTTCTGGGGCTGACAGCCTGCTCGAAACCTGCCGATAGAACTTTGATGAACTACGAACAGTCCCTTTCTCATGCTGACTCGTTGGTGCAATGCGGTGCTGTCGACAGTGCCCGGGCCGTCCGCCTGATTTCCGGTTTGCACCGTGAGTATAATCAGATAAAGGAGCTTTCCGATGGCAGGCATGTGCGGCTGAAGCCGGTCAGTGGTTACGAACGTTTTTTCTGGGGAGTGTTTTCTGTGATTATGTTCAGCATTTCCGGTGCTATGCTGTTCAGCCTTATCCGTTTCAAGAAAGAACGTAGTCACCGTAACTATCTTGTCACCCTGAGTGAAAACGAACAGCGCTTGCGCAACAATGAACGCGAGCGCGAGGAACTGGAAGAATGCCTGAAGGAGATGTCGCTGACCGACGAAGAGCGCGAAGAAGTGCATAGCTCGCTGACAAACCTCATGGAACATGGCAGCCGTCTGGATAAGGAAAACGAGTCACTCCGTGCCCGTCTCAAGGAGTATGAAGACAACCCTGTGCCCCGCGAACTGGAACTGTTGAGGAAAGAGGGCGAGCGTGTCCGGATGCTCGACGGGCAGGTGCAGGCGCTTGCTTCCGCCATGATAGACGCAGACGAAGTGGTGAAGCAGTTGCGCATCCAGCCCAAATTCCTTGCGGACAGCCAGTGGGACTACTTGCAGAAGCTTACTGACAGAGTATACAAGGGCGCTTCCAAACGCCTTGTCCTGCGCTTTCCCCAGCTTACGCCTGCCGACAGCCAGCTCTGCATGCTTATCCGCCTGCACTTCAGCAATGCACAGATTGCCACGCTCATTGCCGTGTCTCCCGCTTCCGTGTCCCAGCAGAAGTTCCGCCTGAAGAAGCGGATGATGCAGGCGGATGGGAGGCTGTTTGCCGACGGAGAGACGCTGGAGGGAGTGATTGGAAGCTGCTGAGAATGATAGATTCTTCAAGAATCTCGAAGTTTCAAGAAGATTTTAGCTGCACTTTCATCGCCGAATCAGGTATAATCTCACTTGGTATTTCCCAATTTCCATAAACTGTTTTTTTGCCAACGCTTGTTCCGGATGTGGTTCTGTGGGTGGGAAATCTATACTGAGCCCTATTCAGTCGTATACTTAGATACCCTCAGTCGTATACTTAGGGTACCTCAGTCGTATAGTGAGATACCCCCACTTCAGAAGGTGTTTTGGGAGGGGGATGGGCTGTGGCGGCTTGATAGCTTGAAGCAGATGCTTTGGGGGGTTGAAATGTTGTTGCAAAATGAGATGAAAAACTGATTGGTGACTTAAAAAAATGTTATTCCTTGTTATTTCAATAGTTCGCTTTCCATCGGACTGCTAAAGTGTTGAATTGATTACGGATGAGAGCATAGAATCAAATTGCTCCATAATTGAAAATATCCCTCCAAAAGAAGTGAGTTTACCGGATTTTATGCTTATTTTTGTCATGCTTGTTGAAGATTTCTTATGTTTTTTTTGCAACACTAATTTAAGTGAATCTTCTGACATGGCAAAGTACTGGGCAATATTTTATTGCTCAGTACTTTAAATAATTGTTTTTGTAAAGTGTCGCGGAATTAAGGTTTAATAAAAACGAGGATGGAACATCCCAAATTAATAAACAATATAAGCGAGCGTGTAGTGGATGACATCAAAGGACGGTTATCCAAAGGCACTTTTGTGTCTATTGCTGCGGCTTCATTCTCCATCTATGCCTACGAAGCATTGAAAGAAGAATTGGAGCAAGTGGAACAATTGCGTTTCATTTTCACGTCTCCTACTTTCATCAAGGATAAATCAAAGAAAGAGAAACGGGAGTTTTTCATCCCTAAACTTAACCGGGAACGTAATTTATATGGCACAGACTTTGAACTTCGCCTTCGTAACCAATTATCACAAAAAGCAATTGCCAAAGAGTGTGCAGACTGGATTCGTAGAAAAGTGCAGTTCCGTTCCAATGCTTCGCAAGAACAGATGGGTGGATTTATGCACGTCAACAACGAAACTCAACGGGTTTACCTCCCGTTTAATGAGTTTACTACCACACAATTGGGCTGTGAACGTGGTGCTAATGTGTATAATGTGGTAAATGTATTGCCTTCACCGACAGCAAACGCATATCTGGAAATTTTCAATGAGCAATGGAATAACGATGAGAAATTTGAGGATGTAACGAAGCGTATATTGGAGTACATAGACACTGTATATCAAGAAAATGCACCGGAGTATGTCTATTTTATTGCTCTTTATAATATCTTTAATGAGTTTTTGGAAGACATCAGCGAAGATGTGTTGCCCAATGAACGCACGGGGTTCAAAACGAGTATTATTTGGAATAAACTCTATAATTTCCAACGTGATGCTGCGCTGGCTATCATTAACAAGTTGGAAAAATACAATGGTTGCATCCTTGCCGATTCAGTAGGTCTTGGCAAGACCTTTACGGCATTGGCGGTTATCAAGTATTACGAGAACCGTAATAAGTCGGTGCTTGTACTTTGCCCTAAAAAACTGAATGACAACTGGCAGACTTTCCGTGCCAATTACAAAAACAACCCCGTAGCTGCCGATCGGCTAAGGTATGACATCCTTTTCCACTCCGACCTTTCACGTGACCGTGGTTTGAGTAATGGCCTCGACTTGGAGCATGTGAATTGGGGAAACTATGACTTGATTGTGATTGACGAAAGCCACAACTTCCGCAATGGCGGTAATGTGGACGAAGAGGATGAAGCGGATTTTGATACGCTCGTAGAGACAGACCGCCACAAGGAGAACCGTTATCAGCGGTTGATGCGACGTGTCATCCGTCAGGGTGTGAAGACAAAAGTGCTCATGCTTTCAGCAACTCCGGTCAATAATCGGTTCGGTGATTTGAAGAACCAGTTACAACTGGCATACGAGGGGCGTGTGGAGAATATCAACGAAGCCCTTGAACTTGACCGTAACATTGACGACATATTCAAGTCTGCTCAGACTGCCTATAATCGTTGGGCTAAGTTGGAGCCAAGCGAACGGACTACGGAACGATTGCTGTCAAGTCTTCAGTTTGACTTTTTTCAGATGCTCGATGCCGTGACCATCGCACGTAGTCGTAGCCATATCATCAAGTATTACGACACGAAAGATATTGGCGAGTTTCCTAAGCGGCTTGCCCCCTTGTCTCGCCGTCCGCGTTTGACGGACTTGGGCGATGCCATCAATTTCAAGGACATTGCCGAACAGCTCAATGCCCTGAATCTTTCCATATACACCCCTTCGCTTTATCTCTTCGATTGTGCCCGTAGCGGTTACAGTATCGACTACGATGGTGAAGGTCTGTCTATTGACGGGCGTGAGAAAGGCTTGCGCAAACTCATGGCCACCAACCTGTTGAAACGTCTGGAGAGTTCGGTCAATTCTTTCCGACTGACGCTTAACCGCATCCATGAGTACATTCGGCAGACAATGGAACTGATAGATGCATACGACAAGAAATATTCCGGTGCAACCATTGATGTATCTTCTTTCACTGATGATATGGATTCATCCGAAGGCGACACTGATCCGTTTGCCACCAAGAAGTCGAAGATTTCATTGGCTGACATGGACTATGTGAGTTGGCGACGCGATCTTGAAGCCGATTTTGAACGGTTAGATCTGCTCTTGTTGATGTTGAAGGACATTACGCCCGAACATGACAGCAAGTTACAGATGCTTATCGGGGATTTGAAACATAAATTTAGTAACCCGATAAACGGAGAAAACAAGAAAGTGCTTATATTTACGGCATTTGCCGACACAGCCAATTATCTCTATGAGCAGTTATCCACGAAGATAAAGGAAACCTGCGGACTCGATACGGCTCTCATCACCGGCTCTACCGATGGCAGATGCACATTGCCGAAGTTTCCTATGTCGTTCAATAATGTGCTGACTTATTTTTCACCTTTGTCGAAAGACCGTTTAGCCCTCTTTCCCAATGCCACGGATGAGATTGATGTACTTATAGCTACTGATTGTATCAGCGAAGGCCAAAATTTACAGGATTGCGACTACCTCATCAATTATGACATTCATTGGAATCCCGTACGCATCATCCAGCGTTTCGGGCGTATTGACCGTATCGGTAGCCGTAACAAACAAATCCAGCTTGTCAACTACTGGCCGGATATGGAACTTGACGACTATATTCAGCTCAAAGGACGTGTCGAAAGTCGAATGAAAGCTACTATCCTTACCGCAGCAGGTACCGGCAATCCGCTTTCTATGGGCGAAGAAGCCGATTTGGAATATCGCCTTGGACAACTAAAGAAGTTACAGAATGAAGTGGTGGATATTGAAGATATGGACACCGGTATCAACATCATGGATTTGGGATTGAACGAGTTTCGGCTTGACCTCTTGCAATATGTCAAGGAACATCCGGATATTGAACATGCACCTTTCGGATTGAATGCGGTGGTAGCCGGTTCCGAATTGGCGAAACCGGGCGTGATGTTTGTGTTGAAGAACCGCAACAATGCCGTTAATATTGACCGTAAGAATCAACTGCATCCGTTCTACATGGTCTATCTGGCAGACGATGGAGAGGTTATTTGCGACCATCTGCACCCTAAACAACTGCTCGACATCATGCGTGCGCTCTGTAAAAATCAAAACGATTATGACCGTGCGCTCTGTGCTGCGGTCAACCGTGAAACGCAAGACGGCCGCCGCATGACCAAGTACAACACGTTGCTCCAAATGGCTATTGACAGCATCGTAAGCATTAAGGAAGAAACAGACATTGAGAGCCTTTTCTCTGTGGGTGAGACAACAGCCTTGCATGGAGAAATTAAAGGTTTGGACGACTTTGAGTTGATAACCTTCTTAATAATTAAAGAGAAATGAAATTATCTGATATAGAAATAGGTACTATAGTCAACTTCTTAAATGAAGGAGGTTATGTCCTGGACTTTAGTACAGCTGATTTTGATGCTTTTACCTATAAAAGTATAGGCGTTCCACTTTGTGAAACATATAGACTTTCAAAAGGCAAATCTCTGATAGCATATATCAACGATGCAAAATATGAAGATAAAATGAAGCTACTTAGCGATTTAATCAGATATTACGAACTTTCTTCAATGAAGGAACATGATGAAGAAAATCGTAAAAGCCGTGCGGTTGCTTACAAAAAATGCCGTAGCATACTTGATAAAGCAGGTGGTACAATGGTTATGACCGCTACGGCTGAAACTTTAAAAGAAGCTTTTGACAGCGATTACATATCAGCCCAAATTGATTTAATGCTCAATCTGAAGGACGGAAATCCAACAGAAGCAATTGGTAAGGCTAAAGAACTAATTGAAAGTTGTTGTAAAACAATACTTGAATTTGAAGGCTGTACTGTAGATAAAGATTGGGAAGTTCCACGTCTTGTTGATGAAACTTTCAAACATTTTCATCTGATGCCTAAAAATATCTCTGATGATGTTAAAGGAGCTAAGTCTATAAAGGCTATTCTTGGTAATCTTAAAGCTATTGCACAAGGCGTTGCAGAACTGAGAAATCTGTATGGTAGCGGACATGGCAAGTCCAGTTCATATAAAGGGCTTGAATCTCGTCATGCTAGTTTAGCAATTGGAAGTAGTACAACTCTCGTGCGCTTTTTATGGGATTCGTATGAACGGCATCATAATAATGAGGTTAATTAGATGAGACAAAATGGACAATATACTTAACTTTCCTACCTCCACGCACGTGGACAGATTGGTACCCAAGACAGCCTTTTACAAGCATTTGGAGATTAACACACGCTTAAAGACGCGATTTGTGGAAGATGTGGAACGCATACAATGGCTCTATAAGTTGACTCCATCCACCATGAATGTGGACGAGGGTAAGGCGGTGCATGAAATTGTGGTGTTCTTGGTGACGCTCAAAGTGAAAGATACGCCGGATGATGTGTTTCTTGCCATCGACCGTCTGATGCCGCGCCATGTGGTGTTTGTGCTGCAATATGTCAATCGTGGTAGATTGTTGCTCAACTACAAGGAATGGACGGATGTGGATAAGACACGATTCAATATCTTGAAAACTTTCCACACAGAATGGATGCCGCAGGCGAATGTAAAGTTAAAATTGATAGGTTCATCACTGGATAACATATACGAAGCTTTTGCGGGGCAAATCTCCGGATTCGGTACTACCAATGCTACCGATACAAAACAGATTATGGCATTGCAAGATGAATTGGCCCGTAAGCGACGGGTAGCGGAAGCCTTGCAGAAGCGTGTACGGAATGAAAGGCAGTTTGCCAAACAGATGGAACTCAACAGTGAAGCCCGTGCCTTGAAGCGTGAGATTGCTAAGTTGGAAGAGGAACTTAAAACATTAGAAAACAATTAAGAAACAAAATATATGGCTGACATATTAAAACATTTGGACTTGAACTCCGCAGACGGAACGCAACTCAATCTTGATGCGCTCTATCAGATTGCACCTTCGGCATTTACCGAAGTACGTGATGACAAGACGGGTGAAATCTCTCGAAAGGTAAACTTCGAGGTGCTTCGCCGATTGCTTGGCGACCATGCCACAGATGGCGATGGCGAGATGTATCAGTTTACATGGGTCGGTAAGAACGCAGCTCGTGCGGAAGCTGCCAAACCAACCGATAAGACCTTGCGCCCGGTGGTGGAAAATTCCGTGGATTGGGACAACACAAAGAATATCTATATCGAGGGCGATAACCTTGAAGTGCTCAAACTTCTGCAACGCTCGTATATGGGTAAGGTGAAGATGATTTATATCGACCCGCCTTATAATACGGGTAATGACTTTGTGTATCACGATGATTTTGCCCGCACCGCCGCCGAGGAGGATATCGAAGCTGGCAATGTAGACGAATTAGGCTATCGCTTCAGGAGGAATACCGATACGAATGGTAAGTTTCATTCGGATTGGTGTTCAATGATTTATGCACGTTTATTGGTGGCTCGTTCTTTACTGACGGAGGATGGAGTTGTCTTTATTTCGATTGATGATAATGAGGTGCGCAATCTGAGAAATATTTGTGACGAAGTATTTGGGGAACATAATTTTGTAGCACAATTAGTGTGGGAAAGAGCTTTTTCTCCCAAGAACGATGCAAAGTATGTATCAAATAGCCATGATTATATCTTGATGTACGTCAAACAGATTGAAGATTTCACAATAGGCAGATTAGATCGAACAGAAGAAGCTAATTTACGGTATTCTAATCCAGACAATGATCCACGTGGAGTTTGGATGTCAAGTGACATTTCTGTAAAAACGTATAATGCTGCTTGTGATTATCCGATAACGACCCCTTCGGGGAAAATTGTAGAGCCTCCAGCAGGACGCTGCTGGAGTCTCTCTGCAAAAGCTTTTGCAGAGAGACTCCAAGACAACCGAATATGGTTTGGTCCTAATGGAGATAATACACCAAGAATAAAACGTTTTTTATCTGAATTGAAATATGAAGGTATGGCACCAACCTCAATTCTGTTTTATAAAGAAGTTGGTCATAGTCAAGAAGGAGCACAAGAAGTAGTATCTCTTTTTGGTGACAAAGGTGTATTTGACGGGCCAAAGCCTGTAAGATTGCTTCAACGTCTTATTACTTTAGCTAACTTGAAAGAAGATTCCATCGTATTAGATTTCTTTTCAGGTTCAGCAAGTACTGCACATGCTCTGATGAAAACAAATTCAGAAAAAGATAAGCATTGTCAATTTATTCTTGTTCAATTACCTGAAGAAGTAAGTGATTCAAAGAAAGACCAAGGTTATAAAAATATCTGCGAAATAGGAAAAGAACGCATCCGTCGTGCCGGTGCAAAAATCAAAGCTGATTTTCCGCTTACTACACAAAATCTCGATACCGGCTTCCGTGTCTATCGCCTTGATGAAAGCAACTACGAGAAAGTATCAATTTCGCCCAAGGAATACAAGCAAGATCAGCTCGACCTCTTTGCCAACAATATCAAGGCTGACCGTACCGACCTCGACCTGCTCTATGGCTCGATGTTAGCATGGGGTGTTCGCTTGGACTTGCCCTTGCAGACAGAAATCGTGGACGGTTGCACCATCTATACCGTCAATGAAGGTGATCTCGTGGCTTGCTTCTCCGAAGGTATTACCGATAAGGTAGTAGCTGCGATGGCCGGCAAAAGCCCCTTGCGTGTACTCTTCCGTGATGCTTGCTTCAAAGAAGATGCTCAGAAAATCAACATTTACGAACAGTTCAAGCAAGCCTTGGACTGGGCAGATAATGATGCGTTTAATAATATCAGAGTAATTTAACGTGTCCATGGAAGAGAACAATAAAATACTAATCTATACAGACAATGACGGTCTGACAAAGATAGATGTGAAACTTGAGGAAGATACCTTATGGCTTACTCAAGCGCAGATGTGCGAGCTGTATCAGACGAGTAAATCGAATGTAAGTGAGCATATTAAGCACATTTTCGAAGAAGGCGAACTACAAGAGGACTCAGTTGTTCGGAAATTCCGAACAACTGCCACAGATGGTAAGTCATACATGACAACCTTCTATAATCTTGACATGATTATCGCTTTACTTGATTTCGCAGAACGCCAAGCCGAGAAAGAGCAACCCATGACCATGAACGATTGGGCAAACTATCTGGATCGCATACTCACCTCAACTGGAGAACAACTCCTGCTGGATGGAGGCCGAGTATCCCATCAAGAAGCAATGGACCATGCCACTACTGAATATCGTAAATATAAACAACGCACACTCAGCGATGTGGAGCAAGATTATTTGAACGCTATCAAGGCGATTAGCGACAAAAGTAAGAAAGGAGGCAAAAAGTGAAAATAAGATATAAACATCAACGCTTTCAAGCGGAAGCCACCAAATGCGTGAGCGACGTATTTCAGGGACAACCCAAACACGACGGCAGCCGCACCTTCTTGAACAAGTTTGGTGCGCTCAGTTTCGACGGCTTCGGCAATCTGCCCCTTGTACTTGACAATGAAAGCATTTGCGAGAATGTGCGTGGTATACAGATGGCAGAAGGATTGAAGCCCGTGGAGCATCTGGAGGGCGACGGACGCACCTTTACCATCGAGATGGAAACAGGTACGGGTAAGACCTATACCTACATCAAGACCATGTACGAGCTGAACGCCCGCTATGGTTGGTCGAAATTTGTGATTGTAGTGCCCAGTATTGCCATCCGCGAAGGCGTGTTCAAGAGTTTTGAGAGTATGGCAGAACACTTTGCTGGAGAATATGGTAAGCGTATGCAATACTTCATCTACAATTCGAAGCAGCTTGCTAAGATTGATGCCTTTGCTTCGGATAACGGCATTCATGTAATGATTATCAATACGCAGGCTTTCAATGCTTCGCTTAACGAGGATAAAAACAAGGAAGGTCGCGCAGGTGATTCCGCTGCCCGTATCATCTTCTCACGCCGTGATGAGTTCGGTTCGCGAAAGCCTATTGACATCTTGGCAAAAACGAATCCCATCCTAATTATTGACGAGCCGCAAAGCGTGTTGGGAACGGATAAAAGTAATGCCACACGAAAGGGTATCAAACTGTTTAACCCACTCTTTACCTTGCTATACAGCGCCACACACCGTGAAATATTCAACCAAGTATATCGCCTCGATGCCATCGACGCTTATAACAAGAAGCTGGTGAAGAAGATAGAAGTACGCAGTGTACATCAAGTGGGTTCTACAGCCACCAATGGCTATGTTTATCTAGATGAAATCGTCATTAGTAAAGGCAATCCACAAGCTCGATTGGGCTTCGATGTCAAGACAACCAGTGGCACACGCCAGACCATTCGCTTGGTGAATGAGGGCTTCGACCTCAAAGAGCAAAGCGGCGGTTTGCAGGAATATGCCGATAACTTTAAAGTGGAACGTATAGACGGACTGACCAACACCGTGCATTTCCTCAACGGACTGACGCTTCATCCCGGTGAGGTGGTGGGCAGCGTGAATGAGGAGATTCTCCGCCGCAATCAGATACGAGAAACCATCAAAACCCATTTGGAGCGTGAACGCCAACTTTTCGCTCGCGGTATCAAAGTGCTGTCATTGTTCTTTATCGACCATGTGGACAGTTATCGCATCTACGATAAAGACAACGTGGAAAAGGGTAAGTTCGCAAAGATGTTTGAGGAGGAGTACCAACGTGCCTTGCAGGAGTTTATGCCTACCTTTACGGATGCCTCTTACACACGCTTTCTTTCCGACCCGAAGCATGCGCCCGAAAACATTCACGATGGTTACTTCTCTATCGATAAAAAAGGGAAGGCGTGGAATCGAAGAATAAGGAAGGCGAAAACGAAGAACGTGGTTTCGACCTTATCATGAAGGATAAGGAGCGTTTACTTAGCCAAAGTTGCCCCGTTCGCTTCATCTTCTCTCACTCGGCCTTGAAGGAAGGTTGGGACAATCCTAATGTGTTCCAGATTTGTACGTTGAAAGACACCTCCAACGAAATCAAGAAACGTCAGGAGGTGGGACGTGGTATGCGCCTATGCGTCAACGATAAGGGCGAACGTCAAGATGCCGATGTATTGGGCGACCATGTGTTCGACACCAATATCCTGACTGTTATTGCCAGCGAGAGCTATGACGACTTTGCCAAGAAGCTGCAAACCGATATGGCAGAAGCCTGCGCCAACCGTCCGGCAGTGGTGACAGCCACACTGTTTGCCGACCAACTGGCACAGACACAAGATGGACACAGCATAAAGATTACGACCGAACAGGCCGTGGAAATCCACGAAGAACTGATAACCCAAGGTTACATCAAGAAAGGCAAGCTCACGCAAAAGTACTTTGACGAAAAGAAAGCCGATTCGCTCCAGTTTGGTGAGGTGGAAAATCTACATTCGTTTATCATCAAACAGTTGGATAAAGTGTTCAATCCCGATGCCTTCAAACCAGCCAATGGACGTAATAAAACGGAGGCTCACTTAGTTAAAGACAACTTCAACAAAAAAGAGTGGCAAGAGTTGTGGCGGCGCATCAATACACGTACCTACTATAACGTGAGTTTTGAAACGCCAAAACTCATCAAGAGTGCCATTGATGCACTCGACAAGCACCTGAATGTGACAGAAATCCGTATTGTAGTGGAGAGTGGCGGCATGGAAAGCATCCGTGACCGCGAAGAATTGGAAGCCGGAGCAGCCATGAGTGCCGCTACAGTGAAAACCATTCGGGTAACGGAAGTTATTGGAGCAGAAGTAACTTACGACTTGGTAGGTGAACTCGTGCAATCCACCGGTCTAACTCGCCGCACCATTGTAGAAATGCTGAAAGGCGTTAATCCTGCGACTTTCCATCAGTTCAAGCTGAATCCAGAAGAGTTCATCATCAAAGCCGGTCGCATCATCAACGATTGTAAGGCTATCTCGCTCATCCAACACATCCAGTATGAGAAACGTACTGGGACCTTTGGTACTGACATCTTTGAGGAAGCTACGCTGCGTGGTACACTTGGCAAGGACGCTATCGAAAGTTCCAAGTCGCTTTACGACCTTGTAGTGGTAGATAGTGAAGGTATAGAAAAGAGTTTTGCCGAGTCGCTGGAAGCTGAGGATGATGTGGTGGTATATAGCAAACTGCCCGGTGGATTCTACATCAACACCCCGATGGGCAAATATAATCCCGACTGGGCTGTAGCTTTTCGAGAAGATTCCGTGAAGCACGTTTATTTCGTGGCAGAAACCAAAGGCAACGACATCGAAGTATCACAACTTCGCCGTGCCGAGGATGCCAAGATAGAGTGTGCCCGTCGTCACTTTGCAGCTATCAGCACTGGCGATGTGGTGTATAGTGTGGTGAAAACCTATCAGGATTTGTATAATGCGGTAACAAAGTAAAATCAGCCAAACACGTAGAGAGGCACATTCTCTCTATGTGTTTATTCTTTCTTTTCACTGGCATAAACTCATAAATGATGTCATATTGCAAAGAATAACTTATAACAATTACCTTGTAGAGATAGGAAGATACAGGTGGCTTCATTATCAGGGGTTTGCGTGTGTCGCTTGTAGAGATTATCACCTTATTCCTCTTATTTAAGCTTTATTTCCCCCCTTCTTCTTGTAGAGATATGGTTTTTGTAATCCTTTGTTTTTAAGTGATTTATGAAAATCGGTTGTAGATGCCATTTTCTTGTTTTCCCTTGTTTCCCACCCTAACTTTGCAACATCGAATTTGAGAAAAGCAGACGGCTGAATCGTTGAGGCCTCACGATGAAAACTTCTGCTTCTCGGGTGAGACAAGAGAAACAGAATATACCTATTATTAATCATTTAAAACATTACGATTATGGCATTTTTTAAAAGAGTTCAAAAAAAAGTAAACGATTTGTGGTATCCTCAATCAGTAACCTGGGGCAAGGCGGTTACTACCCGTGAAGTGGCAGATGAACTGTCTTTCATTTCTACCGTGACCCGTGGTGACACGTATGCGGTGATGGAGAACTTGGGGCGTGTATTGAGCAATTTCATGGGGCAGGGACGTACTGTGAAGATAGACGGTATAGGCACTTTCTACTATACTGCTACCTCTACCAAAAGAGGGGTGCCGACGGCTGAGGAGGTAAGCGCTTCGCTGATAAACGGAGTACGTGTCCGTTTCCTGCCCGAAGTGGAGCGTAATAGTGGCAATCAGGTGACTACCCGCAGCATGGTGAATACAAAGATTGTTTGGAAGAGTGGGGTAAGACTTCTACCTCCACCGGTACTACTCCCGGCGACAATACCGGTGGAACCCCCGGCGGCAACGACGGCGACCAGGGTGAGAATCCGTTGGGCTGATTCTCCTTCCTTGAAAGCAATTGATGACTGACACCGTTTTATGCTAAAAGTTTCCTGTACCGCCTCATTGGTTGTGCGGGAAGCTTTACTTTTTAGCATCTTTTATCATTCTTCTCTGCCTTTCTTTAATGGATTATCGTTAATTTCGAGCGATTTTTCGTAAATTCGGCTGAATAACTAATAATTTATAATATGGAAAACTTGAATACAGCACTTCTGCTGATGGTGGTAGGTATGGCAACAGTCTTCGCTATCCTGCTGATTGTTATTAACTTAGGAAAAGCTCTTATTGCACTGGTGAATAAATATGCGCCCGAAGAGGTGACACCGGCTAAAGCTGCGGCAAATGGTCCCGCACCTGTCCCCGGTAATATTCTGGCAGCTATCAGTGCAGCCGTAACAGTAGTGACACAAGGTAAGGGTAAAGTTGCTAAGGTAGAAAAAATCTGAAATAATAATCTTATATAAAAACACACCGAATAATTTAGTATGAAAAAGGAAATTAAGTTCAGTTTGGTATTCAGGGACATGTGGCAGAGTGCCGGAAAATATGTACCCCGTGTTGACCAACTGGTGAAAGTTGCTCCCGCCATCATTGAGATGGGTTGTTTTGCGCGCGTGGAAACCAATGGCGGAGGTTTTGAACAAGTAAATCTGCTGTTTGGGGAGAATCCGAATAAAGCCGTGCGCGAGTGGACGAAGCCGTTCCATGAAGCCGGTATCCAGACTCACATGTTGGACCGTGCCCTGAATGGCCTCCGCATGAGTCCCGTGCCCGCCGATGTGCGCAAGCTGTTCTATAAGGTAAAGAAAGCGCAGGGTACGGACATCACGCGTACTTTCTGCGGTTTGAACGATACCCGCAATATCATCCCTTCTATTGGCTATGCACACGATGCCGGAATGATTTCCCAATGCTCGCTCTGCATCACCCATTCACCCATCCATACCGTAGAATACTACACGGAGATGGCACTGAAGCTTATCAAGGCAGGTGCCGACGAAATCTGCATCAAGGATATGGCAGGTATCGGACGTCCGGTTTCTTTGGGCAAGATTGTGGCCAATATCAAGGCGGCGCATCCCGATATTCCTATCCAGTATCATAGTCATGCGGGTCCCGGTTTCAATATGGCAAGTATTCTTGAAGTGTGCGAAGCGGGTTGCGACTATATCGACGTAGGCATGGAGCCGCTTTCCTGGGGTACGGGACATGCCGACTTGCTCAGTGTGCAGGCCATGCTGAAGGATGCAGGCTTCCAGGTGCCCGAAGTCAATATGGAGGCATATATGAAGGTACGCGCACTCATCCAGGAGTTTATGGACGACTTCCTTGGCTTGTACATCAGCCCGCGCAACCGCCTGATGAACTCCCTGCTGATTGGTCCCGGACTGCCGGGTGGCATGATGGGCAGTCTGATGGCAGACTTGGAATCCAATCTGGAGTCCATCAACAAATACAAGGCAAAACGCAACCTGCCCTTCATGAAGCAGGATGAACTGCTCATCAAGTTGTTCAACGAAGTGGCATATGTTTGGCCGCGCGTGGGTTATCCCCCGTTGGTGACTCCGTTCAGCCAGTACGTCAAGAACCTTTCCATGATGAACGTCA
>ERZ859980.851-NODE-851-length-15473-cov-2.429498_pt1 | contig 15473 bp, 11 predicted proteins | sample MGYA00509984_ERZ859980 | MGnify/ENA primary metagenome ERZ859980 (study PRJEB30046, sample SAMN00715173) | human gut metagenome | study: EMG produced TPA metagenomics assembly of the A metagenome-wide association study of gut microbiota in type 2... | reverse complement strand
GTTATTGAAGCACTCACCGGTGATGGCTTGATGAAGCATTATGCAATGCAAGAAGAGCTTCTGAAAGAAGTTGCTAAGGCAGCTAAGGCAGAGCCGGCAAAGCTGTTGCAGAAAGTGACATCGTTGCAAGAAGAACTGAAAGCTCTGCAGAGTGAAAACGAGAAACTGAAGGCGAAGTTAGCCAATGATGCAGTGGGAGATGTTGACAGCAAGATCCAAGAAGTTAAAGGTATGAAGGTACTTGCAATGGATGTTCCGGACGTAGATATGAATGGTCTACGTAATTTGGGTGACCAGATGAAAGAAAAGATTGGAGACGGCGTGGTTGTGCTTGCATCTGCTAATGGCGGTAAAGTAACTCTGCTTGCGATGGCAACAGATGCAGCTATCAAAAAAGGTGCACATGCCGGTAATCTGATCAAGGAGATTGCATCCTTAGTTGGTGGCGGCGGTGGCGGTCGACCAAACATGGCTCAGGCGGGCGGTAAGAATCCTGCTGGAATCCCGGATGCATTGGCCAAAGTCGTTTCTGTTGTCGAAAGTCAGCTTGCGTAATGGAAGCGTGTTTATGGATAATTGCCAAAACTATACAGTGGATTTTGTATAAATCAGTAAAAAAATGAATATTTGCCTTGATAAAGACACAAATTCCTATTATACTAATAGCGGAGTGGAAAATTTCCACTTTGCTATTTTATATTATATTTAATCATTAAGAAGGAGGATGATTATGAAAAAAATCAAAAGATTATTAGTTGTTGCTGCCTTGGCTTTGATCGTTGGTGCAACAGCAAAAGTGCAGACGCAGGCTGCAGTGACCGGTGTAAAGCAGATTGATGACAGCAAGAACAGCGTCAAGCTGCAGTGTAATGCAATTCTTCGTGCAGGCTACTATTATTTAGAGCTTAGTACAGATAACAGGAATTGGGTTGTTATGGATGTATCTTCGAATCCATCTTCATTATCTGCAAGCTCTCTTACTTCAGGAACGACATACTATGCTCGTGTAGGTACATGTACAGATTATAATTACTCTGCAGGACTTGTGGCAGTTGGTAAGGCAAATGTATCGGCATCTATTGATGTAGTTACAGCTCCGGAGACAGGTGCAAGCAAGTTCGTACAGACAGGTGCTACCCAGACATCCTTTACCGGTACGTTCAGTGGATCGTTTGGTGCAAACTATTATCAGATCTATTATAATGATGTACTGCTTGGAGCAAGTACATCAACGACAGTTAAGACTTCCAGAAAGTTGACACCTGGTACAAGTTATTGGACATATGCATATCCATGCAGACGTTCCAGCTCCGGATATATTGCAAGAGGCTCCTACAGCTATGACTATATGAAGACGATGCGTCCGAAGGTAAGTACAAGTACATTTGGAATTACATCTGCACTTAGCAATATTAATGTATACTATATGGCGGTTTCCAATAACTATAACGTTGATGGTTTTCAGTGGCAGTTCTTTGTAAATGGCAAATTAAAGAAGACGGTTACGGAGTCATCTAGTTCTTTACGTATCGCTAATTTTATTAATGGTAAGGCAATTCAGTACCGTGTACGTTCATACATTGACTGTGGTGCCAAGAAGATTTACGGTGAGTGGTCCGGATTTAAGTCAATTGGATATGCAACAAAGGTTACAGGATCCTATAACAGAAAGTCAAAGAAACTTACTGTAAAGTGGTCTAAGGTTACCGGTGCAAAATCCTATACCGTGTCTATTTCAACCAAGCAGTCTAAGGGATTTAAGAAAGTAAAGACCGTGAAGGCTTCTAAAAGAAAGGTAGTTATTAAGAAGTATGGCAAGAAGAAACTCAAAAAGGGTAAGACCTATTGGATTCGTATTGTGCCAAACATTAAATCCGGGAAGAAGACGGTAGCATTAAAGACTTCAGGTGTATATAGCTACAGAATTCCTAGATACTAAAGCTTATAAACGATGGTAAACAATGAAAAAAGTTGTTGACTATTTGGCAAATTATGCTATAATATATTTCGTGCGTATGGAAATGCGATTTCCATGGTAAAATATATTACCCTATACAGTTGTGTATTGAAGCATAATCTACAACTGAGGGGAGGTTAGGTGTGAGACTATGTCAAATGTAATCGTAAAAGAGAATGAGACATTGGATAACGCTTTACGTCGTTTCAAAAGAAATTGTGCGAAAGCAGGAATCCAGCAGGAAATTCGTAAAAGAGAGCATTATGAGAAGCCAAGCGTTCGTCGTAAGAAGAAGTCTGAGGCAGCTCGTAAGCGCAAGTACTAAGAACTTTTTATGAATGTGTCATAGAAGGGGCATCATGCAAACAGCATGATGCCCCTTTTGACATGGTGAAGTCGCGCTTCGCAACAGCAGTTTTCTATTAATTAAAGAAAAAAGGTAAGCCAATAATGACTTACCTTTTAGTATGCGGAAGAAGGGACTTGAACCCTCACGTCGCTAAGCAACACTAGAACCTGAATCTAGCCTGTCTGCCAATTCCAGCACTTCCGCAAGCACGACTAATATACTAACATGTTATACGCTATTTGTCAATTTGTTTTTTTACTTTCGTTCATTTATTTTTGAAGATGAGTATTCATGAAGAAAACAAGGTGTGAAATGGTTGTGAACTGCAATATAATAATTGACTTATAGTTGTTTTTTGATAAAATAGAAGATAGCGTTTCTGCGTTTTGGACAAAAGGCAGAAAAAGAGAAATTACAATTTGGAGGATTTACCATGAATGCATCAAAGAAAATTATGAATCAGGGGAAGAAGGAGGAAACTATATCGACGTCTTCTGCACCGAAGACGAATTCAAAGGTTAAGCTTGGCGGCGCCAGCGATGGTCCCGGCATGAAAACTTATGTTTTAGGGGGATTTTGTGTCGCTCTTATCCTTATATTATGTATTGGCGTTGGAATCCAACAGTTTAAGCCAAGCACAGTGTTAAAGATCGATGGTGAGAAGATCACGATGGATGATATGATGTACCCGATCTATGAGAGAGAGAGCAAATATCTGCCATCCAACGAGATTTATGAAAGCTATTTAGGAACTTCTATCTGGGATACCGGATATATGGGAACTGACAGCACAGTTGACAGCAATGTTACAAATGCAGAGGGACTTAAGCAGGAGATCATCAATGCAGAAACAGAATATGCTGTATTGTATAATGAGGCTGTTAAGGCAAAATATAAGCTGACAAAGGATGAAGAAAAAGATGCAAGATCACAGGCTAAGAAAGCAGTCAAGGGCCTTTCTTTCGTACAGAAATTACAGCTTAATATTTCTGAGAAGAAGTTGTCAAAACGTTTTGAAAAACGTATTTTGGCAGATCGCTATAAGGCAGATCAGAAGAAAACGACAGATGCTACCGTAAACGAGAAGGATGCGATCAAGAATGTATCTAAGAAGGACCTGCGTCAGTATGATGTACAGTATTATTCCTTTGCTAAGAAGTCTACGGATTCCAGTACAGGAACAGAAACAAAATTAACAGATAAGCAGATCAAAGAGTATACTAAGAAATTGAATGAACTTGCTGCAAAGGCAAAGACCGCAAAAGATTTTACAAAGCTTCTTGGCAGCAAGAAAGAGAGTGGAGTTACTTATAATAGTGGTAATTTCACAGAGAAAGAGGGCTGGAGCACCTATCTGTCCGATGCCAACTTAAAGAAGATCAAAAAGATGAAAAATGGTGAGATTTCCGGTGTGATCACAGATAGTTCTACCGGATATACCATGTTGATCAAGATGGTAAATAACAATTCAAACAAAAGCTATGATTCTGCATGTGATGAAGCGATCACATCAGCAAAGCAGACTGCTTATAATGAATGGCTTGCTAAACTTGAGAAGAAACACCAGATCAAGAAGTATGATAGTGTTTGGAATGATGTGAAGATTGGAACGGTTACGACAAGTATTGTAACCGCAGATGATTTGAGCAAGATGGCAGAGGCAGATTCTTCCTCTAGCGAATCCAAATAAGAGTGAGGCATATGATTAGCAGGAACCCATCCTGTTACAAAAGAAATGGAGGCATACAATGGGAAATGTGAAGAGAGTATATGTTGAGAAAAAATCAGCTTATGCGGTACGTGCCAAAGAGTTAAAAGAAGAGGTGGTCCGCTATCTTGGTATTACGGCATTGCAGGATGTACGTGTATTGATCCGTTATGATGTGGAGAATCTGAGTGATGCTACTTACCGTCAGGCATTAGGTACTGTATTTTCAGAGCCCCCGGTTGACGAATATTTCGAAGAGACATTTGCGGTTGATACTGATGCACTTGTGTTTTCTGTAGAATATTTACCGGGACAGTTTGATCAGAGAGCAGATTCGGCAGAGCAGTGTGTGAAACTTTTGAACGAGAAAGAAGATCCGGTGATCCGTTCTGCTACAACATATGTATTCGAGGGAAAATTTACAGACGAAGAAGTTGCCAAATTAAAAGAATATTGTATCAATCCGGTGGATTCCCGCGAGACGAACGAAGAGAAGCCGGAGACTTTGGTACAGCAGTTTGAAGATCCGGCAGATGTTGCAATCTTTGACGGTTTCCAAAGTATGTCTGAGGAGGATCTTCGTACATTGTATGAATCCTTAAATCTGGCAATGACATTCCAGGATTTCAAACATATTCAGAATTATTTTGCCGGAGAGGAAAAGCGTGATCCTTCGGTAACAGAAATTCGTGTACTAGACACTTATTGGTCGGATCACTGCCGTCATACGACATTTTTAACAGAGTTGAAAAATGTTACTTTTGAAGATGGTTATTATCGTGAGCCGATTGAGAAAAGCTATGAGGAATATCAGGAAGTGCGCAAGGAGATCTTTGCAGATCGTCCGGATAAGTATGTCTCTTTGATGGACATTGCTTTGATGGCTATGCGTAAGCTGAAAGCAGACGGTAAGTTAGATGATATGGAAGAGTCTGATGAGATCAATGCCTGCTCTATCGTTGTACCGGTTGAGATCGACGGAAAAGAGGAAGAGTGGCTTGTATTCTTTAAGAATGAGACACACAACCATCCGACAGAGATCGAGCCGTTTGGTGGTGCTGCAACTTGTCTTGGTGGAGCAATCCGCGATCCACTGTCCGGACGTGGTTATGTTTATCAGGCAATGCGCGTGACGGGTGCAGCAGACCCTACCGTATCTATGAAAGATACGCTTCCCGGTAAATTACCACAGCGTAAGATCGTGACCGGAGCTGCCAAAGGATATAGCTCTTATGGTAACCAGATCGGTCTTGCAACGGGTCTTGTAAATGAGATCTATCATCCAAATTATGTTGCTAAGCGAATGGAAATCGGTGCTGTTATGGGTGCGGCTCCACGTCGTAATGTAATCCGTGAGAACAGTGATCCGGGTGACCGCATTATTTTGCTTGGTGGACGTACCGGCCGTGATGGTATCGGTGGCGCAACAGGTTCTTCCAAAGCACATACAACGAAATCTATTGATGTGTGCGGAGCAGAGGTGCAGAAAGGTAATGCACCAACAGAACGAAAGATCCAGAGATTATTCCGCCGTGAGGAAGTCAGCAAGATCATTAAGAAATGTAATGACTTTGGTGCAGGTGGTGTATCCGTTGCAATCGGTGAACTTGCAGATGGTCTGCAGGTTGATCTGGATAAAGTACCGAAAAAATATGCCGGCTTAGATGGAACAGAGCTTGCTATTTCAGAGTCACAGGAGCGTATGGCAGTTGTCGTAGCACCGGAAGACGTTGATAAAATGCTTGGCTTTGCAGAAGAGGAAAACCTAGAGGCTGTAGTTGTTGCTGAGGTAACAAAGGAGCCTAGATTAGTATTGTCATGGAGAGGTAAAGTTATCGTAGATATTTCCCGTGCTTTCTTAGATACGAATGGAGCACATCAGGAAGCAGATGCGGTTGTTACGATGCCAAAGAAAGAGGAGAATTATTTTACAAAGGCAGAGCCAAAGAAAGACATTCGCCGTTCTTGGCTGGAAACCTTGAAAGATTTAAATGTATGTTCTCAAAAGGGTCTGGTTGAGATGTTCGACAGCTCAATTGGAGCAGCAAGTGTATATATGCCATATGGCGGTAAGAATCAGTTGACACCGACACAGACAATGGTAGCAAAGCTTCCGGTATTGTCTGGTAAGTGCGATACAGTGACGATGATGAGTTATGGTATGGATCCATATTTATCTTCGTGGAGCCCATATCATGGTTCGGTTTATGCAGTAGTATCTTCTGTTGCTAAGATCGTGGCTGCGGGTGGTGATTTCCACAAGATCCGTCTTACGTTCCAGGAGTATTTCCGTCGTCTGGGAACAGATCCGAAACGTTGGGGTGAACCAATGGCAGCGCTGTTAGGTGCATATGATGTTCAGATGAAACTTGGACTTCCATCCATTGGTGGTAAGGACAGTATGTCCGGTACCTTTAATGATATTGATGTACCACCTACGCTATGTTCTTTCGCGGTTGATGTAGATCATCTGCCAAATGTTGTTTCACCGGAACTGAAACAGGCGGGCAACGTACTTGTGAAGTTCACGATGAAGAAAGATGAATACGATCTTCCGGATTACGGTCAGGTAATGGCAATGTATGACAAGATCACTGAGATGATCCACAGTGGTCTGATCCAATCTGCTTATGCGATCGGATTTGGTGGAATATGTGAGGCTGTCAGCAAGATGGCATTCGGTAATGGTCTGGGTGCTGTTATGGATGACGGTTTGACGATTGATGATCTCTTTGCAAAAGAGTACGGTTCTATCATTGCAGAAGTACCTGCAGACCGTTTAGAAGACATTACGACAGAATATACGAGGATTGCGCTTGTAACGGAGCAGCCAAACTTTGTGATCGGCAGCGAGAAGATTGCGATGAAGGAAGCGTTAGAGGCTTGGACAGGTACTTTGGAGAGTGTTTTTGCAACACGTTCTGATGTGGAACAAAAAGAACTGGAAGATAAAGTATTTGATGCCGGTAAAGTATACACGGCTGCGAATAAGATCGCTAAGCCGAAGGTGTTTATTCCTGTATTCCCGGGAACTAACTGCGAGTATGATACAACAAAGGCATTCGAGCAGGCTGGAGCACAGGTAAAGACTGTAGTATTTAAGAATATGACAGAAAGCCAGATCGTAGAGTCGGTAAATGCGTTCGAGCAGGCCATTAAGGAATCCCAGATCTTAATGTTCTCCGGTGGATTTAGTGCCGGTGATGAACCGGATGGTTCTGCGAAGTTTATCGCATCGATCTTCCGTAATCCAAAGATCATGGATGCAGTACATGAACTGCTGCAGAAGCGAGATGGACTTGCGCTTGGTATCTGTAATGGATTCCAGGCACTGATCAAACTTGGTCTTGTACCATATGGTGAGATCAAGCCGCAGACAGCAGATGCACCAACTTTGACGACGAACAGCATTGGACGTCATATTTCTAAGTCAGTATATACGAAAGTTGTTACAAACCAGTCTCCATGGCTTATGGAGGCAGAGTTAGGTGGAGTATATGCGATCCCGGCATCTCATGGCGAGGGTCGTTTCGTGGCACCGCAGCATGTTATCGATGAATTGTTTGCAAATGGTCAGGTTGCTACCAGATATGTTGATCTGTCTGGCAAGCCAACAATGGATGAAGACTTCAATCCAAATGGTTCTTATGCAGCAATCGAAGGAATCACCAGCCCGGATGGACGTGTACTCGGTAAGATGGCACATTCTGAGCGTATCGGTGAAGGTGTTGCGATCAACATTTATGGTAACCAGAACCAGCATATTTTCGAGTCTGGTGTGAAGTACTTCAAATAAAATTAAAAAAAATAAAAAAATGTGTTGACAATTAATGCAACATCATGTAGAATACTCATTGTGCTTGCGAAAAGCACAGTGAGTAATTCTTCTAAATAGAAGAACGCACGAGTGGCTCAGTGGTGGAGTATCGCCTTGCCAAGGCGAGGGTCGCGGGTTCGAATCCCGTCTCGTGCTTTTTTGTTATATTTAAATATTTTTTGGCGGCTGTTGATGGTCGTGCAGAAATAAAGGGAGTGATGGTTATGAGGCAGCAAGATGCGAGAAACCTGTCCATGGTAATGGATTTTTATGAATTGACGATGAGCAATGGCTATTTTGCCGGACAGGATTTGGATACAAGAGTAGTATTTGATGTGTTTTACCGCGCTAATCCGGATGGTGGCGGATATTCGATTTTTGCCGGATTAGAACAGATTGTAGATTATATCCGTAATCTACAGTTTACGGCAGAGGATATTTCGTATTTGCGAGAGCAGGGGATTTTTGCAGAAGAATTTTTAGATTATCTTGCACGTTTTACGTTCCGAGGTGATGTGTATGCACTTCCGGAAGGTACCGTGATGTACCCTGGAGAGCCGATCGTTACGGTAGTAGCTCCATTGATCGATGCTCAGTTGATCGAAACGGCTGTTTTGCTGGAGGTCAATCATCAATCATTGATCGCAACGAAGACGAGACGTATATGCAATGCGGCAGCAGGCAGAGCAGTGTCAGATTTTGGTGCGAGAAGAGCCCACAATATGGACGCAGCTGTCTATGGTGCCAGAGCGGCAGTGATTGGTGGAGCAACGTCGACCGCTACAGTGTTGGCAGGTCAGATGTTTGATATTCCGGTCAGCGGAACGATGGCACATAGTTGGGTCATGTTTTATAAGGATGAATTTACGGCGTTTGAAAAGTATGCCAGATTATATCCGGATGCAACGGTTCTGTTGGTAGATACGTATGATGTCCTTCACAGTGGCGTACCGAATGCGATCCGTGTGGCGAAAGAAGTATTAGAGCCTATGGGGAAACGATTAAAGGGAATTCGTTTGGATAGTGGTGATCTTGCATATTTATCCAAAAGGGCGCGTAAAATGTTAGATGATGCAGGATTGAAAGATTGCCGGATCGTTGCATCTAACAGTTTGGATGAGTTTACCATTCAATCCCTTGTCAGACAAGGAGCCTGCATTGACAGTTTTGGTGTTGGAGAGCGTCTTATTACATCGAAATCGGAACCGGTTTTTGGCGCAGTTTATAAAATTGCGGCAGTAGAAGAGGATGGTATGTTTGATCCTCGCATTAAGATTTCGGAGAATGTGGAAAAAATTACCAATCCGGGTTGGAAACAGATATATCGTGTGTATGATGAAAATCATAAGGCGATTGCCGATCTGTTAGCCGGACGAGACGAAGAGATTGAAACTTTTGGGGAAGTAGAGTATGTCGATCCGAACAAGCCCTGGAAACGCAGAGTATTTACCGGATGCACATTTGTTCCGTTGCAGCAGCCGGTATTTATTGATGGTCGTTTTGTAGGAACGACCCCAAGTGTAAAAGAGATCGCAAAATATGTGGAACGTCAGCTTTCGGAAGAAATTTGGGAGGAAGAGCAGCGCTTTGAAAACCCGCATAAACATTATGTTGATATGACACCATCTTATTATAAAATGAAGAATGAATTATTGGCTTCTGCCAGATTTGAAGGCTGATAAGTTGTAGAAAGTGAGGATGATTATGAAATTAAAGGTGAGAATTGCCTTGTTTGTTATTTTTGCAGCAGTGATCGGTGGGTTTTATTATGCCTATTTCCCGGCGATCAATATACATTTGGAGATTTTTTGGACAACATTGATCGTTGTTTTTTTGTCGTTGGCGATCATTCTGGGAGCAAAATCATCCATTTCTCAGATGGTTGGAAGATTGTCTAAGAAACCGTCGATCAAGGAATTTTCGTGGTTTGCGAAGCTTTGCAGTGTATTGGTTATCGTATGTGTTGGTGTGCTGATCGTTGGTTCGGCGTTAGGCGCTACGCTATTTCGTTCACGTGCCTATGCAAATCTGCTTCCGGTAGATAAACGGGAATTTACGGAGGATATAGAGCAGTCTGATCAAGTTACAGACATTGCATTGATGGATACGGAGAGTGCCAGGATATTTGGTAATCGTAAGATTGGTTCTTTGTCGGATGTGGTCAGCCAGTACGAGATCGAAGCGGATTATACGCAGATCAGCATTAAAGGACAGCCCATGAAAGTTTCGGGATTGAAGTACGCGAGTTTCTTCAAATGGTGGAATAATCGAAACAGTGGTGTGCCGGGATATGTACAGGTTAATCCGGTGAATTCAGAGGCTAAGTATGTGAAACTGACAAAGCCGATGAAATATGTTCCCTCGGCATATTTTAATTATAATCTGCAGCGTCATGTGCAGCTTACTTATCCAACCAAGATCATTAGCGGATATAAATTTGAGGTGGATGATGATGGAAATCCATATTATATTTGTCCGACAATGACAGCAAGAGTTGGATTGTTTGGCGGCATAGATGTGAATGGTGTGATCATTTGTGATCCAATCGATGGTGAGTGCAAATATTATGCGATTGGAGATTGTCCATCTTGGGTGGATAGTGTATATGATGGACATCTGCTTACGAAAAAGTATAATTGGCATGGTATGCTGTCTGGTGGATATATTAACAGTATTATCGGGCAGAAAGGCTGTAAGCAGGCAACGGATGATTTTGGATATAAGATCATTGGCGATGATGTGTGGGTATATACTGGTGTTACATCGGCAAATGGGGATCAGTCTAATATTGGATTTGTGATGATGAATCAGCGTACCTCGGAGGCGAGATATTATCAGGTGTCCGGTGCGGAAGAACATTCTGCTATGTCTGCCGCAGAGGGAGAGGTGCAGGAAAAAGGCTATAAGGCATCTTTTCCAAGCCTGATCAATGTGTCGGGTACTCCAACGTATATTATGGTTCTTAAGGACGCCGGTGGATTGGTTAAATTGTATGCGATGGTTAATGTGGAGCAGTACAATATTGTTGCAACAGCGACATCTCAGACAAAAGTGTTTGAAGAGTATAAGACGCTCCTAGCTTCCGATGGAAAGCTGGAAACCGAGGAAAATGATCTGAAAGAGGATACGATCACTGTGCAGAGTGTGGAGTATATTGATTCGGATGATGGAACTATGGTATATATCAAAGATACGAATCATCAGGTATATAAACAGGCGTTCAAAGAAGATGAATCGTTGATACGTATTAGTGCCGGAGATGTACTGCACGTGAAGTATCAGCCGATGGATAATGAAATTCATTTGTTGCAGGAGTTTTCCTTCGAAACGAAGTGACGGAGTTTTATAGAATTTTAAGAATATTTTATAATTAGAGCTATTGAATTATTTATACGATCCTTTAGACTTATAAGTGGTTTTAAGATTCGCAATTAAGAATCGCAGGACGGCTTATCGTCAAATATTCTATGAATTTCTGCGCTGTGTATGCAGGACAGGATTTGTTGGATATAGAAGATGGAGGATACAAGATGAGATTAAAAGAACGCATCAGAAGATTTATGCAAGGGCGTTATGGCATAGTGGATCAATATTCAGAGTTTCTGTTTATTGTAGCTATTCCGATGTATATTATCGGAAATATAATATCAATTCGGGTAGTTAGTGCGCTGTTGATGGGTGTTGCATTATTTTTAGTGTTCTACGTTGATTACCGTATAATGTCACGAAATTGCACAAAGCGGTACCGCGAAAATGAACAATATTTGATGTTTGCGGGTATATTCCGTAAGCGTTGGCAGAAGTTTTGTTCTCGCATCAAGGATCGGCGCGAGAATCGTATTTACAAATGTCCATCCTGTAAGCAGCGGATTCGTGTGCCGAGAGGAAAAGGAAAGATTGCGATCACGTGTCCGCAATGTCGGACAGAATTTATACGTAAGAGTTAAAAGGAGGTAATGGTATGCGGGAGATGACGTTTAAGATGGAACGTCCCGGTCTGGTGAAAGCAGGGGATGCAGTGCATGTCAGTGAAAAAAAGACAGCACTGAATTATTCCTATATCATAGAGCCTGCTGTTGCTATGTCCGGCTGTTTTAAGGTAAATGAGAGGATACAGAGCAGAGATGGTATTGTAAAGGACGTAACCCACAATGACCGCGGCTATTATGTAGTCGTGGAATTTGAAAACTAGCATCGAAACGCGTTTTTGCTGTGCTGCCGGAATGTCCGGTGTAAGATAAATGGTAATGCATTGACAAATGAAATTTTGGCACGGGGCAGTCGACAATATAGTGAGGATAGAGTACATTAAACAGAAAGAGAGGATACAATGTTAGAAAAAGGAATCAAGGGAACCGGACGTCAGGTAGTGACGGAGAAACTTACGGCAAAAGAGATGGAAGCGGTGAGCTTGCTGTTTATGCAACGCCTGCGATGATCGCATTGATGGAAGAGACTGCTTACAAAAGTGTTACAGCAGAATTAGAGGATGGCATGGGAACGGTAGGAACATTAATGAATGTGAAACACGTTTCCGCTTCACCGGTTGGTATGGAGATCACATGTGAGACAGAACTGACAGAGGTAGATGGAAGAAGACTGGTATTTACAGTAAAGGCTTATGATACAAAAGGGCTGATCGGCGAAGGCGTACATGAGCGCTTTGTGATCGTTAATGAAAAGTTTCAGGCAAAAACTGACAGCAAAAAAGAAGCTTAATAATTCTGACAGCAAAAAAAGAAGCTTAAGGATTTAGCCATTAAAAAACGCTTAAACATTACAGTTTAAGCGTTTTTTGTTAGGAGAGTATTTTACGGTCCTTTTTGTTCAGGTATTTTGATTTCACTTTTAAAAATAAGATGGATAACGTCCGTTTTTCGTAGGGACGTTATCCATCTTCGGCTGTTTTTTATAAATGTTCCGCTTAGCGTTTATTGCTCTGTTTCCAAATCTTCATCTGTTCTGCCTCTGCGATCAACTGGTCGCGGAAATCAGGATGAGCCACGGAAATAATGGCTTCTGCTTTCTGCCAGGAGGAAAGTCCTTTGAGATTAACAATACCATATTCGGTTACGAAGTAATGAACATTGGCACGTGTATCTGTTACAATAGAACCATTCGCCAAAGTAGGACGGATTCTGGAATTTACGGTGCCATCCTTAGCGGTGAAAGTAGAAGACATGCAAATGAAGGATTTACCACCGTTGGAAAGGTAAGCGCCTAATACAAAGTCTAACTGTCCGCCTGCACCGCTGATCTGTTTGGTTCCTGCACTCTCAGCGTTGATCTGTCCGTACAAGTCAATATCCACTGCATTATTAATGGAAATGAAATTATCCAATGCGGAAATGGAGCGGATGTCATTGGTATAATTGACCGGGGCACTCATGCACTGAGGGTTTTCGTCTAAGTAGTCATATAATTTTTGTGTTCCGGCACCGAAAGCATATACCTGACGGCCTTTATCAATGCTCTTGTTCATGCCGGTGATCTTGCCGGCTTTTGCAATATCCACAAAGGCATCTACATACATTTCTGTGTGTACACCAAGATCTTTAAGGTCGGACTTAGCAATGAGAGAACCGACTGCATTTGGCATGCCGCCGATACCGAGCTGCAGGCAGGCACCGTCTGGAATTTCATCTACGATATATTTTGCAACAGCTTCATCTACTTCTGTAGCAGGAGCAGCAGCGCCCGTTGCATCAATAGCCGGATTGGAGCCTTCTACGATCATGGCCACCTGACTGATATGGATTCCCTCTTCAAATCCACCTAAGCAGCGAGGCATATTTTCATTAACTTCCACGATAATAATCTCTGCGCGCTCACAGACAGCAGCCATATGAGAGGCGTTTGGTCCAAAATTGAAATAGCCGTGTTTGTCCATTGGAGCTACCTGAAACATTGCTACACGGGAAGGGGTAGCGGAGTCGCGGTAATAACGCGGCAGCTCGGAGTAACGGATCGGATTATAAAATGAGAAATTTTGTGCGATTGCTTTACGTTCGATGCCGCCCATATGCCAAGAATTCCAAGTCATATGCTGTGCAGGAGAGTCAATCTTGAAAATCTCCGGAACGTGCATTAAAATACCGCCTCTGAAGTTTACATCAGTCAATTCCGGAAGACGTTTTGCCATAGCAGCATCCAAGGCTACCGGCGTACCTGTGCACCATCCGTAATCAACCCAGTCGCCGGAATTGACAACTTTGACCGCATCTTCTGCGGAAGTTAGCTTTTCGTTGTACATTGTTTGAAAGTTCATATTCTTTCTCCTCCATATCTGTTTTGAATTGAGAATCCGAAAGTGTAGAAGAAATTTCAGATCCTATGTAAAACTCTTATCTAATAAAATAGCACGAAATCATTTTATTCGCAACAAATCGCAGAGAAATCTTTGCTGACAAATTTTGTCGGAATTCCACAAACAATGAAAGAAAAATGCTTGCTAATTATTTCAATTTGATATATCATAGAGGCAAAGAGTGCATATGGAACGCTATATATTGTATGGATTGTTCTGCACATATCAAACAAGGAGGATTTAGTTATGGCAAAGAAAGTTGTTTTGGCAGGCGCATGTCGTACTGCAATCGGTAAAATGGGTGGAGGATTGAGCAAGACTCCGGCACCAGTGTTAGGTTCTATCGTTATCGAGGAAGCTCTTAAGAGAGCAGGAGTTCCAAAGGAAGAAGTTGATCATGTATATATGGGCTGTGTAATCCAGGCAGGTCTTGGACAGAACGTAGCACGCCAGGCATCTATTAAGGCAGGTCTTCCTATTGAGACACCGGCAGTTACAGTAAATGTCGTATGTGGTTCTGGTTTGAACTGTGTAAATATGGCAGCTCAGATGATCGAAGCAGGAGATGCTGACATCGTTGTTGCTGGTGGTATGGAGAATATGTCGATGGCACCATATGCTATGATGCAGGGCCGTTTCGGATACCGTATGAACAACGGTAAGTTAGTAGATACCATGGTAAATGATGCACTTTGGGATGCATTCAATCAGTATCATATGATGATCACAGCTGAGAATGTTGCTGATCAGTGGAATCTTACTCGTGAAGAGTTAGATGAGTTTGCTGCAAGCAGTCAGCAGAAATGTGAAGCTGCAATTGCTGCAGGCGGATTTGATGCAGAGATCGTACCTGTTCAGACAGGTGTAGATAGAAAGACAAAAGAGCCAATCATCTTCTCTAAGGATGAGGGACCTCGTGCTGGAACAACAGCAGAGAGCCTTAGCAAGCTGAAATGCTGCTCCGGTAAAGAGGGCGGTGTCGTTACAGCTGGTAACGCTTCCGGTATCAATGATGGTGCTGCAGCAATCGTTGTAATGAGCGAAGAGAAAGCAAAAGAACTTGGTGTTACTCCAATGGCAACATTTGTTGGCGGTGCATTGGGCGGTGTTGATCCATCTATCATGGGTGTTGGACCGGTTGCATCTACGAACAAGCTTTTGAAGAAAACGGGTCTTACAATTGATGATATGGATATTATCGAGGCAAATGAGGCATTTGCAGCACAGTCTGTAGCAGTTGCTAAGGATCTTAAGTTCGATATGTCTAAAGTTAATAAGAAAGGTGGAGCAATTGCACTTGGTCATCCGGTTGGAGCATCAGGCTGCCGTATCCTT
>ERZ859980.850-NODE-850-length-15484-cov-1.826042_pt1 | contig 15484 bp, 17 predicted proteins | sample MGYA00509984_ERZ859980 | MGnify/ENA primary metagenome ERZ859980 (study PRJEB30046, sample SAMN00715173) | human gut metagenome | study: EMG produced TPA metagenomics assembly of the A metagenome-wide association study of gut microbiota in type 2... | reverse complement strand
CTATCATCTTCGGCGGCAGACGTGCAGCTACAACTCCTCTGGTTTACCAGTCATTCAGTTGGCAGCACGGCACATATGTAGGCTCTGCAGTTTCTTCTGAAACAACAGCAGCAGCTACAGGTGCAGTAGGCGTACTCCGTCACGATCCTATGGCTATGAAGCCCTTCTGCGGCTACCACATGGCTGATTACTGGGCACACTGGCTCGAAATGGGCAAGAAGCTCGGTGACAAGGCTCCTAAGATTTTCAACGTTAACTGGTTCAAGCAGGACGAGAACGGCAACTTCATCTGGCCCGGTTTCGGCGACAACATGAGAGTTCTCGACTGGATCATCAAGAGATGTGAAGGCACAATCGACGCTGAAAAGACTCCTATCGGCTACCTTCCTAAGAAGGGTGACATCAACCTCAAGGGTATCGAGGATGAGGTTACATCAGAAGTTGAAGACAAACTGCTCGCAGTTGACAGAGACCTCTGGAAGAAGGAAGTAGAAGAGATGAAGGAATTCTACAAGCAGTTCGGTGACAAGCTCCCCGACGGCTTAAAGCAGGAACTCGCTGATCTCGAAGCAAGACTTGGCTAATCCATAACCGAATAAACTCCGATCCCCTGTTAAGCGATTAACAGGGGATTTTCTTATGCTTCTCTCTTAGCCGATTCACTGTAAAGCAAATACCGCACTGTTGTCACGGCATTATATACGGCAAAACGGCACCGGAAAATTTCCGATGCCGTTTCTGTATAAAATATATTAACCCAAAATTGTCTTATTCCTTTACACCACCGAGTGAAACACCGGCGATGATGAATTTCGATAAGCAGAAATAAACGATGATAACAGGTATGATTGCTATGAAAATGAACATATAAACCTGACCCATATCAAACTTTAAGAAGTCTGCTGAACGAAGCTGTGCGATCATGATAGGCATTGTCTTCTTTGTGATGTATCAATGATCAACGAAGGAAGGAAGTAGTTGTTCCATGATGCAACGAAGCTGAATATTGCCTGTACTGCAAGAGCAGGCTTCAGCATAGGAAGAACGATCGTGTTGAATGTTCTGAATTCACCCGAACCGTCTATTCTTGCCGCCTCGATAATATCAATCGGAAGCGAGCTCTTCATGTACTGAATCATGAAGAAGAACACCGCAGGAGCTGCAATAGCAGGAACTATAAGAGGAATATATGTATCTCTTAAGCCCCAGTCGGTACACATACTGAAGAAACCGAGTGCAGAAACCTGTGTAGGAATCGTCATGATAAGTAATATGAAGTTAAAGATAAATTTCTTACCTTTGAAGTCATATACATGAATTGCATACGCTGTCATTGCCGAGAAATAAATTGATAATACTGCTGTACACGCTGCGATAATCAAGCTGTTGATAACACCGTTTATTACAGGTATCGTTGTGTTTGAAATCGCACTCTGGAAGTTATTGATAAATTGGCTTCCCGGCAGGAACGAAAAGCCGGACATAATATCGTAATGTGAACGGCTTGCGTTAACAAGCAGGATGTAGAAGAAGAACAAACACAGGATTGAGAAGAAGATAAGAACGATATAACAGATTATTCTGTGAATAATAAGCGTAGGCTTTACCTTCATATCCGGATCAGTTCTGTTCTGCTGAAGTGCTGAGGTATGTTCAAGTACCTTATCCTTTTTTGCCATGATACTTACTTACCTCCTTTTTTAGACTTCTTGTTGCTTCTGTCAGCAGCAAAGAAGTAGTAAACAACCAGGCTGAGTGCCGCACAAATAATGAATATAATTACTGAAAGTGCACCTGCCATACCATAGTTCTTAGATGTACCGATCTGTTCGTTCAGATACATAATAAGCGTCTTGGTAGTATTATTCGGGCTTCCCTGACCGTTAGTAAGAATCTGCGGTACATCGAACATCTGAAGACCGCCGATCAGCGAAGTGATCATAACGTATACGAGTATAGGTCTGATAAGAGGAAGCGTTATCCTCCAGAATATCTGTGAGCTGCTTGCACCGTCGATTTCAGCAGCCTCAATAACAGATTCGTTGATACCCATCATTGCCGCCATCAGCAGAATTGTCGTGTTGCCGAACCACATAATGAAGTTCATGAACGCTACAAGTCCCATCGTACTGCCTGTGTAGCTGAGGAATCTGAAAGCCTCGCCGCCGGTAGTATGCTTGATAAGCTCGTTGATAGGTCCGATATCGGAGAATATTGAGAATATCAGCATTGCAAATGCAGATGCCATGATAAGGTTAGGCATATACATTACAGTTTTGAAGAATCCAAGACATCTTAAACGAAGTCTTACATTAGTAAACCAGTAAGCAAAAAGTAATGAAATGATTATCTGCGGAACAAATCCCAGTACCCACATGATAAGCGTATTCCATGTGAGCACAAGTATATTGCTACCTTTACTCATATCAAAAATTGCCACAAAGTTATCAAATCCGACAAACTCCGGTCCTACCCAACTAAGACCCGACTTGAAGTATTTGAACACACTGTAATAGAAAGTCTGAATAAGCGGCCAAGCCTGGAAAACAAGGAAAACTAATGTGAACGGGAGCATAAATATGTAGCCCCATTTTTTATATTTCCCGATTTGTCCTTTTCTGGCTTTTACCGGCGCACTTCCTGCGTTAGCTGCCTGAGCCATAAAAACACTCCTTATAAAAATCTCAGTATATTCTCCATCTTGAGCAGTCAAGTATGTTAATAAGGCGGAAACATCGGTAATTCGCCCCATTAACATACTTGACTGCGAATTCACAGAACCCGCAGTCAAGATGAAGGTCAATATTGTTTAAGCCACAAAGCCTTGATTATGCGTTAGCGGGCTTCTTGAGCTCAGGATACTTAACAATAGCAGCCTCATAGAAGTTCTTGAGTGCTGTATCCTTATCAACAGTACCGTCGAAGTATTCCTTGAACTTAGCCTGGAATGTCTCGTTAAGACCCTGGTCGTAGATAGAAATCTTGCTCATATCGATCTTGGGAGCTGTTTCAACGAACAGAGCGATGTGGTTCTGACCGCCTAAGAAGGCTGACTTGAAGTCAGAAGCAGCGAGTTCCTTCATTGCAGCTTCGTTGTTGTAGTAGTCCTGTGTATCCTTTGTGAACTGAACGCCGAAGTCCTTGTTGCAGCAGAATGCCTTCATAACATCGCCAACTAATGCAGCGTTGTCTGTGCCCTTTGCAGCAGCGAGCCAAGTACCGCCCCAGAAGTAAGCCTGAGGACCGTAGCAAACTGCCCAGTCACCGTAACCGCCGTTACCTACTTCGAGCTTACCGCCTTCTTTTTCCTTAACTGCAAGTGAGTTACCTGCAAGTGTGAAGTTGATGCCCCATGTTGAGTAGAAGAAGCCGAATACCTTACCTTCGGGACCCTGGTCAGCAGCCCAAGCATCAGTCCAAAGAGATGTCTTGTTGTTATAACCCTTGTCTGTGTATGTCTTAGTCTGGTCAACCCACTTCATGATGTTGGCGTCAACGATGATTTCCTTGTTTTCGTTTACCCAAGGAGCAGCAACGTTGTTTGAGAAGGTTCTGTATGCATCATCATAACCTGAGAGCATCTTGTAACCCTTATCAGCAGCCTTAGCAGCTACTTCGTCAAACTTTGTCCAGTCAGCGAGAGCTTCCTGTACCTTTTCGGGATCGTCTGTGCCGAGAACGTCCTTAGCAATTGAACGTCTGTAAGCATACAGACCGGGAGTTGCCTGCCACGAAACACCCTTCAGTACCTTTGAGCCATCCTGAGTTGTGCAAACGTCCTTTGTATACTGATACATACCTGAAAGATCTTCGTCAGTAAGACCGAGTGACTTAACATCAAGTGTGTACTCTGAGTTAACATACTTGAGAGCGTAGTCAGCTTCAAATAAGAACATATCGATCTTGTCGTCAGCAGATGCAGCTTCGTTCTTGGGAAGGTCTTCATCGAGCTTGTTCTGATAAGCGTTGTTAGCGTTTTCAGTTTTCTTGAAGTTAACTGTAACGCCCTCAGGCATCTTATCCTTTAAGTACTTATTAAAGTAGTTCTCGAACTCTTCGTTCCATACAGCGATGTTAAGAGTCTTGCCTTCGCCTTCCTTAAGTGTGAACTTATCGGAAGTTCCTGCGTTGCTTGAATCATCAGTCTTGCTTGAATCATCAGTCTTGCTTGAGTCTTCAGTCTTGCTCGAATCTGTTGTAGAAGATCCTGCTGAGCTTGTAGCGTTGCTTGAGCAGCCTGCTACTGCGCCCAGAATTGATGCAGATGCTAATACAGCTGCTAAAATTCTTTTCTTCATTGGTAATTCCTCCAGAAGTATTCATTGTTGTGAATAGCTATCGCTTTCACTGCCTGACCTTGCGGCCTCATTAAAGAGGAGCTGTAAACAATCCCCCGGTAAGAACAGGCTTCCGGTTGAAGCTCCTGTGACATAACGGTATATACTGCCGTATATGTAACAATGGATAATTCACTAAAAAGACCTGTAGCTTGTCAAAAGTTTTGTTCACTTTTTCCTCGTTGACATAATCATATCACACATTTCACAAATTTGCAAGCATTTTAAGCTCTCAGTTGTGTTTTTTTACCGTAAACGATTACAAAAAATGTTTTTTTGGCACTTTTCCGTCATCATGCACAAAAATCTGTTACATTTTTGTAACAATTCGGTCGCAACTTTATTACTGATTTTCCCTGTTTTCCCCTCTATAATCGGAAATTCTTCAATTGTAACGCTGTGTAAACGATTTTATGTTAATTTAGTTCACAAAAAGTTTATAAAGTAATTAATGTACATATAGCACAAAAACAAAGTGCGACTATTGTTGAAAAAGCACAATTTGAGAGATTTTCTGCTTTAGCACTTGAATTTGTTATTAAAATAAGGTAAAATGATATAGTAACAAGTACGGAGGGAAAGCATGGGATCTATGAATAAAATACAGCTTACAACAGCTTTGATAAGCCTCGGTAAATTTTCATATATGTCTTTTTCTACGCCGTATTATAAGAATAAGTGTATTTTTTAAGCTGTGCAATTGTATTACACAGCTTTATTTATTTTCTGAAAGGATGTTCGTAAATGAAAAAAGTAGCAATAGTAATGGGCAGTGATTCCGATCTGCCTATCGTTAAAAAAGCAGCTCAGGTGCTTAAGGACTTCGGTGTTCCTACAGAGCTTCGTGTTCTCTCCGCTCACCGTTGCGCCGCAGAGGTTTCCGAGTTTGCAAGAAACGCTGAGAAGAACGGCACAGGCGTTATCATCGCCGCCGCAGGCAAAGCCGCTCACCTTGCAGGAGCTATCGCCGGTCAGACTCCCCTGCCGGTTATCGGTATCCCGATAAAAGCAAGCGCACTCGAAGGCATAGACGCACTTCTGTCTACAGTACAGATGCCCGCCGGAGTTCCCGTTGCTACAGTAGCTATTGACGGTGCGGCAAATGCGGCATTCCTCGCCGTACAGATCCTTGCAGTATCAGACGATGCCCTTATGGAAAAGATGAAGGCATACCGTGCAGCACAGACCGCAAAGGTTCTTGAGGCTGACAAAAAAATGGAGCAGGTACTTGCCGAGCTTTGATCGGTGTACTATATATAATGTAATCAATAAATACGGCACAGCCGCTGAAGAAAGGATAAAAAAATGGAAAAGAAAGAACAGCTTTACGAAGGAAAGGCAAAGAAGGTATTCGCAACCGATGATCCCAACCTTGTTATCGTATCCTACAAGGATGATGCAACAGCATTCAACGGCCTCAAGAAAGGCACTATCTCAGGTAAGGGCGTTATCAACAACAAAATGACGAACTATATGTTCGGTCTGCTTGAAAAAGCAGGTGTTCCCACTCACCTTGTTAAAGAGCTGAACGACAGAGAAACACTCGTTAAAAAGGTTTCTATCGTTCCCCTCGAAGTAATCGTAAGAAACGTAGCCGCAGGCAGCTTCTCGAAGAAGCTCGGCATCGAGGAAGGTACAAAGCTCCTCTGCCCCACACTTGAATTCAGCTACAAGAATGACGATCTGGGCGATCCTTTCATCAACGACTACTATGCGCTTGCACTCGGTCTTGCAACAAAGGAAGAGATCGACCTTATCTCAAAGTACGCTTTCAAGGTAAATGAATTTATGCTTGACTTCTTCAAGAAGCTCAACATCGACCTTATCGACTTCAAGATTGAATTCGGTAAGACCTCAGACGGCACAATAATCCTCGCTGACGAGATCTCTCCCGATACTTGCCGTTTCTGGGACAGCACAACTCACGAGAAGCTTGACAAGGATCGTTTCCGTCGTGATATGGGCGGTGTTGAGGACGCTTACGCTGAAATAATGAAGCGTCTTATGGGCGAATAATCCCGACAATTGAAAAGAATCTAACAGGAAAAGGCAGGATAATATATGGGTGGATTTTTCGGCGCAGCGTCAAATAACGACTGCATAACCGATGTTTTCTTCGGAACAGACTATCACTCCCACCTCGGAACACGCAGAGGCGGTATGACCGCATACAGCCCCGACAGAGGCTTTCAGCGTGCTATCCACAGTATTGAAAACTCACCGTTCAGAACAAAGTTTGAACAGGACGCTACGGATATGAGGGGAAAGCTGTGTATCGGCTGTATCAGCGATACCGACCCTCAGCCCCTGCTGGTGCGTTCAAAGCTCGGTATTTATTCGGTATGCAGTATCGGCATAATCAGAAATGCCGAACAGCTTTCAACTGAGCTGCTCGAGAGCGGCTGTGCAAACTTTGAAACAATGAGCAGCGGCAGTATAAACTCTGGCTCGCTCATCGGTGCGCTTATCGCACAGAAGGACAATTTTACCGACGGTATAAGATATGCCCAGAGCAAGATTGACGGTACAATGTCCCTTATCATTCTTACAAAGGACGGAATTATCGCCGCAAGGGATCAGTACGGCAGACTTCCTATCATTGTAGGAAAAAGGAGCGATGGATACTGCGTATCCCTCGAATCATTCGCATTTCAGAAGCTTGGCTACAGCACATATAAAGAGCTTCGTCCCGGCGAAATAGATATGATAACTGCGGACGGCTGTGAAGTGCTGAGTGACGGCGATGAAAGCAAAATGCATATATGCTCGTTCATGTGGACATATTACGGCTATCCGAATGCGGTATATGAGGGTGTGACCGTTGAAACGATGCGTACACGCAACGGCGAGATTATGGCGGAGAACGATATAAAGAACGGTAAACTTCCCGACGTTGACTATGTATGCGGTATTCCGGATTCGGGCGTACCTCACGCAATAGGCTACGCAAACAAGAGCGGTATCCCGTTCGCACGTCCTTTTATCAAGTACACTCCCACATGGCCCAGAAGCTTTATGCCTACCAACCAGACAATGAGAAATCAGGTAGCTAAAATGAAGCTGATTCCGGTCCACGAGCTTATTGAGGGTAAAAAGCTGCTGTTCGTTGACGACAGCATAGTAAGAGGAACTCAGATGAGAGAAACAGTAGAGTTCCTTTATGAGAACGGTGCTAAGGAAGTACACATGCGCAGCGCCTGTCCTCCGATAATGTACGGTTGTAAGTATCTCAACTTCTCCCGCAGCACATCGGAGATGGAGCTGATTGCAAGACAGATAATTGATGAGGCCGAGGGTGCAGATGGTATCAGATTTATCGACGAGTACAGTGACACAAATACAGAGCGCGGAAAGAAACTGCGTGACGAAATATGCCGCAGACTAAAGCTGACATCGCTTGAATTCCAGTCGCTTGACGGAACTGTACGGGCAATAGGCAAGCCACAGTGTGAGCTTTGCACTTATTGCTGGGACGGAAAGGAATGACTCCATTGACAAGCGGTTTGCATGAAGAATGCGGCGTGTTCGGTGTTTTCGCAAAAGAAAAGACCAACGTTGCCGCAACAACATATTACGGATTATTCGCATTACAGCACAGAGGACAGGAAAGCTGCGGCATCGTTGTAAATGATGACGGCGTTTTCAACTCCTACAAGGACACCGGACTTGTGAACGATGTGTTCACTCCCGAGCGTCTTGACGGACTTGGACAGGGCAATATGGCGGTAGGTCATGTACGTTACGGCACGACCGGAGCAAATGCACGTCTTAATGCCCAGCCTATTCTGGTAAATCATTATAAAGGAAGAATGGCTCTCGCCCATAACGGAAACCTTGTAAACACTTACGAGTTACGTCACGAGCTTGAAAAACAAGGCTCTATCTTCCATACGACAAGCGACACAGAAGTTATAAGCTACCTTGTAACAAAGGAACGGCTTGAAGCTCCGTCTATAGAAGAAGCTCTCAACCGTGCGATGAATAAGATAAACGGCGCATATTCGCTCGTTATCATGTCGCCTGCAAAGCTTATCGCCGCCCGTGACGAGAACGGCTTCAGACCGCTCTGCTACGGCATAACAAACGAGGGAACATATATAGTTGCCTCCGAAAGCTGCGCTCTTGACTCGGTCGGCGCAAAGTTTGTAAGAGATCTGCTCCCCGGCGAGATTGTTGTATTCGATGAAAACGGAGTACGCTCCATAAAAGATCATTGCGGCAAGCGTCCGCATACTTTGTGCGTTTTTGAATATATCTACTTTGCACGTCCCGACTCGGTCATAGAGGGTGCATCGGTTCACGAGGCAAGACTTCGTGCAGGCGCATTCTTAGCGCTTGAGCATCCCGTGCAGGCGGATATAGTAATCGGCGTTCCCGATTCCGGAATAGATGCCGCCATAGGCTATTCTCACCAGTCGGGTATTCCCTACGGCATCGGCTTCATCAAGAACAAATACATCGGCAGAACCTTTATCTCTCCCGGTCAATCGTCAAGAGAAGACAAGGTGCGTATAAAGCTGAACGCTGTTGCCAGTGTCGTAAAAGGCAAACGTGTCGTTCTTATAGATGATTCTATAGTAAGAGGCACCACAAGCGGCAGGATTGTAAAATTACTGCGTGATGCGGGAGCTACCGAGGTTCATATGAGAGTATCCGCTCCCCCGTTCCTCAATCCCTGCTACTACGGTACCGACATAGATTCGAGAGAACACCTTATCGCTTGTCATCATTCGATAAAAGAGATCAGCGACATAATAGGCACAGATTCGCTCGGCTATCTGAGCGTGGAAAACGCAAAGAAGCTTGCGGTACACGCAAACGGTTGTGAATGCGGTTATTGCACCGCTTGTTTCAGCGGAGAATACCCCACGAATATTCCCACAGAAATGCACAAGGATAAATTCGACAGAAAAATCAGCGAAAGCAAAGAAAAAACCACCACATAAGGACATCAGTCCCCAAACGGAAGGAATTATTATTATGAAGAACAGTTTTTCAGAAAGCTATAAAGCAGCAGGCGTTGACGTTACCGCAGGCTACGAAGGTGTTCGTCTGATGAAAAAGGACGTTGAACGCACCAATATCCCCGGTGTGCTTACAGGCATAGGCGGATTCGGCGGTCTGTTCCAGCTTGATATTGCAGATATGAAAGAACCCGTACTCGTTTCGGGTACAGACGGTGTCGGCACAAAGCTCAAGCTCGCAATGCTGATGGATAAGCACGATACTATCGGTATAGATGCAGTTGCTATGTGCGTAAACGACATAATCTGCTGCGGTGCAAAGCCTCTTTATTTCCTTGACTATATTGCTATAGGCAAGAACGTCCCCGAAAAGGTAGCCGCTATAGTAAAGGGTGTTGCTGACGGCTGTGTACAGTCAGGCTGTGCGCTTATAGGCGGCGAAACCGCTGAGCATCCCGGAATGATGCCCGAAGACGAATATGACATCGCAGGCTATTCAACAGGTGTCGTTGAAAAGTCTAAGATAATCGACAACAGCACCGTAAAGGAAGGCGACATCATAATCGGCCTTGCTTCCACAGGTGTTCATTCAAACGGCTTCTCTCTTGTAAGAAAGGTGTTCAACATAAACAGCAAGGAAGTTCTCGATGAAGTCCTCCCCACAGGTAAGACGCTCGGTGAAACTCTCCTTACACCTACAAAGATATATGTAAAGCCCATTTTGGAGCTTATCTCAAAGAAGAACGTAAAGGCTATCTCGCATATCACAGGCGGCGGCTTCAACGAAAACGTTCCCCGTTCACTCCCCGACGGCTTCACAGCAAAGATTACAAAGCACAGCTACGAAGTGCCTTATATCTTCAAGCACTTACAGAAAGTCGGAAACATCTCCGAACACGATATGTACAATACTTTCAATATGGGTATCGGTATGACCGTTGTAGTTGACAAGGACGATGCCGATGAAGCTGTACAGATACTCAGGAACGCAGGCGTTGAAAGCTACTGCATCGGTGAAATAATCAAGGGTGACGAGGGCATCTAATTGAGTAATATGAAAAATATCGTTGTACTTGTATCGGGCGGCGGAACTAATCTGCAGGCGCTTATTGATGCCGAAAAGTCCGAGGGACTCGGCGGAGGTAAAATCACCTGCGTTATTGCGTCAAAGCCCGATGCCTACGCACTGACAAGAGCCGCAGATAACGGCATAAAGACAAGAGTGCTTGCAAGACGTGACTATGCCGATGTTGCCGCTTACAGCAAGGCTATGGCTGACGCTTTAAAGGAAGAGCAGGCTGACCTTGTTATCTACGCAGGCTTTATGACAATACTTGACGAGCAGGTATGTGATGCGTTCAGGTATAAGATGATAAACGTTCACCCCGCCCTTATCCCCTCTTTCTGCGGAAAGGGCTACTACGGACTTCACGTTCACGAGGAAGCGCTAAAAAAGGGCGTAAAGGTAACAGGCGCTACCGTTCATTTTGTGACAGCGGAATGTGACGCAGGACCTATCATTCTGCAAAAGGCAGTTGAGGTCAGAAACGGCGACACCCCCGAAATTCTTCAGAAACGTGTTATGGAGCAGGCTGAGTGGAAGATTCTTCCCCGTGCCGCACGTCTTTTCTGCGAGGGAAAGATAACCGTAAAAGACGGCATAACCGTTATCGACGATTGAACCTTATGTCCGCATTCTCCCGACTAAACGGGATTTTGAGGACGTTATAACAAGTTATATTCAGAAAACTGCGTGTTCCACGCAAAACCGCAACAGGAGGCTATATGGAAGTTGTAACACTTGAAAAAGAGCTTAACTCTCTTGCTTATCACGGCAGAGGCATCGTGATAGGAAAATCCGCAGACGGCACAAAAGCAGTAATCGCCTACTTTATTATGGGAAGAAGCGAAAACAGCCGTAACAGAATTTTTGTAGAGGACGGCGAGGGTATCAGAACACAGGCTTTCGATGAAAGCAAGATGGAAGATCCCCACCTCATCATTTATGCACCCGTAAGAGTTCTCGGCAACAAGACGATAGTTACAAACGGTGACCAGACCGACACTATCTATGAGCTTATGGACAAGCAGATGACATTCGAGCAGGCTCTCAGAACAAGAGAATTTGAAGATGACAAGCCCAACTACACACCGAGAATTTCCGGTATAGTCCACCTTGACAACGGCGATATGAATTTCGCAATGTCTATCTTAAAGAGCGCAGACGGCGACGGCTCATCATGTCAGAGATACACCTACGCTTACAGCAATCCTTTAAACGGCAAGGGCAAGTTCATTCACACCTACAAGTGTGACGGCAACCCCCTGCCAAGCTACGAAGGCGAGCCTAAAACAGTTGTTATTCCCGATACGGATATAGACACGTTCACATCAATGGTATGGGAAAACCTCAATGCTGACAACAAGGTTTCACTCTTCACCCGTTACATCGACATTGCCACAGGCAAGTACGAATCACGCATAGTAAACAAAAACAAGTAAGCGAAAGGAACTTTACTACAATGAACGAACTTCAGTTAAAGTACGGCTGCAACCCCAATCAGAAGCCGTCAAGAATATTCATGGCAAACGGCAATTCACTTCCTATCGAAGTGCTTAACGGCAAGCCCGGTTATATAAACTTTATGGATGCCTTCAACGGCTGGCAGCTCGTAAGCGAGCTTAAGAAGGCTACAGGTCTTCCCTCCGCAACGTCATTCAAGCACGTTTCACCCGCAGGCGCCGCTGTAGGACTTCCCCTCACAGACACGCTCAAGAAGATATACTGGGTAGACGATCTCGGCGAGCTGTCACCCCTTGCCTGCGCTTATGCAAGAGCAAGAGGTGCCGACAGAATGTCATCATACGGCGACTTCATCGCTCTGTCGGACAAGTGCGACGTTTCAACGGCAAAGATAATACAGCGTGAAGTTTCCGACGGTGTTATCGCTCCCGATTACGATCCCGAAGCGCTTGAAATTCTCAAGTCAAAGAAAAAGGGCAACTACAATATAATCAAGATCGACCCCGAGTACGTTCCTGAGCCTATCGAGCGTAAGCAGGTATTCGGCGTTACTTTCGAGCAGGGCAGAAACGAGCTGGTTATTGACGATAAGCTGTTCTCAAACATTGTGACCGAGAATAAGAATATACCTGAGAGTGCAAAGATAGATCTTGCAATAGCAATGATCACATTAAAGTACACTCAGTCAAACTCCGTAGCTTACGCTTGCGGCGGTCAGGCTATCGGTATCGGCGCAGGTCAGCAGTCAAGAATCCACTGCACACGTCTTGCAGGCACAAAGGCTGACAACTGGTACTTAAGACAGTCACCTCAGGTTATGGGCTTACAGTTTGTTGATAACATAAGACGTGCCGACAGAGATAACGCTATCGACCTCTACATCGGTGAGGATTATATGGACGTTCTCGCAGACGGCGCATGGGAAAATATCTTCAAGGTAAAGCCCGCCGTATTCACGACAGAAGAAAAGAAAGCGTGGCTTGCAACAATGAAGGGCGTTTCGCTCGGCTCAGACGCATTCTTCCCCTTCGGTGACAACATTGAAAGAGCGCACAGAAGCGGTGTAGAATACATAGCACAGCCCGGCGGCTCTATCCGTGACGATAATGTTATCGACACCTGCAACAAGTACGGTATCGCAATGGCATTCACGGGAATCAGACTTTTCCACCACTGATAAGCTCAGTAAACGGGCGGCACGTCCGCCCGTTATTTTTAAATTACAATAAAGGTATCACTATGCATTTCACTTACACAGATAAAGACATCCTTGACGGCAGATTTGAATTCAGACAGAGCGGTACATTTCGGGTATTGTCACAGTTTGCTGCACTGAAAATAGCAATAGCGTGTATCTTTGAATTGATGTTCGTCCTGTATTCATTAAATATATTGTTGAATGGAGGAGCAATATCTGACAATACCTCAATTATAATAATAAAAATTGCTCTTGCCGTAATTCTGCCGATACTGCCGATATGGTATATACGGATAGTTTCAGATGGCGAGCAACAGTACAGCTACTACGCCGATGAACGTCTTATGCGTATAGCGAACAAACGCCATACCTATATTTTCAGATACACGGACGTTGAGAGCGTAACCTACAAGCCTATGACTTTGTTCAGAAAGCAAAAAGGCTATACTGTTACTGTTACGACAAAAAATACCACGCTGTTCTTCCGTTATATCATGCCGTCAAATGCCGAATTTTTCACCATAGAGTCCACACCGTTCTATATTCTTCAACATCCGCCGATAAAAGCGGAAGAAAGGAAAGACCGATGAAAAAAGCACTATTATTGATTTGCGCCGCATCAATTCTCGTAGGAATGTGCGGTTGCTCCAAAACGATCAAAAACCCGCTTGGCATAAATCCGGATAGCCGTACCACATCATCAACAACCCCCGTTCCCCAGACAGTGACACCGCAGACTACCGCAGTAACTACTGCGGCAACATCAACGCAAACTACAAAAGCGGAAACAACGACCGCAAAGCCCGAAACCTCGAACACGTCAATTACCGACAAGTCCGAAACAAAAAAACCGTCCCCTGCCCCTGCTCAGTATACCCCCGTAGGAAGTCCGACCAAGTATAAAGTAAACAAATTTTCTCTGATGTACGATGACGGAGTATACTTCAATACCGGCGTCAGCGAATATGAAGAAGATAAAAACGAGCTTTATCTTGTACATTATTCCGATGACGGCGAGATCACATCCAATATCGTTGCTATGTGCAGCGATGAGGACGAAGATACAAATGGCAGAACGGTAGCCGAGATCGGCGAGGAATTCATGAGTTATTATGTCGTCGGTGATAATGTCGATTCATCGACCAAGAGCATGGTTAAAATCGGCAACACCGACGTATTTTACGGAACTGTAAAATCTTCTGACGGAGATAATTCCGTTGCCGCAACACAGCACATATATTTTGCCCGCCACGGCAATAAAGTGTACACATTGATTGCTCTGCACCTTGACAATAACGAAGAAGCAGTCACAAAGGCGCTTGAATACACGCTCGGGTCAATGTCGTTTGACAATTCGGTAAACACATGACAGCAGAATTAAAGTCGTTATCTGCGTCATTGACCGCTCCGAAGCTTCCCGATAATCTTTTTACGGTAACAGATGTTGATGCCGAGCTTTCAAAAGTGCGTGATGACGAATCGGATTTTATTGCGGCTGATTTTTCGAGGCTGATATGCGCCGAAACCGATTTTTCGGCTATCTGTTTCAGAAACTGCCTGTTTCACGGATGCCGCTTTACAGCCTGCGATTTTTCCGGATGCACTTTTATAGATTGCGTTTTCAAGGGCTGCGATATTTCAAACAGCGATTTTTCCGAAAGCTATTTCAAAGCCTGCTCGTTCATCTCCTGTAAAGCGGTCGGAACAGCTTTCAAATACTCGTTTTATAAAAACGTCAGCTTTGACGGGGGCAGCTTTGAGTTGTCGGATTTTCAGCGTTCAAAGCTGCAATCGGTAGCTGTGACAGATACCGACTTCTCCTCCGCTCTGTTTTCTTCATGTGAGATAAAACAGACGGAGCTTAAAAACGTTACGCTGGCAAGGTCTGTGTTTTTCGGCACGAAGCTTTCAGGGCTTGATTTCACCTCCTGTAATATCGAAGGTCTTACCGTTTCCGATACGGGAGCGGAGCTAAAAGGCGCAAAGGTCGATGTGTGGCAGGCGGCAATGTTCGCAAAGCTGCTTGGCCTTATCATCGAATAATGAATAAATCAAAAGAAAGAAAGGTATTTTTAACATGAACGTACTTGTAATAGGCGGAGGCGGCAGAGAACACGCCATAATAACAGCCCTTGCAAAATCTAAGAAGGTAGACAAGCTGTATGCCGCACCCGGAACGGCGGTATCTCTAAATATGCCGAGTGCTTTAATGTAAAGGCAACCGATATTGACGGCTGTGTTGAGCTTGCAAAGAAGCTCAGACCCGACTATGTATTCGTAGCCCCCGACGATCCGCTGGTTATGGGTATGGTGGACAAGCTCAACGCAGAGGGCTTCAAGACCTTCGGACCGAGAGCAAATGCCGCTATTCTTGAGGGCAGTAAGGTTTTCTCGAAGGCTCTGATGAAGAAGTATAACATTCCCACTCGGCTTATGAAACCTTCACGGACGCAGACGAGGC
>ERZ859980.848-NODE-848-length-15538-cov-1.627527_pt1 | contig 15538 bp, 14 predicted proteins | sample MGYA00509984_ERZ859980 | MGnify/ENA primary metagenome ERZ859980 (study PRJEB30046, sample SAMN00715173) | human gut metagenome | study: EMG produced TPA metagenomics assembly of the A metagenome-wide association study of gut microbiota in type 2... | reverse complement strand
CTAGTAAAGTTTTTACAAGGGTACTCTTTCCTGCACCGTTTTCACCAACAATACATAGGTAGTCCCCTTTCTTTATTTCAAAATTAATGTCCTTTGCCACTATTTTGTTTTCGTAGCCTAACACTACATCTTTAAACTGTAAAATCATTGTTTCTCTCCATTTTGATATGAATAAGGTTAATTAATTCAATAGTTTCTTTGCTACCTTTACATTTGCTTAACTCAATGTTTTCCTAAACTGCTTATTTTTACTTAATTCAACGCTTTTTTAAGCACCTTAACATTTTCTTCCATTAAGCTTACATAAGTTACGCCATTCTTAAACTGATTAAAGGTAACATTGTGGCATGAATTAAACTGGTATTTCTTAGTTCCCGTATCATCGCAAATAGTATCTCCATAGCAGTACTACTTAGTTCCAAATAAAAAATTCCTTTCACATCTGCCGCCTTAACCTTGTCAATTAAAAAAGCTACTGTTTTGGCACTAGGTTCTGTATCTCCACTACAGCCGGCAAAAGCTGCATAATATTTAAGACCATATTCTTTGGCAAAATATTTCAGTGGAAATTTATCTGCAAAAATTATTTCCTTATGCTTGGCACCGGCAACAACTTCTCTAAATTCCTTATCTATTTTTTCAATCTTCTTAATGTAAGCTTTCGTATTATTCTGAAATTCAGCTTTATGCTCCGGCACTAGCTTGCATATTTCATCAGAAATCGCCTGAACGAGCAAAGCTGCCTGAACAGGTGAAGTCCAAATATGCTCGTCATATTCCTCGCTATGTTCATCTTCGCTGTGTTCATCTTCATCATGATTAGCTTCGTTATCTTCGCTGTGGTTATGCTCCTCTTCACTATGAGAATGTTCATCATGATCATGCTCATTTACAGCAAAAACTCCTTCACTTTCTTCCTCTGTTAAAAGCTTGTGGTCATCTATATAGTCCATCATTCGCATCGCTGTCTGATTCTTGTTGTCAAGAGATTTAAGCACCTCTTCCACCCAGTTTTCTATTGAGCCACCATTATAAATAAACAAATCCGCCTTATTAATTGCTACAACATCTTTTGGCGTAGGTTCAAAAGAATGATCGTCCTGCCCCGGTGAAACCAAAAGTTCCAAATCTATATCTTTGACATCTCCGATTACGGCTCTTGCGAAGTCATAATACGGAAACAATGTAGTCATTATTGTTAACTTGGTATTCTTTTGTTTTCTTTAGTATTAGTTGTGGTGTTGCAACCAACCATAGATACCATCAAAACAAAAATCAAAGCCAAGTCCACGATTTTTTTTACTAACTTCATATATGCTCCTTCTTGATTTTCATACAATTTAGTTTTCCCCATTCTTCGTATATGCTCCTTCTTGCTTTTCATACGATTTAGTTTTCCTCATCCTTCATACAGCACTTGTCGCATTTACCATAAAACACTGTCTTTCTTGGATTAATATTAAAATGATGGTCAGCATTCACATGATTATATAACTCTGCCAAATGATGACATGACATCTTCGTAACCTGTCCACACTTCTCACATTCAATATAGAAGCAATCCTGATTTTTGCCCTCTTCTACATACTGATAACAGGCTCCCTGCTGCTTCTCCACATTAATCCTTGCAACAATGCCATCCTTTTCCATTTTGTCCAAGTGTCGGTAAATGGTCGTCAGCCCTACAGCACAACCTTTATCTTTTAAATATTTTTCTATATCTGTAACTGTTACGTATTCTTTTTCCTGTAATTTCAAGCAATCTAAAATAGCAGATTGTTGTTTTGTTTTATATTTTCCTGCCATATTAACACTCCTTTACCAATTTGAAAACTATTTTCATTTTAGCCTCTTTATTTTACTCTTGAGTCTATAAAAAGTCAATGAATTTGAAAAAGATTTTCATTTTGTATTTTGCTTTATATTGTAATATAATATTGTTATATTTTACGAAAGGACAATAATACTAAAAATAGTATTCTAGGACAACAACTATGAAATTTGTAAGGTTAAGTTCAAATTTTCCTGTTACTAAATTGGAAAATAATTTGAAAAAAGCCAATTATTACAAAGATGGCGATGAAGCTTATACCCTATGGGATGTGGGTGATTTTGATAAAAACCAGTTAGGAATCCATTTATCCTACAACAGTGATAAGAAAAAAATTGTTGCATATTATGAAGATGGCGTAGAGCACAAAAACTTTTTTGCACCAATTACAGAAGTTTTTACAGGAAAGATTGTAGAAAAGGATGGCAAAACATCTGTTAAAGGAGTTATTCGTATGTCTCCTGTTTTTATATTACTATTATTCTTTGCTACATTGCCATCATTGGTTTATTTATCGGTCTTAAAGACCAACGTGCCAATATAGCAGTCATTGCTTGCGTATTTGTCGTTTATTTTATGTATGCCAAAAAAGCTTACAGAGACAACATGACAAAAATAGCAATGTTTTTAGGTTCCATTACAACCGGTACTCAAAAAATCAAAAAGGCAAACCCTAACAAGAAAAAAGGTAAATGGGCAGGCAAGCATTATTAGAAAAAATTTATCTTTGATTTTTCTCAAATTCAAATAAAGCCCCGATGGTTAGATTAAAAATCCAACTAACGGGGTTTTATATTTCCAAATCTTTGTTTCTCAGCACTCACGCAATTTTTACTAAGCATTAAAGAGCTTAAAGGAGCAGATATTTTTCAATTGCCTGCACACAACCATCATGGTCACAGTCTTCAACTACTACATCTGCTATTTTTTTCACATTGTCATTAGCATTTCCCATTGCCACTGAGAGGCCTGCTCTTTTTAAAACATCTAAATCATTATCAGCATCGCCTACAGCAATTGTTTCATCTATTGATATGCCAAGATGCTCGCACAATTTCTGCAATCCCAAGCCTTTTGTTGTATTCTTAGCTGAAACTTCAAGGGAAGTTGTCTCTGCATTTGCTAACACAACGTCCAACCCTTCTATGGCTTTTCTTGTTTCTTCTCTGTCTTCACTACTTGTATGGTAAAGATTCAGTTTTGCAACCGGTTGTTTATTGTCATTGTAAAAATCAAGCATATTCTCCACTTTCACCGCCACTTCATTGAACATTGGCTTGTATATTCCCATGTGGAAATCTTCCATATGCTCATAATCTTTTTTCTGAACAATGGATTCTTTTGTAATCATTTGAGGCATAATGTCTTTATCCTTAATGTAATTTAAAATTTCGTCCATTATCTCAACTGAAATTTCATTTGCATAAATATCTTTCTTTTCTTTTATGTCATAGACAATTGCTCCACTTGTCATAACCATATATCTCATTCTTGGAATTAATTCTATATACTCTTCCAGTTCAGCTAACGCTCTACCTGTACATAAAATAACTTCTTTTCCCCCATCAAAAGCCTTATTGATTGCATCTAAAGTTTCTTTTCGTACTTTCTTTTGTGAGTTAAGAAGCGTGCCGTCCATATCAAAGGCTATCATTTTATATTTACTCATAATTGTTTGCTCCTTTCTGTCCATTCTTGTATAATTATACAATTTTGTCACAGATTTTAGCAACAAATTCTTCCTCTAAAAAGCCCGATATAAGTAGCTCATTTTCACTTATAACATTGAAAAATCCTTAAGATTAAATACTTCTTATAAATGAAATATTAATCCTAAGGATTTTTAATTTAAGTTCTTTTTTAAATTCTATTTTAATTTTTGTTATAAAACTTTGTTTTAGATTCTGTTTTGAATCTTATTCCAAAATTAATTTTTTTGAAGTTTAATTTATTTAGCATTTCGATTATTTTACATGCTCGTAAATATCGTCTGTTAATTTCTTAATAATTCTTTCAACTTCTGCAACTGCATCGTCCATTGGTGTCTTCTGCTTGTCAATCTGCTTATCTCTTGTTGAGATTTCAACAGCATTTTCTTTTAAGTTACGTGGGCTGACAACAACTCTTACAGGTACGCCAAGTAAATCTGCATCAGCGAACATTGCACCAGGTCTTGCTTTTCTATCATCATAGATTACTTCAATTCCCTTGTTCTGTAATGTTTCATATAACTTATCAGCATATTCTTTACATTCAGCATCATCTGAACGTAAGCAGCAAAGGTGAACCTGCCATGGGGCAATTGTAATTGGCCAAATTGGACCGTAATCATCATGTCTTACTTCACAAATTGAAGCTGCCATACGACCTACACCAATTCCATAACATCCCATAATAGGATATTTTTCTTCACCATTTTCATCTGTATATTTGAAATTCATTGCCTTTGAATACTTTGTTCCCAGCTGGAAAATATTGCCAACTTCAATACCTCTTGAAATTGTGATTGTGTGCTTGCCACATTCAGGACAAGTTCCACCCTCTGTAATTTTTGCAAGGTCTAAATATTCAACTTCGCCATAATCTCTTTCAATGTTAAATCCAACATAATGCTTATCAACTTTGTTTGCACCAGTTGCAAAATTATCAACACCCTTTAATGAATTGTCAAATAAAACTGTAATCTTATCTGATAAACCAACAGGTCCGATAAATCCTGCATTTAATTCACAATCTGCTGTGATTTCAGCAGGGTGAATGTCACATCCTAATGCATTAACCAATTTTGTTTCATTTATGTCTAAGTCACCTCTGATAAATGCAACTATGTAGCTGTCATCTTCATTTTTCTGGTAAACTACAGCCTTGCAGGTATTTTCAGCAGGAATATTTAAGAATTCACATAAATCTTCAATAGTTCCCACACCTGGTGTTTCAACTTCTCTCATTTCTTCTTTTGGAAGCTTGTTTTCGTTATGAACGATACTTGGTGCTGCTTCAACATTGGCACTGTATCCACATTCAGGACAAATAGCAATTGAATCTTCACCAGCCGGTGTTAATAACATATATTCATGTGAAAGGCTACCACCCATCATACCTGAATCTGAAGCTACAACAGCTACTTCAGGAATACCACATCTTGCAAAAATTCTGTTATATGCATCATAGCACTTCTGATAATACTGTTCCAAATCTTCCTGTGATGTATGGAATGAATAAGCATCCTTCATTGTAAATTCACGTACACGAATAAGTCCTGCACGAGGTCTTGCTTCATCTCTAAACTTTGTCTGAATCTGGTAAATCATAAATGGATATTTTGCATAACTGTTGGCATATTCTCTTACTAACTGAACTGATGCCTCTTCATGAGTCATACCAAGAACCATCTTGCTTCCTGTTCTGTCTGTGAATCTTAACAATTCTGAGCCAACGCTTTCATATCTTCCTGACTCTTCCCAAAGTGAACCTGGAAGTGCAACAGGGAACAAAACTTCCTGTCCGTCAATTTTGTCCATTTCATCTCTGATAATTGCCTCTATTTTCTGTGAAATTCTTTTCATCGGCGGGAACTGTGAGTAAATACCGTTTGCTACGTTTTTAATATATCCACCTCTTACCATTAATGCATGCTGTCAATTAAGCAGCCCGCAGGTCTTTCTTTAAATCTGTCTCCCACTAATTTTGATAATTTCATCTTTTTTCTCCTAACAATAAAATTTGGTTAGCAGACATAAGCCCACTAACCAAATAATTTTAATATATATTACCTAAAAAATCAACATTACTATGTATTATTATGATACTATTTACTTTTCAATATTGTTTCCACTCACATAATTTTTTATAAACGGAACCATACCATATGCTACAGAATATTTTCCAAGTGGACTATATCCTGCTATCAGAAAAATACTATTAATTGTAAAAAGATAAAAAATATACTTTACAAACAAATTACACCACTTTAATAAAGTTATCTCCCGTTCCTCTTCTCTTTTTCATATTTATAATTTGTAAACAAAACAAGGGATAAAACTATTGAATATAGTTCTATCCCTCTTTTACAACATTAAAATTTTTCTTTGTTTAACACTTTTTTCAAGTGAGCACCATATGGAGATTTTCCATATTTTTCAATTGCATTCTGTAATTGTTCATCACTTATCCAACCATTGTTATAAGCAATTTCTTCCGGTGATGATACAATTATTCCCTGTATGCTTTCTATCTGCTTTACAAATAATCCTGCATCTAAAAGAGAACTTACTGTACCTGTATCAAGCCATGCAAAACCTCGTCCTAAAAGTTCTACATCCAATAAATCTTCTTCTAAATACATTTTATTAAGATCAGTTATTTCCAATTCTCCTCTTGCACTTGGTTTAACTCTCTTTGCTTTTTCTACAACAGTATTATCATAGAAATACAAGCCGGTTATTGCAAAATTTGACTTTGGATTTTCGGGTTTTTCTTCTAACGAAACCACCTTCAAATCATCATCAAACTCAACAATTCCAAATCTTTGTGGATCATCAACCAAATATCCAAAAATAGTTGCTCTGCCTGTGTTTTCATATGCCTTCTTTAATCTTTTAACTAATCCGTGGCCATAGAAAATATTGTCACCTAAAATCATAGCACAACTATCATTACCAATGAATTCTTCACCTATAATAAATGCTTGTGCCAGTCCATCAGGTGATGGTTGAACTTTATATGATAAGTTGATTCCAAACTGACTTCCGTCACCTAATAATTTTTCAAAATTTGGTAAATCTTCCGGTGTTGATATAATCAAAATATCCTTAATTCCAGCTAACATCAATGTTGACAATGGATAATATATCATCGGCTTATCATAAATTGGTAACAATTGTTTACTTGTAACACTTGTTAATGGATACAGTCTTGTACCACTTCCTCCTGCTAAAATTATACCTTTCATATTTACACCTCAATTTCCACTCTTCCGCTAATTATAACTTCGTCAAACAAATCTTTATCCAAATTGCTATTTGTCATTTCCTGTTTTCTAACAGTAGTATAATTACCATCCAGAGTCTCATACATTAAAATATTATCTCCCGGATGAAGACTCTCCTTACTAAAAGTATAAAAGTCCCCTTCCTTTGTTACATCATATTTTTTATTATTTTCAATATTGAAGAAAAATAATTTCTTTATATCTTCTGACTTATTTACTCCCAATAAATATTTGTTTCCATCCTTCAAAAGAGTAAATCTGTTCTTTTGCTGAATAGTCAGAATTGAATATCTTGAATTGAAAGTAATAATCTTATCTCCAACTGTTAATGTTGTTACTTTTGCAAGCTCTTCTGTCAGTCTTGGAGTGTAATAAGTTTTTTCTTCATCCTTTATACAAATTGTATTAAGAACATAGGTTGAACAAGGCAACTCTGTTATGTCTACCTTTCTATCCACCTCATTATATGGCAACTCTATCTTCTTCTGATTAAAATATCTGGTATATACAAATACATTTTCAACAGAGATTTTTTCTTTATCTTCTAATCCAACATAAATTTGCAAATCAATATATATCCTATCATTTTCATTTGAAATCCCCTTTACAGACAAAATACTGTTACTTCTCAACACACTGTTATATACATAAGGCTCAAGTGTTTTTACATTTAGGTCTGTAAACCACTTTTTTTCACGAATAAAATTATATATCTGTTTATATCTTTTTGCAAAAATTCTATCTGTTATATACTTTGTAGTAACCGGCATATCAGAGTTTCCCAGTAAATGTATAAAGAACGCTTTATACTGCATCAGGAAAAATCTGTAACGGTTACATGCATCAACAAAATCCTGATATGTATTTTCTTCATTTTCTTCATCTGCAAGATTATACAGCGGATAGTACAATCGAATTACACTATGCTCCCATATAGCTTTATTATAATCAAGATTTTTCTCAAAATCCTGTATACTTAGCTTTATCTGTGATTGGAATGAATCACATCTATCTGATATCATATGATATTCTGCTGTTTGGTCTGTTAATGAAATTTTTTCATCGTTTTTCTTTTTTCTCCAAAAGTATACGACATCTGTCAAAACACTAATTTTTTTTGCTCTCATAGCTGCTTTATACACAAATATTCTATCAGCTATAAGAAGATTTGCTGGCATTTCTATATGGTTACTTCTCAAGAAATCTGTTTTATACACAGCATTCCAATAAAAAACCTGATTTGTAAAATTTTCTATTTCTTCATCAGTAGAAAGAACTCTATTTTCTACAAATACATTATTTTCATCTGGTGAAATTAAAAAAGTATTCATAAACGCATTTGTTAATTTCATTGGTAAGCCTGATGCAAAATCTGAGCCATCCTGTTCAATTCTGGCAATAAGTTTTTTGTATGCACCATCTGCTACTATATCATCAGAATCAACTAATGCTAAATATTTACCATTGGCTTTTGCTATCCCTATTTGTGAAGAAATAGCACCACCTGAATTTGGTTTTACAATAAGATTAAACTGTGGCTTATCTTTAATATATTCTTTTATAACTTCCACTGAATTATCAGTACTTGAGTCATCTATAACAAATACTTCATATGAATCAATTCCCTGTCTTTCAATAGAGCTTAAGCAATCTTCCAAATACTGTTCATTATTATAGCTTAATACTACCACCGAAAGTGTTACTTTATTTTCCATTCTGAAAATACTCCTTTATCTTACTACATATAAATAATGCCTGTTCTTCTTCTAAATCAGCATATAGAGGTATACATAATATTTTCTTAGATATTTCCCTTGCAATAGGTGTTTCGTTGTAATCTTTAAACAACGGCATGTCATTTATTGCCGGGTAAAAATATCTTCTTGGGTAAATTTCGTATTTCTGTAAATATTCAGTTAACTCATCGGCTGAATACTCATCACCCTCTACAACTATCGGATAATATCCATAATTATACTTAACATTCTCTTTCTTTTTAAGTAGAACAAGCTGTTTTACTTCAGCTAATTCTCTATCATAAACTTCTACAATATGTTTTCTTTTTGCAATGTTATCTTCAAGGTGTCCCATATTAACAACACCCATTGCTGCAACAAACTCATTCATCTTTGAGTTTACTCCCTGATAAATTGTTTCACCATTTGATAAACCAAAATTAGATCTGGAAACAATTTCATCCAACATTTCCTTGGTTTTCAAAACAGCCATTCCGCCCTCAACGGAATTAAATACCTTTGTTCCATGAAGGCTAAACATAGAAGCATCTCCAAATTTTCCAATATCAGTTCCATTCACCTGAACATTAAATGCATGCGCCGCATCATATACCACTTTTAGATTATACTTGTCTGCAATTTTCTGAATTTTTTCTACATCACATGGAGAACCATATACATGAACAGGAACGATTGCAACAGTTTTAGGTGTTATTAATTCTTCTATCTTATTAACATCAATATTATAATCTTCCCTAGTAATATCGCAAAAAACAGGTGTATGACCTGAATTTACAATTGCTAATGTCGTAGAAACAAATGTAAAAGAAGTTGTAATCACTTCCCCTGGCTCTATGCATGACAAAATATTTTGTAAAGTCATATGCCCATTACACTGTAAATCTATATTTTCATAGTCAAATTTTTTCTTCAATAAGTCTATAAACTTATGATACTTAGGTCCGAAATTTGTAATATGCTTTGTTTCCCATATAGATTTTATTTCTTCTGCATATTCTTCATATTCAGGCATTGCCGGTCTGGTAACAAATATCTTTTCCATGATTAATTAATACCTCCAATCAATTAAAGCACTCACACTGTCTAAGTCAAAAACTGGTATTTTACATTTTTTTGAAACATCATATCGCTCTCTAAATGCATCATCAATAAATATTGCATCTTTATGTTTTATGTACTCGCTTTTTAATGTTTCGTCTTTTATATGAATTATTTCATCGAATATAGTTTCATCTATATGATATTTCTGCAAACTTTCGTGAATATTTTCTGCATGACGTGTTAAAAGCTTAATTTTTTTGTTTTTATTTAAACATTGATAAATAAATGCCATTACTTCTGTATTAACAGTCTGCTTATAAGTTATCGTATCATCAAAATCCATATACACATAATTATAATCAATATTCAATATATATTTATTAGATAATGCTCGGTCAACTTCTGCATAATCTAATAGGTTATCAATTGCTTTAATATCATAACCCATAAGCTGATATACAGTATTTAAAATATAATTAAATCCTCTAACTCGGCTTGTAGACATACTTCCGGCTACTCTTGGTGCCATTTCAAGTAATTTATAATGACCGTTTCTGTCTAGTTTTACCTGAAAGAACCATACGCCGTCAAATACAATTTTTTCATTGATTGCATCAGCTATTTGTTTCACTTCTGCCGGTAGTTCAACAATTACTGAATTTACACTAATACCGGTTTTTATTCTTTTTCGCATTCGCATTGATGCAACAACCAATTCTCCTTTACGGTTCGTGAAACAATCAACGGTATATTCCTGTCCTGGCAATAACTCAGAAATAATGTATTCATCGTCCTTTCCCTTAAGTAAGTTTAAATCTTCCATTTTTTCTATTCGCATTATTCCCTGTGATCCTTGACCAATATCAGGTTTTGCAAATAATGGTAAATCCTTTTCTGTTATCTGACTCACTTTAAATGTCTCAGGTATGTACCATTCTCCCTGTAGAACTTCATAAGTTTTTCTCTTGGATCTTGCAATATCACAAGTTGTCTTATTTGATGTGGCAAGTTTACACTTTAGTTCATCTCTACGCTCTGATAAATATAATATTACATCGTCATACGCAGGAATTAACACATCTATATTATTATCTTCAATTATTTTATTAAGTTCTTCCATAAAAGTATCACTTGTTATAAAGGAAATTCCTTCTATGTAATTCTTGTATACCACACGTCCATGTGATGACACTGAACTTAACCCTACCAGGTTAATATGTTTATCATATTTTAAAGCATTATGGACTTCCAAGCCAATTTCAGAACCACATGGAAATACTAAAACATTAATCATCTTAATCCTCTTTCAAAACTATATTTAATACTTTTTCACATGAATGTCCATCGCAATATTTTGCCATTTCATCACAAAAATCACGTAACTTACTATCATGTTCATAATCATATTGTTCAATATTTTTAATTGCATTTACTAAACTTTCATTGTCCTGCAATATTGGTCCTGGTAATGTATCCATTCCCACATACAACCCTCTTGTTTCATTAATATACTCATCTAAATCATAGGCATAGAACAAGATAGGTTTCTTTGCACTGGCGAAATCATAGAATACACTTGAATAATCAGTAATTAAAATATCAGCTATACATAACAATTGCATAATATCCTCTTCACCACTAACATTTAATAAGAAGTTTTTGTACTTATCATCTATTTCTAAGCTATCAGCAATTAAATGATGAAGTTTCACTAATACTACATATTCATCACCAAACTTTTCATACAACTGTTCCACATTAAATGGTAATTCAAAGTCATAACCTCTTACATAATCTCCCTGTAAGTCTCTCCATGTTGGTGCATAAACAATTACTTTCTTTCCTTCTATTGCTGGATAATCTTTATGCAGTCTCTCTACTGCAGCATCTTTTATCTTATCATTATAAAAGATATCATTTATAGGATATCCTTCCTTAATTAATGTTTTCTTAAATCTAAAAGCATTAACCAGCTTTTCAGCACCATAGTCATTGTCTGCTAAGAAATAATCCCAATTCTGACTTTCTTTATACAAATTACCAAAAGCCTGTTTTTCAGGTCCCTCGCATTCGATATCAAATCCCAATTTTTTAAGTGGTGTGCCGTGCCATGTTTGAAGATAAATTGTTTCTTCTCTTTTCTTTTTAACAGGGAACAATATGTTATTTACCCAATATTTTGCTTTTGCTAAATAATAGAAATATTCTGAAGTTCCTCTTTCTACCAAAGTAACATTGCCCGGTATATTTTTGCTATTAGTATCAGGATATGCCCATACATACTTATATCCATCATACTTTGGATTACTTATCATATATTCGTATAAATATTTGGGATTTCCTGTATAATTCTTTCCTAAATTTGCTTCAAAGAAAATCAGCTTTTCGTCAACTTCCTCTGTCTTTAAAGTTTCAAAATACTTTTCTCTGCCTGTTTGGAATCTAATTCCTTTTTCACATTCGTCCTTTGACGTATAGTATATATTTAAGTTATATTGATTTTCACCTAAATAAAACGCCATCACTAATCCCTGATCTAATTCTTTAATATATAAATATCTTTCTTTTGTTGAATAATCAGCGAATTTCTTAACTAAAAATCCTGTTTCCTTAAATCCACCAACGTATTCTACACCCAATCTGAAGTTTAATCTTGCATTATAATACAAATATGGCAATAACTTGTCCATATCAATAATAACACTTTCCTCAACAATTCTTTCAGGGGTATCTATTGCTATACTATCAATTTGTATACTTTTTTTTGAATAATTGTCTGTTAAATAGATATGTATTCTTTGAATCTTTGATAATAGTGAGCATACCTTAAAATTCAAAACAATATTTCCGTTTTTCTCTTCTACATTACAATCAGAGGTAAAGGTATTTTTACCTAAATCAAAATCATACTTTTCGCCATAATATATTGATTATCTTTATTGCTAATTAACAAAATCTGTCTGTCAAAAAAAGTAAGAACATTGCCATATGCTTCTGATAATACGTAATCTTCTACATTTCTTGTTCTAGGTTGAACTAATTTTAACCAGTTTGTTTCTAATTTCTTACTATTTTTTCCATATATCTCAAACTCAAATATATATCTGTCTATTAAATTTATTTCTCTATTCAAAAATTCATTTACATTATCAATTATTATTTGCTGTCCTATTTTGTACTCTGCAACTTTTTCTCTATCATTTGTTTTTAATGCTTTAATGTACAAAACAAACTTGTCGCATTTTTTTGCATCTTTGTTAAAGTTGATAATGAATTTGTTATCACTTGCCTCATATGAAATTCTTTCAATATATTTGTATGCAGGCTTTATATTCTGTATCTTTCCCTTTAATTTACTTGGTTCAAATTTATAATTGTTATTATTTAAAGAAATATATATTTTTGAGAACTCTTCTCTTACAGACATCTTATCATTTGTTATAGATGTTGTGCTAACAGGATAATAAATTCCATTTCCAATACATACAACCTGTAATTCACCATATTCTTCAAAAAGTTCAGCATAATTATCTAGATTTATTTTTCCAGTTAAATCTTTATCAAAAATAACATTATACTCTTTATCTACTAATACGAACTTAATGTTATTTGATTTGTTATCAAGCGCATAAATTTTTGTATTAATTTCCAATGCATCTTCTAATGTTGAAAATTCAATTAAAACATATTCATTATCAGCTTTATTGTATGTTTTTCCACTAATCTTTAAAACTGCATCTTTTACTTCTATATTACCTAATTCTTCACCTTCAAAAGATGCTGTTTTTGAATATCCATTAACCAATGCTTTAAAATCATTGTTTCTTACTAATTTAAGAGTGCTATTGTTTAAACTAAGTCTTACCTGACCATTTTCACTTTCGACTTTATTGTTAGCTTTTCCCCAAACAAATGTCCATTGAGAATACTTGCTATTTTTGTTCTCAATAATAATATCTTCATTTTCAATGTATGCTACTAAATGTGGCATCAAGTTTTCTCTTAATTTTCTACCAAATTTACTTTTTATTATTTTTAAGTAAACCTTTTTAATTACTCTCTTAATCATTCTTCTTCCCACTTCTATTTTATTATCTTTTTTAATACGCATATAAGCACATATCTAACGAATTATACCATATTTTGGCATTGTTTACAATGTTGCCAGGTTATAACCCAATGAATGATGTATATTATACTATGACCAATACAGCTTATGACCAACGCTCCTATAAGGCAAAAAGATTAGCAGATTCTTTTGTAGTATCCGCTAATCCTTTAATATTTCTTATTATATGTTATCTATTCTCATACATTTCTTTATAATAATTCTGATATTCACCTGAAATAATTGTCTTCCACCACTCCTTATTATCTAAATACCACTGAATAGTCTTTTTAATTCCGTCTTCAAATTTTGTTTCAGGAAGCCAACCTAATTCATTATGGATTTTTGTTGGATCAATAGCATAGCGCATATCATGCCCTTTTCTATCTGTAACGTAAGTAATCAAGCTTTCAGGTTTTCCAAGCTCCTTGCATATAATTTTTACAATGTCTATGTTCTTCATTTCATTATGACCACCTACATTGTAAACCTCGCCTACTCTACCATTTCAATAATTAAATCAATTGCTCGACAATGATCTTCAACATATAACCAATCACGCACATTTAATCCCTCACCATATACTGGTAAAGGTTTATCTGCCAACGCATTTGCTATCATTAATGGTATCAATTTTTCTGGAAAATGATATGGGCCATAGTTATTAGAGCAACGACTAATTGTCACCGGAAGTCCATATGTTCTATGATATGCAAGAACAAGTAAATCCGCTGCAGCCTTAGAGCTACTATATGGGGAACTTGTATGAATTGGTGTTTCTTCAGTAAAAAATAAATCAGGTCTGTCTAATGGCAAATCTCCATAAACTTCATCTGTACTTACCTGATGATATCTCTTTATTCCATACTTTCTACAAGCATCCATCATTACCGCTGTTCCCTTAATATTTGTATCTAAAAATACTTCCGGATTTTCAATTGAACGGTCTACATGTGATTCTGCTGCGAAATTCACAACTATATCAGGATGTTCTTCCTCAAATAGCTTATAAATCTCCTCCCTGTCACATATATCAATTTTACAAAAACGGAAATTAGGATTATCCATAACCGGTTCAAGTGTAGATAAATTTCCAGCATACGTAAGTTTGTCTACGCAAACAATTCTATCTTCCGGATGTTCTTTTAACATATAAAAAATAAAATTACTTCCAATGAACCCTGCTCCACCTGTCACAATAATTGTCATTTTATTTCCTCCAAAACATAATAATTTTCTCTTTAATCTTTTCATATTTTAACACGAATACTATTAAGTGGCAACACATCTTACATTATTAAAAAAGCACATAACTTACATTGTTTTGGAAAACTGCTCCTCTTGCTTTACCTGAAATCAGTCCATTTAACTTCTTGTTAATATAAGAAAACTGTTAAAAACATCCACCTCGCCGTACCCCCACTGTCTGTTTGGATAGTCTATATTCCTTTCTCGCCTTGCTCCCCTGATTAAATAATTCTTCACCGATATTCCATTCATATAAGGATCATTGCCATTTACAATTCCCCACTGAAACATTTGTGCGCAACAACCGGCAACCAAAGCTGTACTTACCGAAGTCCCTGTTTTTCTTGTAAAACCACCCTGTAGTATTGCCTTCTTCCCACAGACGGTCCAAAAACATTTACCGCAGGTGCTACCATGTCAGGCTTCACTCTATCATCAATTGTAAAGCCCCTTCCGGATTTGCTGTAAATACTATTGGCAAAATTATCATATCCCCCTACCGATATAACTCCTGTGGCACTTGATGGAACTGTCAGCGTCGTGTCAGATTAGGTTTTAGAAAA
>ERZ859980.845-NODE-845-length-15597-cov-1.577982_pt1 | contig 15597 bp, 12 predicted proteins | sample MGYA00509984_ERZ859980 | MGnify/ENA primary metagenome ERZ859980 (study PRJEB30046, sample SAMN00715173) | human gut metagenome | study: EMG produced TPA metagenomics assembly of the A metagenome-wide association study of gut microbiota in type 2... | reverse complement strand
TGAATAATGGATTAAAATGCCGAAAGCCTGTATTTATGCGGATTTTCGGCATTTACTTTATTAAATGGCTCTAGGTTGGATATATTTATGGGTAGAATAATTGATTGGAAGGGAGATAACAATGAAACAATTATTAATTTAATAAAAATGAAAAAAGAAGAATTCATGTGGAGTGAGTTCTTCTTTTTTGTAATAGGTAAATCTGAGTGAAGGCGCTTTATATGTGCCACTTGTATAAAAATGTTTCAACAACTTAACATAATTAATTTATGTAAAAAAATCATACAATATAGGACACTTCTATAGGCAACGCATACAAAATATGGTAAAATATTACCTATATTTGAGAGTCGGAAAATAATAAAAAAGCAGAGATGCATGGTATCAAAAAAAGATTTTTATTTAATAGAAGTTTATTAAATAAGTAATCGCAAAAAATTGAATAAGGGGTTAGGTAGGTGATAATTTGAAGAAATTACGATTAATTTTACTTACGCTGTTTATGTTTTTATGCGTTGGCTTTGGAAATAATATAATATATGCCAGTGGCGGAGCAGTGCTTGAAGCATCATCAACAGTAACGGAGAAGGACAAGGCAGTTGTAGATATTGATTTGAAAGGAAACACCGGAATTTGGGCACTGAAGTTTAAAGTGGGATACAACCATTCAGCTTTAAAGTTAAAATCAGTACAGAACGGGGAAGTGTTCTCAAAGGGTGACATAACTGAACCGGAAAAGCTGGACAAAGATGAATATGTTTTTTTAGCAAGTTCAAATAGTGTTAAGAATATAGAAAACAGTGGGACGGTAGTAAGACTTAATTTCAAAATTGTAGACTATGCGTTAGAAGGCGATTATCCAATCAAGGTAACTTTGGTGCAGGCTATAGACGCCAAAGGAAACGTTGTTGATATGGACACAGAGGACGGCAATGTTACTGTTTATTATGAAGTTAAGAAAAATGACATAGTGTTCGACAAGTCAAAGAGTGAAAACATCAAAATACCAACAGGAACAAACAGTTCAAAGGAATCAAAAGGCTCAAAAGAATCAAAGGGAAAAGTCAAAAAAGTTGTAGTAAATAATAAGAAAGTTGATAAGGACAATTACACCGTTGATTCAGATGGAAATGTAGAAATTTCTGAGAAGTATTTAAACACTTTAAAAGACGGCAAGTACAAAGTTACCGTACAAAAAGGACAGAAAACGTACAACACAAATTTTATTGTAAAGACGGATGCGTCGAAGAAGATTGTAAATAAGAACAAAGGGGGAGAAAACAGCAAAGCAAACAAAAAAGAAACTGTTAATGGGGCAAGACAGGAGAACGGTATAATTGTTGTGGTAGTCATAGCAGCAGTTGTTATCGCTGGAATTGCCTTTGTACTAGTAAGAAAAAGGAGAGAGAAACAATGAAAAAAAGATTATTAACCTTACTTTTAGCAATTGCGCTCACTGTCTCCCAGGTACCGGCACAAACATACGCAAAAACCAGCGGTAATATGTACGGAGATGTTAATGGTGATAAGGTAATTGATTTACGCGATTTATTATTGTTAAAAGAATATATCTCTGAGCAGGAGACAGAGGGAGTTGTATTTGCCAATGCAGATATTAATGCAGATCAGAAGGTAGATTTGAAGGACTTCCTAATTCTGAAAAAATATTTTGCAGAGTGGGATGTTCATTTAGGAGCTGAATTGCTCACAGTGTCTTTTTACGATGGAGACCGATTAATAGAAACATTACCTGCAGAAAAGGATTATCCGTTAGGGGAACTACCTTCCAAGGATAAATACACAAAAGATAATGCTATTTTAATAGGTTACTACACTGATAAGGAATGTACAGTTCCATTTTATTCAGAAGATGCAGTAACTGAAAACATGAATGTATATGCCAAGTATCAGGAAATGGGTGGTAAGGAAGAATTAAACATTACTTCTTTTGCACAGATGGACCAGCCAAAGGACATAACATTTAACATTAAAAAAACATCAGGCGATGTGGCTGCAAAAGATGCAGCAACTCTTGTTGTAAAAGATGGTTCAGACAATGTTGAATTAAAGGTTGAAGATACTGACGGCGACGGTGTATACACAGTAAGCGCACCACAAGGTTTTAACGAAGGTTGTTCTTATGAATTAAATCTCTCCGACGGTTGGGTATTTGATGGCAAAGAAGAAACAATAAGAACGGCATCATTTTCAATAGCCATGCAGGAAGTTGAAAACCTTGAAATGAATGATGACGTAGTATACATAAAGGATACAGATGAAATTTCATATTCTGTTGACGGAGAAAGTTATGATGTATTAACTTCAGACCAGATAAATGAAAGAGGCGGTAGTTTTGAATATGACAATGCATCAAAACTTAAAAAAGACGATATTCTTTGTTTTATGTTGGCATAAAACCTACTGAAAGAGATGCAGATAAGGGCGCTGAACTTTTAGATCCGGCTGTATATGTTAAGGTGGCTGCTACAGATGGAAACAAAGTAACCTTTGCGCCACTTGATGAAAATGACCAGCTTGAAATATACAACATGCCTGACAACTTTCCATTAACAGTACAGGAGCTACCAACTGAGGAAACAGGTACAATCAGTTTTGATGAGTTGGATTTAGACATGTACGCAAACATGATGGGCGAGGACGGAACATACGAAAATGCAGTAGACTCTATTGGAGTTGGTGATTTTGTTACATTATATGTTTCAACTGATGAGATTCAATCAGGAAAAGACGTTTATTATGGCGAGATTACGGATTACAACAAAACTACAAAATTAATTACATTAAGGAAGTAACTAAATCGGACATTGAGGAAAGTATGGACCTCTATTCTGAAATTTCACTTTCAGGTAGCGACATTATAAGCGATGAAGAAAGTAAGAAGTTAGAAAATGTTTTAACACAACAGATAGAAAAAAGTGATTTTGGAGAAGCAGCAGCAGACACACTTTTTGATATGGTAACAAAGACAGATGATTTTAAGGATAATGTAAGTGTTCAAAATGTTGTTGTAAGAGATTCAAAGGGAAACAAAATTTCAAAGCAAAAACTTAAGAAAATGAATATAGGTAAAAGCTTTGAACTAACAGATGATGTAAAACTTACTGTTGAAGTTATAAATAAAGGCGAACAGCTTCATTTTAATAATGGTATCCAGCTTGCAGTTGGAGTTGAAGCAGAATTCGAAGCAGAAGTTGATGATGGCACAGTAAATATTGACCTTTCTGCAACATTTGTAGAGGAATGTGAATTAGTGCCAAGAGTAAAAGGTAGCATTGTTACAAAAGAGATTCTTTTTATTCCTATACCGGTTGGTATTAGTGTAAATACAACTATGGATGTAAAGAACTTTACTGCATTTTCATTTAATGCAAATATTTACACTGTGGCAGAAGAGGAACAGTCTCTTTGGGAACAGTTTAAAGCTATTGCAGAAGACCCATCAGAAGCAATGGGTTTATCTAATTTGCCGGATGGACTTAAAGCAGGTCTTAGTTCCGTAAAAGATGTTATGGACAAGATTGAAGAAGTTCAGGCAAAGATAGAACAGGCAAATGATACAGCAGAACAAATAAAAGGCTATAAAGAAGATTTAGAAGCTCTTTGGCAGGTAATGGAAATGAACGGTACCGATGAAGAGGAATGGAATGAAATGTGCAAGGCATTTGAAAAATCAAATGTTGCAAGTGATATTTTAGATGTTATGGATTTAAGCACTGAAACAGAACTTGGCACAGAATTCTTAGATGGAATGCAGGCACTGATGGATAAATACTCAGAAACACTCCAGAAGGAAACAGACTGGGTAACATTAGTTAATAAGGAAATCTGTTCCACAGAAGTTTGCTATTTTGGTGTAGTTATTGGTACACAGGTAAATTTCGTTGTTAGAACAGACATGAATATAGCCATTGGTTCTAATTTAGAATACGAAGTAGGAAAGAGATATAGTTTCTGGTTTAAGGTAGGTTTATTTAAACCGGAGGCTGGCTCTTCCACAATGGATTTGTTAGATGAGCATTTTGACTTCCAATTTTATGTAATGGGTAAGATTGGATTAAAGGCAGGTATTAGAGCTAAACTTTACGCAGGTATTGGTAGTGGTAAATTCGCCTCTGTGGGTGTTGCCGCAGAACTTGGACCATATGTTAAGCTGTATGGTTTCTTTATATATGAATATTCCAAGTATCGTCCTGCAAATACAAGCAATACAGTAAGTAAGGAGCGAATGGCAGGTGCACTTAGTATAGAGTTTGGTCTATATTTTATGATGAGTTTTGAAGCAAATGCCATTGGAAATCTTTTTAGTTATAGTAATGATTTTGTAGATGAGGAAATACCACTGCTGAAGGCAGGGCGAAATGTATTTTATTACAATACAGCGTATGAACCTAGTGACGATGAAGTAATAGTTGTAAGAGACGAAGACGGAGACAGAACTAATGGAATCACAATGGATGTGCCAAAGAACGTATTAGCACTTAAATATGTGGAACTTAGCACAGGTATTCAGGGGGTAGAGTCGCTTTCAACTTCAAATTATAACATTAGATTTACAAACAGAAACTTTAGTGTAGACAATAAAACAGGAAAAATAAATGTTAATGTTCCTGAGAATACACGTTATATGTCAGGTGAAATGACAATTACTTATTTACATAGTAAGGTTGCATTCAGTCAATACGACATGACTGTAACAGTTCCGGTAGTATGGACAAACCTTACAACAGAAGAGTTAAGTGAATACTATACAGCATCTGTTCGAGTAGGTAATGACAAAGACGGTTATAAGACTGTATGGAACAAAAAAGTTTTAAAGAACGAAGAATTTAATTTACCAACAGAGGAAGAATTAAAGGAAATACTTAACTGGAATGACTATAAATATACTTTAACAGAAGGCTATAATGGTCAGAAAACCGAGAATGTAACCCTTGTAGACAATACAACTTACGATTACTATGTGGATTACAAAACATATCCAATTACAGTAACAGGTATTGAAAATGCAAACGGAACAACAAGAAGTCAGACATTCTACGCAAAATATGGCGAAGATTTGATTTTTCAGAATTAGAATCAACAGGATCTAACAGAAGGGGTGCCTACAACAAATTTGCAGGAGTTACAACAACAGCAACCATAAATGTAAATGGAACTGATGAGGTTATTGATTTAACACAACCAATTAACAGCAAAATCGCAGAAGCCTTGTCAAATGGTGTTAAAGCAGAAGCAAATTATGTAGACGACAGTACAACAGCAACATTTGTATTTAACGGAATTGATGTAGAAAATACAGTTGTTAAAGTTAAGAGAGGAACAATTCCTGATTATGATTACTTACAGGTAGCTGAAGAAAATAATACAGACATTATAGGCATAACACCTGAAGTAGATAAAATATCATCACCAACAACATATTACATTGAATGCAAGAATGTTGTTAAGAAGCTTGTAACAATTACTTTTGATACAAGAGGTGGTAATACAATTGATCCTATAACAAGAAAGGAAACAACAATTCTTCCAACAATTGAAACACCGGTTAAAAAAGGTTATGTATTTGATGGCTGGTGCACAGATGCACAGTGTGAAAATCCATTTACATCTAACAGAGTTCCAACAGAAGACATAACACTTTATGCAAAATGGAAACCGGCTGTATACACAATTACATTTAATGTTAATGGTGGAAATGAGTTAGAGAATAATAAGAAGAAAGTAATATACAAAGAAACTTATGGAGAAATCCCTGAACTTGTTAGAGACGGTTATGCTTTCCTTGGTTGGTACATGGAATTAGAAGGCGGAGAACAGATTACATCTGACGATAAAGTTTTAATTACATCAAATGTAACATTATATGCTCACTGGAGAAAATTAAAAGCTATACCTGCTGAAACATTTACATTTACAAAGCAGTCATATTTCTTTGATTCATTTATTCAGAGAATTGCAGATTACAGCTTTAATTTACCGGGAGAGGAAGACCTTAACGAGGGAGAAACATTTAGCGAAGACAGCTTTACAATTAAGTACAAATCTCAAAGTAAGGACGAATATGAAGATAACTTACCATCAGATATTGGAGTATACGATGTTGTAATAACACGTCCGGCAGATCAATACTATTTGAAGTTTGAACATTTATATGAGAGCGTTTTAATAATTAAACCTTATGACTTGAATTGTTCATATTACAATGTTTACGTTGACTGTAGAGATTCAGTTGGTGGCTCACAGAAATTAAATAACACTGTATCATGGGCTAATGGAACAAGCTCTTCATTCTCAATAAATATGGATACAAAGACAAGAAGTGGCTCAACAACAAAATATGCTACATATCCAACACAGATACATATGGAATCAAGTGGCAGAATGGTTGGTCAGCATGTATGGGTTACAACAAGAGTAACAGATATTACAGGTAACGTTAAGTCTATTAAAGACAGATACAAAGAATATTGGGCAAACACATTGAAATACACTTGGGGACTTGGTAGTTATCCGGCTGTAAATTATGCACCTGGAAATTATGAGGTAACTAAGAACGGAAAGATAAAAGTCAGACTTACCACATACGGAAATAACGATAAGGTGTCAGGTTTAACTTATTCAACATCAAGTAGTGGTACTAACAGTGATCCGTGTGTAGAAGTAGATGGAAATTACTTTATTATTGATGGTAGCAAATTAACAGAAGACAATCATGTTGTTAATGTATTTGCTAAATACGGTGGTTCAGGATACTCACAGGTAGGAAGCTTTACGGTTAGTCCTATTGCTGATTAGGAACAGTGTAGTGGAAAGTAATAGAAATATTACAGGAAGGTAATAGAAAAGGAGGTTCTCCGTATGAATAGTTTTAACAAAATAAACATTCGTAAATTACTTGCAATGTTATGTATTGTAGTAATATGCATAAGTGGTATATCTGTAAGTGTACCTGTATTTGCACAGACAGAAAATGAAACAAAAGAATGCGTAATTGCCGCATCATCAAAAACAGTTGAAAGAGGCAATGAGTTTTCAATTATAGTGGACATAAAAAATAACCCGGGTATATGGGGGCTTAAATTTAAAGTTTCTTATGACCATACAGCATTAACTTTAACATCAGTAAAAAACGGAACAGTTTTTGATGATGAAGACACAGTGTTACCAAGTACGTTAGATAAAGAAGAGTTTGTATATCTAGCTTATCTTAACAGCCTTAAAAACAATACAGATAATGGTACTATTGTAACATTGAATTTTACAGTTAATGAGGCAGCAGAATTTAAACCATATATTATTGGAGTCAATGTTACACAGGCAATTAATGTTGACAGCGAAGACATAACTTTGAAAGCAAATGATGGCGCAGTTTCAGTAGTTAAATGTATTCATGTAAATGACACAAAGTGGGATTTTGATGCAGATACTCATTGGCACAATTGTGTATATGAGGACTGTAAAGAAAAGATTGTAAAAACTGTGGAGAAACATAAGGCAGTTGCCATTCCTGCAGTAAAAGCCACATGTACAAAGAGTGGATTAACAGCAGGAACTAAATGTTCAGTATGCGGATACGTTATTAAGAAGCAGCAGATAGTAAAAGCCAAAGGCCACACAGTAGTTAAACTTCGAGCAGTAAAAGCCACAACAGAGAGAACAGGCTTAACAAGCGGTAAGAAGTGTAAAGTATGTGGAAAGATTTTAGTAGCCCAGAAGGTTATTGCTAAACTTCCATATAAGATGCAAAAAGCTGCTAAAGTAAGTGTGCAGGACAAGATGTATAAGAAAAAGAGTACATCATCAAAGGTTGTTAGTAACTTAGTTCCAGGTAAAAAAGTTACTATTGTTGACATTAAAAAGAGTTGGTACTTAATTAAGTACAACGGAAAATTAGGTTACGTTAAGTCAACATCAATAGTTTTCAAAGGAACAGTAATAACTAAAAAAGGCAAACTTAGAGTACGTTCAGGAGCAGGAAAGAAATATCCAATTATTTCATCTTACAAGAGAGGAAAAAGGTAACCATTATAGGAAATACTTCAAAAGGCTGGTACAAAGTTCGAATTAAAGATAAGAATAAAGATGTAGTAGGATATATGTCTGCAAAATACATAAAGTTATAATAACTTTTTTGAAAGTAAAACATAAAAAAATAAAACATTAAAAAGCCCATTGGATTTATAGAGGGGTTCCTCAAAAATAGAATTCCATGGGCTTTTTGCTGTGTATGTGAATTATAATTGTTGACAATTAAGCTACGTAAAGGTAGCGTACGAAATGATAACATACAAAGTGATAGCATACAAACTAAAGAAGTTTCCATGATTTGTAAGCAAAACAAAGTGAAACTTATAATACATTTTTATTCCGAAGTAGCAGAAAAATTAAATTGTGAATCTATTCATTTGCCCCTTTTTAAACTTAAAGAAAATTATGAGAAACTTTCAAAATTTAAAACAATAGGAACTTCAGTTCATTCTGTGGAAGAGGCGATTGAAGCACAAAAACTAGGAGCAACCTATATAAGTGCAGGTCATATATTTGCTACTGATTGCAAAAAAGATTTACCACCAAGAGGATTGGAGTTTTTAAAAAATTAGAACACAAAGTTAATCTGATAAATGCTATAATGAATATATAATTAAGGTTTAAAAGAATAAATGATGAAAAGGAGATTTTATGAAAAAAGGGTTTAGTATAATCATGGCGTTTGTTACGGTTATGACAATGCTTTTTAGTGGCGTAACTTTTGCTGATGATACGAATGAAAATGCAGAAAATAAAACAAAAGAAAGTAATTTTACAAATCTTATAGTATTTGCAAGATTTTTAGACGAAGATGAATTTATAGATAATTCTTATAATGGGGAATCTGTTAGAAAAATTACAGATAATACTTATAACAGTGCATATTTTAATGTTTCGGATTATTATGAAATTACGTCAAGGGGAAGTCTTAAGATAAATAGCGTGTATTTGTTTAATAAAGGTGGTTCAGTGCAGTTATCTCATCCAAGAGGATACTATGCAGAGTATAGTGAAGAGAATCCTGAAGGTTACAGGGACAACGGAGAGAGAGCAGAGCGTATGTACGAATTAAAAACAGACTGGTCTGAATCTATAAACAGAGCTATATCAGCGGGCAATGTGATTACAAATTATGATGGTACAAAAAAGTACAACTTTTCTGAACTTGATAAAAACAATGATGGGGTAATCGATGCAATCACCATTATTTATAAAAATACAATTCAGAGTATCTCTGTGGGTTGGTCCTCCCCTTTATGGAATTATAAGGATTATGCAGATTACGTAAAAATAAATGCAGATGGAAAAACAATTACAAGTAAAAACTATGTACAGGTGACAAATTCTTATAATTATTTATACAAGGATAATCGGAAAAACGTGATTTTGCCTATGGCAGTGGCAACTCATGAAATGGGGCACATTTTAGGATTTAAGGACTTGTACAATAGTTCAAATAGTTCGCCGGTATATTATATGTCTGCAATGGCAAAGCATATGTCACCTGTGCCACAGTTTATATCTGTAAAAGAAAGAGAAGCAAAGGGGTGGCTTACATCTGACAATGTTAAAACAATTTATCAAAATGGACAGTATACCTTAAAGGAAGCATCGACTAGAGGAGATTCACAGATAGTCGGATACAAATTAAATTTAAAAGGAACCAATAAAACACTGTACTTAGAATATAGAAATTTTGGCACAGGTGGTAATAAGTATGATTGTCAGTCAAAAGAATTGTATAAAACAGATGGAACGAAGCTAAAAGGATTGACAATTGGTTCAGGACTTGTTTGTTATTTGGTGGACAAAGATACAAAATTCCCAAACAACATGGGATGCGTTGCAGGAAAGTGGAATTATGAAACATTAGGTGGTACATATGCAACAAAATCTGATGCACCATTAAAACTGAATCAGAGCTTGGAAATAACTGATGATATGCATGTTGAAGTCACAAATATAACTGATAATCAATTAACATTTAAAATAGAAGGTGATTTTGAAGAACAACAGACTGAAACTAAAGAGATATCAGACAGGGAAAAATACGATGGAAGGGACGATGGCATAGTAACACCAGTAAAAGATCAGGGAGATACCAATTTGTGTTGGGCATATTCAAGCATTGCAGCAGCAGAATCATCCATTTTAAAAAGTGGAATTGATCCTACAGTAACAAAAGATACATTATCATTAAATCCGATGGCGGCAGCTTATAGAGTTTTTAAGAGAGAAAGCGATCCATTGGGAAATACAGATGGAGACTGGCAATCAGTAAATTATTTGATGCAGTCAGGAGACCCGTTAAAAATTGCCAAGTTATATTCAATGTGGTGGGCACCGGTATCGGGTAATGTGGTTACCACAAACCCATATGATAATCCGTCATATAGATTTGAAAATGCAATTTATATACCTGAAAACAAATCAAATCCGGAAGAATACATTAGGTCAATAAAAAAAGCCATAGCAAAATATGGGGCAGTAACATTTCAGTACAATAATGCAAGAGAAACGTTATACTACAATCCAAAGAATGAACATAGCAGTACAATTTCTCCCCATGCATGCACAATCATTGGATGGGATGACAATATTCCATCAGACAAATTTGTACCAAATGGTGCTACCAAAAATGGTGGTTGGCTTGTAAAAAACAGTTACAAATCATTGGAGTATTTTTGGCTGTCATATGACAATACAAGCAGTTGTTCTTATGCATTTTCATTTGCACCAAAGGATAAGTATGACTTTAATTATTACTATGATGGAAGCATGGACGATTTCCCATTAAGAAAAGATAAGTCAGTGGCAAATGTATTTAAAGCAAAAAAATCTGATAATCTAAAAGACGAATATATAAAAGCAGTAAATGTGGCTATTGGTGGTGAAAATGTAACCGCTAAAGTGGAGATATATAAAAATGTAGATTATCCTTATGGTGGACAGGAAAATGTACCAGTTTCAGGTGGTTATCTGGCAAATACTACAACGGCATATTTTGAAAATAGCGGATATGTAACAATAGAACTGAATCAGCCGGTAAAAATCGAAAAAGACCAATGGTTCTCTGCAATAGTAAGTGTTTCAAATGAAAAGGGCGACGCCAAAATAATGACTTCATATAAAAATGGCAGGGAAATGTCATATATAAACAACGGTAGTGGATGGACACAACTTAAAAATTATGTGGGAAGAATAAAGGTATACACAAAATTGGAGAACAAAGTGGAGAATCCAACTATAGAAGTGCCTACAACGGAAGCACAAACCACAACTGAAGTGCCTACAACATCAGAGCCAACAACAGAAGCACCAACCACATCAGTGACAACAACACCAAAGGCAACAACGGAAGTGACAACTACATTAGAACCAACAGCAGAAGCACCAACTACATCAGTGACAACAACACCAAAGCCAACAACGGAAGTGACAACTACATCAGACCAACAACTGAGAAACAAACTGAGACAACTGTCACAGTAGAACCCACAGCTGAAATATTGACTACAGAAAATACAACATCAGAAACTACTGGAGAAAATCAAACAACTGACGAAACAACATCAGAAAAAGAATCAACTACAACTTTTGGACAGGTTGTAACAAAGGAAAATGAACCAACAACTAACGGAAAAACTACAACTCGTGTTGACGGTGTAAATAAAAAGAGTTTAAAGCAAACAAAAATTCTAAAAGTAAAAAAACTTAAAAATAGAAAAGTGAGAATTACTTTTAAAAAGATAAGTAAGGCTAAAATATATCGGATACAGTATTCAACTAACAGAAAATTTAAGAAAAACGTAAGAACAAAACGTACAAGAAAGAATACATATCTGTTAAGAAAATTGCGTGTTAGAAAAAGATATTATGTAAGAGTGAGAGCAATAGTTGGAAAAGACAAAGGCAAATGGAGCCGTGTAAAATCTTTTAAAGTGAGGTAAGCGGTTTTATAAGTAATTGGACAGGGAGTTGGGGCTAACGCTCTTGCAGACATGGGAATTTGTGAAAACAATCCAGAGGAATCTTATTTTGCAAATGTGCAGGTACCGATGTATTTGGCAAAGGCGGCAAAAGGAAGAAAACTTATTTGTTTCAGCTCGGATCAGGTTTATAGTGGTTGTGACGATGATGGACCTTATGCGGAAGAAAATGTAAAGCCGGCAAATGTTTATGCAACTCATAAACTGGAAATGGAGCAGAGGGTGTTGGATATTGAACCATCAGCAGTTATGTTAAGGGCTGAATGGATGTATGATATGGAAACCACAAAAGATAATTATTTTACATTGCTAAATAAAGAAAAGACGGTTTATTTTAGTTCACAGGAATTTAGAGGAATTACATATCTGAAAGAAGTGGCAGAAAATATGGTATAGAATTCAGTGATGCACTTGACGGAGTGGTTAGATGTGCAAAGGATTATAAGATTATATAAAAATAGAGCTGTAAGTAGATTTTAAAACTTACAGCTCTGTTAATTTCTATTTTTCTTCTTCAGGATATTTAAAGCCCCACGATTTTCTAAATTCAGTCATCATATCCATAACGTCTTTTGTATAGTCAAAGTGCATGCAGTCAACATCGCCGTTAATTGCTTTTTCCATATCAGCAAGTTCGTAGGCGAGAGCGTCTGCATTTTCGCCGGTTTTGATTAATTCAGTTTTGCCAGAGTCAGTGTATGTTATGGTAGCTTCCCAAGCTCTAGGATATTCCATTATTTCAATATAACCTTTTTCGCATGAAACCATACCACGTTTTGGCTGCTTAGAATGAAGTGAAAGCATAACGCTTGCCATCTGACCTTCTTCGTTTGTTAGAAGTAAACCAGCCTGCTCGTCAACACCTGTTGGAGCAGATTTTACCTGAGATACAAGGTTGTTAGGTTTTGAATCCATAAACCAGCGGATAAATGAAAGTGCGTATACACCGATATCGAGCATTGCACCTCCGGCAAGGTTTCTGTTGAAAAATCTGTTTGTCATATCATATTCTTTAAAACTTCCAAAGTTCATGGTAATAAGGTTCACTTTTCCAAGTGCTCCGGATTCCAAAATTTCGTTTAATTTTTTGTAAATTGGCATGTGGAAAATTGTCATTGCTTCACCAATAATAACACCTTTTTCTTTTGCCAAAGAAATTGCTTCGTTTAATTCATCACTGTTAAGTGTTATGGATTTTTCAACAAGTATATGTTTTCCGTTCTCAATTGCCTTCTTCATAAATTCAAGATGTGTGTTATGTGGAGTTGTGATGTAAACAACATCAACTTCTGGATCAGTAAACACATCATTCATATTGTCATATACTTTTCCGATATTATATTTTTGGGCAAAATCAACAGCCTTTTGGTGTGTGCGGTTTGCAACAGAATAAATATTTTTCCATTTTTGATTAATGCCTGTGCCATTTGGTTGGCAATAACTCCGGTACCTAATACAGCCCATTTAATTTCCTTCATAATAAACCTCCTTGTGGTTAGATAAACACGTAAAATTTCACAAAGCATATTGTAAAAAGCGGTTTAATAGATAAACACGCATAAAAATTAATTTTACGAATAAATACACTGTGAAAATCAATTTCATAGCACAAAGATACCATGACATATAAATTTCGTCAATAGAAAAATTATTCTTTTGTGAAAGCTATAGATGATTCATGCTGAATAATGGAATCATAAGCTTCTTTTCTCATAGATGTAAGGAAAAGATAAAGCACTTCGATTACCATTGTGGCAGAAACTCTCGAAAAACGATATTCATCAAGAAATAATTTTTCGCGGGTTGCTGTTGTTATATGATAATCACTGATTTTAGCAATAGTCGATTTCTCGCTATTGGTTATTGAAATTGTAGTTGCCTTCTTTTGTTTTGCAGCTTCTAAAATATTAATGACACCGGTTGACTCCCCTGAATTTGAAATTGCAATAACTACGTCATCAGGTGAAAGGTTGTAACTGTAGGCAAGCTGGGTTTCCCAAACAGGAGTAGAAACTGCGGAAATCCCAATCTGGTTAAGCTTGTAGGCTCCGTCCATTGCTACAGGAACAGTGTTGCCAACAGCAGCAAAAAGAACATTTTGGGCATTATTTATTCTTTTTAAAATGTCCTGCAGATTTTCAGAATTCATCATTGAAACTGTTTGAGTAAGTTCGGCAACTTTATTTGCCAATATGTTTTTCAATGATTGTTCCAAATCATCTACTGAAATATGATTAGACAATTCATCGTCTTCCGACTGGGAAACCATTTCTTTTGCAATAGAAATTTTAAGATGGTGAAAGCCCTTCATATCAATTTTTTTACAAAAACGTGAAACGGAAGCTTCACTTACCTGACATTCTTTGGCCAGTTCGCCACGGTCATATCCACGATTTCTTTTGGATGATGAATGATGAAATTGCCAATCTTCTTTTCGGTTTCAAAAAAAGTATCCATAGAAGCACATATTTGATTAATAACTGATTTTTCCATATATAAAGTCCTTTTAATAAAAAATTTATGGGTTGCTAGAAATTTACTTCAATTCGAGCTTGCTTGTAAGATTTAGTGAAATAGTATTTCTTCGTACAAAACACTTAGTAAACAAAGTTTCATAAGTAACTTTACTTTAATAATGAAAAAAATGCAATAGCCTCATAAAAGTGTGAAAACTATGGCAAAATATGCTCATAAAAGTGTGAAAACTGTGGAAAAATATGCTCATAAAAGTGTAAAAATGTTAAGAAATATCCTCATAAAAATGTAAAATTGTGTATAATGATATGAGAAATTGAAAGGAATATAGTTATGATAAACGGAGAACAAATGGTAAAAGTAGAAAAGTATCGTGTACTTAATACAATGGTAAAAGAAGGACAGATTTTATTTACTGGTTCTTCTCTAATGGAACAATTTCCAATTAATGAATTACAAATGGATTTTGGAATTAAGGAAATTATTTACAATAGAGGGATTGGCGGATTTACAACTGCTGATATGCTTCAATGTATGGATGAGCAAATTTTTGGAGTCAAACCTTCCAAGATTTTTATAAATATTGGAACTAATGATATTAGTGATCCTAATACAGATTTTGACATTCTTTTAAAAGAAATGTTGAAAAATTATGAAGAAATATTAGGTCAGATAAAAGATAAATTACCAAAGACATCTGTGTATACAATGGCTTTTTATCCAGTAAATAGTGTTGATATGCTTCCGGATTGCCCTTTTGAGCAAACTGTTTTTTATCATAGAAATAATGAAACGGTGCCAGTAGCTAATGAAGAGGTGAAGAAATTAGCACAGAGAATGGGATGTTATTATATTGATGTGAATCAGGGGTTAACGGACCGTAGAGGAATGTTAAAGAAAGAATACACTATGGACGGAATACATATGTATGCCAATGCATATAAAATTATTTTAGATAATATGAAAAAGTATTTGTAATAAACTTAAATTGACACATACCTTTATATATGCTATCTTTTTCATAGTTAAAAAATTAAATAAAGGGAATGAGGTTCTCCCTTGATTTTATCAAAACCGCTAGTAA
>ERZ859980.842-NODE-842-length-15662-cov-1.803806_pt1 | contig 15662 bp, 19 predicted proteins | sample MGYA00509984_ERZ859980 | MGnify/ENA primary metagenome ERZ859980 (study PRJEB30046, sample SAMN00715173) | human gut metagenome | study: EMG produced TPA metagenomics assembly of the A metagenome-wide association study of gut microbiota in type 2... | reverse complement strand
ATGGTAACAGGCAAGTAAATAAGCAGGGCATTGCATTAACTACGGCAGGTAATGCAATGCCCGTTTTATAATCGAAAGGATTACTATGGCAGTAATTATTACAGGCGGAACAGGAGCTATCGGCAGTGCTATGGCTCGTGCCTTCGCAAAAACAAACGATGTTGCTATAATCTACAAAAGCTCCGATGAAAAAGCCCGTCAGCTTGAAAATGAACTCGGCTGCAAGGCATACAAGACCGATGTGTCTTCCGCTCAGGAAGTGTCGGCTGTGGTAGAACGCATAGCGGCTGATTTCGGAAAAATAGATGTGCTTATCAATAATGCCGGCATATCCCGGATTAAAATGCTGAGCGATGTCACCGAGCTTGACTGGTATAATATGATTGATGTTCACCTTACGGGCGCATTCAATATGACAAAGGCGGTACTGCCTTTTATGATAAATCGCAAACAGGGAAGCATCATCAACATTTCGTCGGTGTGGGGAGTATACGGAGCGTCCTGCGAAGTGCCTTACTCAACTGTCAAGGCAGGACTTATCGGCTTCACAAAATCACTCTCCAAAGAGGTCGCCCCCAGCGGAATAACCGTAAACTGCATCGCCCCGGGAGTAATCGACAGCCCTATGAACAACGCTCACCTGTCGCCCGATGAGATGAACGAGCTTATCGCCGAAACTCCGCTCGGCAGGCTCGGAACACCCGATGATGTGGCACAGGCGGCTGTATACCTTGCCTTTGCAGGCTTCGTCACAGGTCAGATACTCGGAGTAGACGGCGGATTTTATTGATTAACTTAATACATTTGAGCTGTACCTTTTCGGTACAGCCTTTTCTTTTTCCCTGACAAACAGTAATATTATGTCCCGCACCCTCATATATTGTGTTAAAACCCGTACAAGAGGGAAACAGCTAAAGGAGGATTATATGGACTTTTCCGTAAAGAAAGAGCCTGTATTTGTCACAGAAGTGATATATGACGGACAGGCGGAGCAGGGTGTCGAGTTTGATTATGTCCTGCCGGATTATTACCCCGACATTTTCAGAATATTAAGATGCACCCTTCGTCCCGGAATAGTATCCTGCAACATTTCGGGCGACAAGCTGATACTCGACGGTGTGATATGCATCACCGCACTCTATCTTAGCGAGGGCGGAGGTATGGAGTGCGTAGAGCATCGCTACAGTTATTCAAAAACGGTCGATCTGCCGAAATCAGCCGACAACGGCACAGTAACTGTCGAGCCTAAGGTGGATTATACTACCTGCCGTGCGGTTTCAGGCAGACGCATTGATGTCAGGGGAGCGGTCAGCTTCAGGATAAAGGTCGAGAACATAACACCGTTTGAGATAATAACGGATATTGAAGGCTGTAACATACAGACAAGAAAAAATAAAGTAAGCTGTACAAGAAAGCTCACCGCAGGAAAGCAGTTCGTTGTCCGTGAAGATATAGGCGTATCCGGCATTGACGGCACAGTGAAAGCCGTTGTAAGCTGTGATGCCACAGCGGTCGTGAATGACTGCAAGATAATCGCAGACAAGGTCGTGCTTAAGGGCGAGGCAAAGCTGAAAGCGCTCTATCTTGTCGGAAACGATAACGGCACATATCTTCAGACAATGGAAGCCGAGATTCCGCTCAGCCAGATAGTAGATATGCAGGGCATTGACGAAAGGCACACCTGCTACGCCCTGTTCAGAGTTCTGTCATGCGCTCTTACGGTAAAGTCCGCCGATGACGATGCGTCGGGAGTATTCGGCTGTGAGCTGACAATCGGCTCTCAGATTACCGCAACGCTTGAAGAAAGCATTTACCCCGTCACCGATATGTATTCCACGTCCTACGAATCAAGCTACACCACTTCTGCGTTGAAAACCGAATCCGACCACAGATTTATCAGCAGAACGCTTAATATCAAACAGCTTATCGAGTGCGAAAACGGCATTCCCGACAGCGTGACGGACGCTGAATGCTTCGTATCGGAAATAATCTGCAGACCGTGCGAAAACGGCGAGCTTAAAGTGAGCGGTAAACTGCTTTGTAATATCAGTGCCGTAAAGGACAACGAGCCGGTATTCATTGAAAAAAATCTGCCGTTTGATGTTTCGGAACAGCTCGGTATGGTTACCGACGGTTGCGTCATACAGCCTGTCGTGAACATATCGTCCGTAAGTTACAGCATTACCGATGACGGTATCGAAATAAGATGCTCGCTTCTTATGCAGGGATGTATGTATGTTTGCGGCACAAGTCAGATAATAAAGCAGATAGAGCTTAACGAAAACGCAGAAAAGCAAAAGTGCGATGATTATTCGCTGAAGCTGTATTTTGCCGATGAAAACGAGGATGTATGGAACATAGCAAAACGCTATAACACTTCTGCGGCGGCGATAGAATCCGAAAACGAGGTCACCGACGGCAAAGTGTCAGGCCTGCTTCTGATTCCGATAATATAACAATACTCAAGATACGGCATTTTGCTGACAGATAAGGAGAATTTATGCCAAAATCAATTTATAAGGATATTTCCGAGCGAACAGGCGGAAATATCTATATAGGAGTTGTCGGTCCCGTCCGTTCGGGGAAATCGACCTTTATCAGCAGGTTTATGAACGTGCTGGTCGTACCGTCAATCGAAGACGAATTCCGCAGGGAAAGGGCAGTGGATGAGCTTCCTCAGTCTGCGGCAGGAAAAACGATAATGACCACAGAGCCGAAATTCGTGCCTGAGGAAGCGGTAAGTATCACCGTTGACGAAAGCGTAGAAATGAATGTAAGACTTATCGACTGCGTAGGCTACATAGTTCCCGGCGCAAAGGGCTATATAGAAAACGAAGCGCCGAGAATGGTCAAAACGCCATGGTTTGACGAGGAAGTGCCGTTCAATATGGCGGCGGAGGTCGGTACTCATAAGGTAATCACAGAACACAGCACCATAGGACTTGTGGTAACCACAGACGGCAGTATCACCGATATTCCGAGAGAGGAATACGAGGCGGCGGAGGAGCGTGTGATAAACGAGCTGAAAAGCATAAAAAAGCCGTTTACCGTAGTGCTTAACTGCAGCGATCCCTCATCGGAAGAATCAAAAGAGCTTGCTTGCAGGCTTTCGGAAAAGTACGGCTGTACCGTTACACCGCTGAACTGTCTTTACATCACCGAAGAAAATATAAAGAACTGCTGTCCGATGTGCTTATGGGCTTTCCCGTAAGAGAGATAGGCATAAAACTGCCGAAGTGGTTAGCGTCCCTCGATAATGACCATTACCTGAAAAAGCAGGTATTCGAAGCTGTAAGGACATCTGCGGAAAATATCTCCTGTATGGGTGATTTAGACAGCTTCACGGGTAAAATAGGGCAGTGCGAAAGCGTCAGCCGTTGCAGTAAGGATAAAACGGAGCTTGGCTCGGGAACAGCCTATGTCACAGTGGAACTGGGGCAGGAGCTTTTCTATAAGGTGCTTGGCGAAACCACAGGCATCGAGCTTAGCGACGAGGGCGACCTTATGCCTTGTATGATTGAGCTTGCAAGAATCAAGAAAGAGTACGAAAAAGTCAGCACCGCACTTGAGCAGGTCAGAGCCACAGGATACGGGATAGTAATGCCGTCAGCCGAGGAGCTTACCCTTGAAGAACCTGAAATTGTAAAGCAGGGCGGAAAATTCGGCGTAAGGCTCAAAGCGTCCGCACCGTCAATTCATATGACCCTTGCAAATATCAACACTGAGGTAAACCCGATAGTCGGCAGTGAAAAGCAATCGGAGGATTTGGTAAGGTATCTTCTCAGAGAATTTGAGGAAAATCCCACAAAGATATGGGAAAGCAATATTTTCGGAAAATCGCTCCACGAGCTTGTAAACGAGGGCCTGCACAATAAGCTGAGCCGTATGCCCGATGACGCAAGAGCAAAACTGCAGGAGGCGATACAGAGGATTATCAATGACGGCTGTAACGGGCTTATCTGTCTTATATTATAAAAGTCTGCCATATAAAAAGACCGCACCTCATCACAGGTGCGGTCTTACTTATTCTAAACCTTACTGCATCGCAGGATTACCGCCAAGCAGACTGAACATATCAATCCCCGCAAGGCTGAGCAGAAAACTGACAGCAATGAACAGCACAACAGCAACAACAGCCGCTATCCATACCGTTCGTTTCTGCTTTTTCGTCCAGGTGTGCTGAGGACGGGCTTCATCGTTCACGCTGAACGAGATTGCTTCATTGCTTTTTACTGCGTTATGTGCGATCATATCGTCATTTTCGTGGTTTTCGTTATCCTCTGCGTTTGTCAATACTTTTTCTTCGCTCATATCCGTCCTTATTTTACTATATATTCCTTAGCCTTCTCAAGAATAAGCTGCTCCCTTTTAAGCACAAAGCTCATCTGATATTCCTTACACTGTTCGGAAAGAGCCTTGATGCGGCTTACAGCCTCGTCATAAGGCATCCATTCTATTTTATATCCCAGTCTTTCCTGCGAACGTTCAAGCACTGCCGTATCGCACTTGTCCGATACTTTCTTTGCCACATAGCAGTGTGAAACCATACAGAATTTTCTCTTGAACTTATGCTCCTCTATCCAGCCGAGATAGCCTAAAAGCTCGGCAGGGTAGCCGGTTTCTTCCGTTACTTCCCTTAAAAATGCCTTGTCGGGAGTTTCTGTTATCTCTATACTTCCGCCGGGCAGCTTGTAATATTTGGAGTCTTCTATCTTCATCATGGCAATGTTGCCCTCGCCGTCTGTCATGACGCCTCTTGTGTTATAACGTGCGTCGTCATCGATGTACTGAGGCTCACCGCCAAAGAAATCGCTTTCGGTTATCTTTGCAATAAGCATTAATATGTCGTCCCTTTCATAGTGCGGAGCTTTCCGCTGTTTTTTTCATACATATAATATCACAAACGCACCTGCATTGCAATATAAAAAGGTAATTCACTTTTGTAGAAAACACCTATATATATGCCTTAATTATTGGTGATTATGCACAGTGGAACTTGACGTGCATTAGTGATATAATAACTTTATCCGACTAAAAAAATATGAGGAAAGATAAAAAATGGAAAATACTGCAACCGTCAGCGGCACAGAAGTTAAAAAATACAGACGTGCAGGCTTTATGGACGAGGTAAGAGGCTTCTGCATACTCTGTATGGTAGTATACCACGTCTGCTTCGACCTTAACTACACCTATAATATTCACATCCCGATAATGTTCGACGGCTGGTTTGACATTGTCCGTGACATTTTTGCGGGAGCTTTCATGTTCATATCCGGTATGAGCAGCCGTTATTCGCATAATAACGCAAAGCGTGGCATCCAGTGCTTTTTTATTGGTATGATAATAACCTTCATTTTCGCATTCTTTGCACCCTCCGCCCCCATACTTTTCGGAATACTGCACTTTATGGGCGTATCCATGATGATATATGCGATAGGGGATAAGTATTTCCTTAAGATTCCCGCACCGGTCGGAATAGCCGTGTGCGCCGTGCTTTTCTTATTAACAAGAGGAATTATGTACGGCTATCTCGGACCTGCGCAAGGTGTCGGAATAAAGCTGCCCGAATTTATCTACAATGCAGGACTTCTTTTTCCGCTCGGCTTCAGAGCGCCGAGCTTTCAGTCAATGGATTATTTTCCGCTCCTGCCGTGGTTTTTCGTGTTTCTGGCAGGCGCTTACACCGGAAAATACGCTATCGAGGATAAAATGCCGGCATTCTTCTACAAAACACATTGCAAACCGCTTGCGCTTGCAGGCAGATATACCCTGTGGATATACGTTCTGCACCAGCCTGTAGCAATGGTCTTTTTCCTGCTGATTTTCGGAAGAATATAAAATTTCAAAAAAGTCTTGACAAACCGTTTTCGGTTTGCTATAATAATATAGCTTGACAAGTATACAACTTTGTCAACATCCCTTGCTCGTACAAGAGTACGGGCTTAATATCCACAAGGAGGTGCTTTATAATGGCAAAGCTCAGCGAAAAGTATGAGGCAGTTGTTGTATTTTCACTCAAGAACGGTGAGGATGCAGTAAAGGCTCTCGTTGCTAAGTTCTCTGATCTGATCAAGGAACACGGCACATTAGTTGACGTTGATGAATGGGGCGCTCGTAAGCTCGCTTACGAGATAAACTACGAAACCGACGGTTATTATGTAGTTTACAGCTTCGACTGCAAGCCTGATTTCCCTATGGAATTCGAGCGTATCATCAACATCACTGACGGCGTTCTCCGTTCGCTCGTAACGGTACGCAAGTAATCAAGGTTTGAAAACAGACAGGAGGAACGATAACGTATGTACAACAAGGTAATTATGATGGGCAGGATTGTCAATGACCTTGAGCTGAGATCGACACCTGCGGGTGCTTCCGGCTTTCTTTCAGAATTGCGGTAGATCGCAGATTTCAGACAAAGGGAGAAGACAGAAAATCCGATTTCTTCAATGTTGTCGCATGGCGTAACGAGGCAGAATTCATTTCAAGATATTTTGCAAAAGGACGCATGATACTTATCGAGGGTGAGCTTCAGAACAGATCTTACCAGGATAAGAACGGCAATACAGCTTACATTACCGAGATTATCGTTGACCGTTCCACGTTCACAGGCGAAAAGGCAAACAACACACAGGGTACATCCTCTGCTTATCAGAGCTACCCCGGTAATGCCGCTAAAAACGCTGCTCCCGAACATCCTGCACAGACTTCAAACACAGCGCCCACAGTGTCGCAGGGTAACAATTCGGATTTCACCGTAGAATCCGGTGAAGATGACGATTACCCGTTCTGATCAAAATAAGGAGGATAAAACAATGTCTGAAAGAGAAAAGAACGAAAAGTCAACAGTTCGTCCTATGAAGCGTACAAGAAAAAAAGTTTGCGCATTCTGTGCCGACAGAGCTGAATTCATTGACTATAAGGATGTAGCAAAGCTCAGAAAGTGCATGACAGAGCGTTACAAGATTCTGCCCCGCAGAGTAACAGGCTGCTGCGCATATCATCAGAGAGAGCTTACAACAGCTATCAAGAAGGCAAGACAGGTAGCTCTTATTCCTTACGTTTCTGACTAAGTTATAAACAGCTTTATAAAAAATCGATGCTTAAACCGCATCGATTTTTTTATTTTTATCTATTGATTATTTCCTTAAAATGCTGTATAATAATACAGTATGATTGTGAGGTGTGTGTTTTGGCACAGAAAAAAGGAAAAAATAAATTCGGAATAACACCGTCTATGATATTTCTGAATCTTTTACTGGTTCTTATCATCTGCACAGTGTGTTTCTTTACCTATAATATTATAAACGGCGAGGATAATACTTCATCCGAACCGCCGTTCACAGCGGTGACATCCGCACCGCCCGAAACTTCCGCTCCCGCTACTACAGCAGGCAGTACGGAAAAGCCCGACAGCAACTCATCCATTGCCACATCGGATAATGAGCCGACACTTGACTTTGATAAGGACTATTTCTCCTCATCGCTGTTCAAGGCGACAGTATCTCCACAGGCTTAAGCCTTTACGGCTTCCTCGATCAGCAAAACGTATTCGCTCAGCAGGGTCTTGCACCCTCTACTGCGCTTGACGCTGACATTGACGGAGTGACCCTTTCGGATAAGATTGCTTCATTCAAGCCCAAAAAGATATTTGTGATGCTCGGCACGAACAGCGTCGGCTACGCAGATAACAAAACGCTTGCAGGCAATATGAAGGAGCTTGTGGAAAAGATCTCGGCTCTTACAAAGGCTAAGATTTACGTTGTATCCATTCCGCCCGTAACACAGGAAGCGGAGAAGTCGGACGAGAATGCACTTACCCTTAAGGACATCACCGATTATAATACCAAGCTCAAATCTGCAATTTCAGACACTTCGGCAACATTCATCGACCTTAACAGCATCCTTTCAGACAAGGACGGATATTTCAATGCCGATTATGCAGAAATGGACGGTATTCACTTTATGGGAAAAACTTACGAGGTAATGCTCAGCTACCTGCAGAAGCATTCTTCGTAAATATCAAAGGGGCAATATATTAGAATGAAACATATGGCTGATTGTAAAACAATAGCAATATCGTTAATCTGTATATTATCAATAGTTCTTTGCAGCTGTTCGGATGTAACGGTGTCGCAGGATAGTTCGTTGTCAAAAAATGACACAACAACCCCCGCAAAAACATCATTAACCGACACCAAAACATCAACTGTAGCGACAACCGTTAAAATCGTAACAACATCGGCTACTACAGCCGTTACAACGACCGAAACGACACTGCCTGAAACTACAGCTGTAGCAACAGAGCCAAAGCCTGCTCCGACCGATCCGCCAAAAACCTCTGAAACCGCTCCACAAGCCAGACCGACTGCCTCAACAGACTTCGATACCTCGTTTTTTGACGATGCGCTGTTCATAGGCGACAGCATTACCACCGGTCTTTACCTTTACGGTTATCTTGACGAGTCCCTTGTCTACGCAAAGCTCGGGCTTGCTCCCTCAACCGCATTGGAAAGCGAAATAGACGGTGTAACCATAAACAGTAAAATAAAGGCAAATAACCCCAAAAAGATATATATTATGCTCGGCACGAACAGCGTAGGCTATTCCGACGGCAATTACCTTGCAAATTGTATGGGCGAACTTGTACAACATATTTCACAAATCACAAAAGCAAAGGTATACGTTCTGTCTATCCCGCCGATAACATATTATGCCGAAGCTGACTATGATAATGCGCTCACAACATCTGCGATAAACGAGTATAATACCGCATTAAAAAGCGTAATTAAAGGCACAAAGGCAAAATTTCTCGACCTTCATTCTGTGCTGACCGCTCCCGACGGATATTATTACGAGGAATATCACGAGATGGACGGAATTCACTTTATGGGTTCAACGTATCAGGTTATGCTAAGTTTCCTTGAGAAACATTCTTAATATAAAACGTGCATAAAAGAAAGGAATTATGAACAATGAAAAGCAGTATCACAAAGAGAATTATGGCAGGAATTGTCTGCGCTATGGTCGCAGTTTCAATATGCGGATGCTCCGAAAAACCCGCTCAGTCATCGGCTTCGGAAAGCTCCGTAACATCCGATGCAGGCTCGGTTTCTGAGGCTTCTGACAGCAGTACGGCGACCGGTACAGCCGCCGAAATTACAGCAAAGATACAGGAAGATGTCAAGTTTCCCGGTATGGCTGAAATAGGCGCAGACCGCATGGCGGGCTACTATGACGTTGCCGCCGACAAGATAGACAGCTACAGTGCCTATATCTGCGGCTCGGGCGCTTATCCCGATGAGATAGCGGTTTTCAAGATGAAGTCCGCCGACGATGTAAATGCCGTAAAATCGGTTCTCGAAAAGCGTGTAGAGAGCCAGAGTACCGCATTCAAGGACTATACGCCCGATGAAATGTACAAGATAGACGGCAACAACGTAGTTACAAGCGGTAACTATGTAGCACTTATCATCTGTGCCGACAACGCAAAGGCTATCGAAGATTTCAAGGCTATGGCTAAGTAAATCAGTAAAACGAAAGGAGAACCGTATGGCTATAGAGTGTCTTGTTATAACGTTTATACTTGGGGCTATAGTGTTCTCGTTCGCCAGAGCCGACAGAATCCGCTGGGTCATAGCGACCGTTCCGCTTGGGATACTGCCGCTTGCCAACTGCGTGTCCTGCTTTGTCTGTACTGCGTTTTTGGGGTGCGAACTGCCTAAGAATATCGCTGCGGTGATACTTCTTCTTGCAGTGATGGCATCGTGCGTGTGGATCGGCATAGCGTCGGGTTTTCTGCGTACAAACCGTATGCGGATACCTTATATATGCGTTGGCATCGGCTTCAATGTGGTTCTTGGGCTTATTCTACTGAATTTCTATATCGGATTGTTGTAATCCGGCTATGAAACGGAGATTCACAGCTATAAACAAATACCGCACCGCCGTAAATTTCTACGGCGGGATTTTTATCTTTACGTTATATCCGCATCCGTCAATCGTCAATAGACAAATTGTATAAAAATGAACTCGGATTTTTAGTTACTTATTCCTAAAAGACATATTGACAAATCGGAGATAACACTATATAATATTAAATGTATTTCGCTCACCACTACATATTGTGGTTTTACGACTAAAGCTTAAACGAGAGGGAGAAATTAATGCTGACTAAAATTCAAAAGAGGGACGGACGTACAGTACCGTTCAACATTGAGAAGATAGCCGATGCTATATATAAGGCGGCGAGAGCTGTCGGTGGCAACGATTATCAGGAAGCCGGTGAAATGGCTGAAAAGGTTTGCGATTATCTTGAGGCAAACGTAAATAAGACAGGGGAGCTTCCCACTGTAGAAGAAGTTCAGGATGCTGTAGAAAAGGTGCTTGTAGAAAGCGGCCACGCAAAGACCGCCAAGGCTTATATCCTTTACAGAGCCGACAGAACAAGGGTAAGAGAAATGAACACCAGCCTTATGAAGATCTATGAGGATCTTACATTCAAGGCTGCAAGAGATTGCGATATTAAGCGTGAAAACGCCAACATTGACGGAGATACCGCAATGGGCACAATGCTCAAATACGGCTCTGAGGGTGCAAAGCAGTTCAACGAGATGTATGTTCTTGCTCCCGAACATTCAAAGGCGCACAGGGACGGCGATATTCATATCCACGACCTTGACTTTTTAACGCTTACCACGACCTGCTGTCAGATTGACCTTATCAAGCTGTTCAAGAACGGCTTCTCGACAGGTCACGGCTTCCTCAGAGAGCCTAACGAGATCAGCAGCTATTCTGCGCTTGCCGCATTGCTATCCAGTCAAACCAGAACGATCAGCACGGCGGACAGTCTATCCCCAACTTTGACTATTCTATGGCTGACGGCGTAAGAAAGACATATAAGCACCGCTATGCTCAGAATATCGTAAGAGGACTTGAGCTTATAGGCGGCATTGATGACCTTGCAACAGCGGAAGCCGATGTAAAGGCATATACAAAGAAGCTCGAAGAAGAAAAGCAGCTTTGTCCTGTTCTCGCTAACGATAACGGCTATCAGGACGCAGAGCGTGAATGCCTCAGGGAGATTTGCCCCGATATCAGCGATGAAATAATCGAAAAGATACAGAAATTTGCACTGAAGCAGGCTGAAGTAGAAACCGACAGAGCCACATATCAGGCTATGGAGGCTCTTGTACACAACCTCAACACAATGAACAGCCGTGCAGGCGCACAGATACCGTTCTCATCAATAAACTACGGTACAGACACCTCTCCCGAAGGCAGAATGGTAATAAAGAACGTTCTGCTTGCTACAGAGGCAGGTCTTGGCAACGGCGAAACACCCATCTTCCCGATACATATCTTCAAGGTAAAGGACGGTCTTAACTATAACGAGGGCGATCCTAACTACGATCTGTTCAAGCTGGCTTGCAGAGTATCGGCTAAAAGACTGTTCCCGAACTTCTCATTTATCGACGCTCCCTACAACCTTCAGTATTACAAGCCCGGCGACTATAATACGGAAATCGCATATATGGGATGCCGTACCCGTGTAATAGGCAATGTTTACGATCCCACAAGAGAAATAGTAACAGGACGAGGAAACCTTTCGTTCACATCTATAAATCTGCCCAGCTCGGCATACTTGCAGGCGGAGATATTGTAAAGTTCTTTGAGATGCTTGAGGACAGAATGAATCTTGTCGTAGATCAGCTTCTCTACAGATTCAAGATACAGTCGCAAAAGAAAGTAAAGAACTATCCGTTCCTTATGGGACAGGGAATATGGATCGACTCAGAAAAGCTCAACCCCAACGATACTATCGGAGAGGTATTAAAGCACGGTACGCTTTCTGTAGGCTTTATAGGTCTTGCTGAATGCCTCAAGGCGCTTATCGGCGTTCATCACGGCGAAAGCAAGGAGGCTCAGGAGCTCGGTCTGCGTATTATAGGCAGAATGAGAGCAAGAATGGACGAAGAAAGCAAGAAGACCGGTCTTAACTTCTCGCTCCTCGCAACACCCGCAGAAGGTCTTTCGGGAAGATTTGTAAAGATCGACCGCAAGAAGTTCGGCAAAATCGAGGGCGTAACAGACAGAGAATACTACACGAACTCATTCCATATACCTGTTTACTTCCCCATCAACGCATTCAGAAAAATCAAGCTGGAAGCGCCTTATCACGCACTCACAAACGCAGGTCATATCAGCTATGTAGAGCTTGACGGCGACCCGCTTCAGAACCTTGAGGCATTTGAGCAGATTATCAGATGCATGAAGGAATCGGGTATCGGCTACGGCTCGATAAACCACCCCGTAGACAGAGATCCCTGCTGCGGATATACTGGTATAATCGGTGACGTATGCCCCAAGTGCGGAAGAAGCGATCACGGCGACAACACAAGATTTGAGCGTATCCGCCGTATCACAGGTTATCTTGTAGGCACTGTTGACCGATTCAACAACGGCAAGAGAGCCGAAGAAAGAGATAGAGTAAAGCACAGCGTTTCTGACGATGACGCAGAAATCTGACGATTTATAAAGACTGCAAAAGAATCCGGCACATCCTGCCGGATTTTTTGCGTTCAGGGCTTGAAATCGGCGGCGGTTTAGTATATACTATCCATAAGCCGAGCCGTAAGGACTGTGTGAAAGCAAAAACAGAAAAGAGGTATTTCTATGGGCGAATATGGCAAAAGAGCCGAGCAACTGTTTATGGAAGGGTATAACTGCTCACAGGCGGTATTGCTCAGCTATTCTGATATAACGGGGCTTGACGATAAGACGGCGGCTATGCTTGCATCGGGCTTCGGCGGCGGTATGGGACGTATGCGTGAGGTATGCGGCGCAGTAAGCGGAATGTTCATCGTACTGGGTATAGTGGCAGGCTACAGCGATCCTTCGGACGCACAGGGCAAGAAATCCACCTATGCCGCAATACAGGAGCTTGCTTCACGCTTCAGAAAAGAAAACGGCAGTATAATCTGCAAGGAGCTTCTCGGACTGTCAAAGCCCGAAGGCACATATATACCCGAAGAAAGAACGAAAGAGTATTATAAAAAACGGCCTTGTCCGAAAATCGTCTGTATGGCGGCTGATATACTTGAAGAATATCTTGATGAACACGGTTATCTGACCGGGAAAGGAATCTGACATGATCGCACTTATTACGGGCGCAAGCTCGGGAATCGGAAAAGAAATGGCGAAAAACCTTGCTACAAGAGGTGTGAATCTTATACTTGTCGCAAGAAGAACAGAGCGTCTGCTGGCACTCAAGGAAGAAATCGTATACAACTGTCCCGAAATAAAGGTCAAGACAATTACAGCCGACCTTTCGAAAGAAGAACAGTGCTTCGGGCTTTACAACAAGGTAAAGGATTATAAAATTGATTTTCTCTTTAACAATGCGGGATTCGGTCTGTACGGTCCGTTCCTTGAAACAGATCTTAAAGACGAGCTTTCGATGATAAACGTCAATATAAAGGCTGTTCATATTCTGACAAAGCTGTTCCTGCGTGATTTTGCCGCAAGAAACAGCGGATATATCCTTAACACTGCGTCTGTTGCTGGCTTTATGGCAGGACCTCTGCTTGCAACATACTATGCGACAAAAAACTATGTCGTACAGCTTACCAAGGCGATTTATGAGGAACTGAGAAGCACAGGCAGCAGGGTAGTGATAAGCGCACTTTGCCCCGGACCTGTAGATACCGAATTCAACAGCGTTGCAGGCGTAAAGAGCTTCGGAATACCGAGCGAGAACGAGGCTTATGTTGCGGACTATGCTATCGAGCGTCTTTTATGCGGCGATCTGCTGATAATCCCCGGCGTTACCACCAAGGCGGCTGCGGCAGGCTCAAGATTTGCTCCGACAAAATTCCTTCTCAGAACGGTAAGAACGTTACAGGAGCAGAAGAACAAGTAAAGATATAATGTGAGGAACTATGGCGTATACTACAGATTTAAACGCAGAGCTTGTTTCAAAGCAGGCAAGCAAAAACACAAAAATGCTTTTTGAATACCTTAAAAGCATTTACGGCAAAAAACATCTGGCAGGTCAGCAGTATCTGCAAAGTGAAGAAGTCGAGGATCTTGTGTACTATCATCTGACGGGAAAACTCCCTGCCGTGAGAGGATATGACTTTATGGGGGTAAGCTCCTGCAAGAAAACGGACGATCAGGTTGACAGAGCGATAAAATGGGCTACTCAGTGCGGCGGCATTGTCACAATGTGCTGGCACTGGTACGCTCCGAACGATATGGACGATTATTCCAAAGGCTCATCGTTCTACTACAAGACGACAGACTACGATCACAAGACCTGCTTCGATCTGTGCAAGGGTGTAACCGAAGGCACTGCGGAATATGAATTTATTATCCGTGAGATAGATATGGTATCAGCCGAGCTTAAGCGTATGGCACAGCTTGATATACCTGTGCTGTGGCGGCCTCTGCACGAGGCAAACGGCAACTGGTTCTGGTGGGGAAACCACGACGAACAGCACCGTGAAGCGTATAAGAAGCTGTGGTATATGATATTTGACCGTATGGAAAATTATCACAAGCTGACCAATCTTATATGGGTATGGAACGGTCAGGACAAGTGTATGGAGGTAAGCCCGGACACGTTTGACATATGCGGAGATGATATTTACTCGGTAAAGGAATACGATCATTCTTCCCAGAAGCAGAGATTTGAATATATGACCGAACTTGCACACGGCAAGATGATAACCTTGTCCGAATGCGGTTATATCCCCGATCCCGATGAGATGAAAAAGGACAACGCCATGTGGCTGTGGTGGCTCCCGGGTGGGGCGAGTTTGTCTACAAGAGGGAAGGGTACAAGCCTGTTTTCGACAAAGACGGCTACACTGTGATAAACGAAAAATATATGACAGAGGACTTTATGAAGCGTGTTATGGCTCATCCCGATGTCATAATGCGTGAGGATCTGCCGTGGTACGACAAGGATAAGCACAAGCTCCCCGATGCGCTTTCGGCAAATCTTGAGAGGATAAAAAGCAAATGAGAAAATCACTCGCTGTATTAATAGCCGTAATCATTGCCGCAACGCTCTGCGGCTGTGCCGATGATGTTTCGTCCTCTGTACAGCAGGAGGACAGTTCCTCCCGTTCGTCTACAAAATGGACGGTAACTAAGGTGGCTGACGATGATATTTCCTGCGAGGGTCTTGTACTCACAGCGCTTAACAGCGGCGATTTTCCCGAAATGGTAAAAGCAACGGACAGCACACTGCTTGATACGATAATGGATTTCAGCAAATACGGTATCACAGATTACTGCGTATATCAGCAGGCGATAAGCGTTGAGCTGTCGGAGATAATTGCTGTGCGTGCAGATGACACAGACGGCGTGAAAGCCGCACTGCAAAGCAGGAAAGACAGCCTGATAAAGCAGTTCGGGACATATCCGGAGCAGGAAAAAATCGTAAGCAGGACGGTGGTATTCCAAAAGGGCAATATGTGCTTTCTTATAGCTTCGGAGGAGCCTGAGAAGGCAGAGAAAGCAATATCGGACAAAATCAGCGCAAACTCTGTTGATTCGGGGGATTAAAAAAAGACGGCTATATTTTTGAAAATGGGTGTTTAGCGTTGCCTGCTATGATGGTTTTGCGTCGTGCAAAACTTTTGGCAAGCAACCAAAGC
>ERZ859980.839-NODE-839-length-15683-cov-4.024955_pt1 | contig 15683 bp, 16 predicted proteins | sample MGYA00509984_ERZ859980 | MGnify/ENA primary metagenome ERZ859980 (study PRJEB30046, sample SAMN00715173) | human gut metagenome | study: EMG produced TPA metagenomics assembly of the A metagenome-wide association study of gut microbiota in type 2... | reverse complement strand
TTCTAACCAACTGAACTAACGCACCATTATTTCATTCTTTCGTTGCTATCTCTCTTGATTGCGGTTGCAAAGGTAGGCATTTCTTTGATATCTGCAATAGCTATGGCGAACTTTTTTCCAAGCGTTTTGTGCTGTATTTGCTTTATATCCTCATATTGAGAAGATTGGAAAAATAAGAGAAAAGTAAATTTAACAACTGTTTAGAAATACGTTTATGCACTGTTTTATTCTTGATATGAAAACCTTTCCTGGAGAAAACGAAACATTTCGGAGCTTGTTTTAAACTTCTTGCTCGAAAAGTTCGTTGTTTTGCAATAAATCGTTATTTTTGCGAACTCAAAAAGAGAATGTTGTAATTTGAAAAATGATAAAAAACATTTTAGGATGATGAAAACAGCCAAACTGTTGCTACACTGCCCTGACAAACCAGGCATATTGGCAGAAGTAACAGACTTTATAACGGTGAATAAAGGTAATATTATCTATCTGGATCAGTATGTAGACCATGTAGAGAATATCTTTTTTATGCGTATTGAATGGGAATTGAAAGATTTTCTGGTGCCTCAGGAAAAGATTGAGGATTATTTTGCCACTTTGTATGCACAGAAATATGAGATGAATTTCCGTCTCTATTTCTCCGATACAAAACCGCGTATGGCTATCTTTGTTTCAAAGATGTCCCATTGCTTGTTCGACTTGTTGGCGCGTTACACCGCTGGTGAGTGGAATGTGGAGATACCTCTTATTATAAGCAATCATCCCGATTTGCAGCACGTGGCCGAGCGTTTCGGTATTCCTTTCCATCTTTTCCCCATTACCAAAGAGACAAAGGAGGAACAAGAGAAGAAGGAAATGGAGTTACTGGCAAAGCATAAGATAACTTTCATAGTGCTGGCGCGCTACATGCAGGTCATTTCCGAGCAAATGATAAACGCTTATCCCAATAGGATAATCAACATTCATCACTCTTTCCTTCCGGCATTTGTGGGAGCGAAGCCCTATCATGCTGCGTTTGAACGTGGAGTGAAGATTATTGGAGCTACCAGCCACTATGTTACTACGGAGTTGGATGCCGGTCCTATCATAGAGCAGGATGTGGTGCGCATTACGCACAAGGACACGGTGCAGGATTTGGTGAACAAAGGCAAAGATTTGGAAAAGATTGTGCTTTCCCGCGCCGTTCAGAAACATATTGAACGCAAGGTGTTGGCATATAAGAATAAAACGGTAATATTTAATTAGTTGATAGTTGATAATTGATAGTTGATGGTGGGGAACCTGTCATTACCTTTCAATTATCACCTTTCAATTGTCAATTCTCAATTAAAAAATGAAAGTTGCAGTTATCAAATATAATGCAGGCAATATCCGTTCGGTGGATTATGCTTTGAAGCGTCTGGGAGTAGAGGCAGTGATTACGGCGGATGAGGCTGTGCTACGTGCTGCCGATAAGGTTATCTTTCCCGGTGTGGGAGAGGCGGAAACTACGATGAGCTTTTTGCGTGCCGGTGGTATGGATCGGCTGATAAAAGAGTTGCGTCAGCCGGTGCTGGGCATTTGCCTGGGCATGCAGTTGATGTGCCGCCACTCTGAAGAGGGAGACGTGGATTGCCTGGGGATTTTTGATACTGATGTAAAACGTTTCATTTCGCAGAGGCACGAGGATAAAGTACCTCATATGGGATGGAATACCATTGCCCGGACGAATAGCGGACTTTTTAAAGGCTTTACTAAAGAAGAGTTTGTCTATTTCGTACATAGTTTCTATGTGCCAGTCAATGATTGTACGGCAGCCGTGACGGATTACATTCATCCGTTCAGTGCCGCTTTGCATAAAGACAATTACTACGCCACACAGTTCCATCCGGAAAAGAGTGGAAGTGTGGGAGAGCGTATTTTGCGGAATTTCCTGGAACTGTAAATCGTCAAATCGTAAATAAAATGATAGAACTGATTCCTGCTATTGACATTATTGACGGAAAATGTGTACGCCTTTCCCAAGGCGATTATGACAGCAAGAAGGTGTACAACGAAAATCCTGTGGAAGTGGCCCTGGAGCTGGAGGCTCATGGTATCCGTAGACTTCATGTGGTCGATTTGGACGGTGCGGCTTCCCATCATGTGGTAAACTACCGCACGTTGGAACAGATAGCTGTGCGTACGTCTCTTATTATTGATTTTGGAGGTGGGGTGAAGAGTGATGAAGATTTGGTGATAGCTTTTGAGAACGGTGCGCAGATGGTGACCGGCGGCAGCATTGCTGTGAAGAATCCCGAATTGTTCTGTAAGTGGCTTCAAATGTATGGCTCCGAGAAGATTATTCTTGGTGCTGATGTGAAAGAGCATAAAATAGCCGTCAATGGTTGGAAGGATGAGAGTGGCTGCGAACTGTTTCCGTTCTTGAAAGACTATGTAGAGAAGGGGGTCCGTAAGGTTATCTGTACTGATATCAGTTGTGACGGAATGCTGCAAGGACCATCGATAGCGTTGTATAAGGAGATACTGGAGCACCATCCTGAACTCTATCTGATAGCCAGTGGAGGCGTAAGCTGTGCCGATGATATACGCCATTTGGAAGTTGTCGGCATACCTGCCGTTATTTTCGGTAAGGCTCTGTACGAAGGCCGCATCACCTTCAAAGAGTTGGAAAACTTTGTTAGTTGAAAGTTGAAAATTAATCACTTATCACTTATAACTCAAACCGCCGTGTTAGCAAAAAGAATCATTCCTTGCCTCGACATTAAAGATGGGCAGACCGTGAAAGGTACCAATTTCGTGAACCTCCGCCAGGCGGGCGACCCGGTAGAACTGGCGCGTGCTTATAGTGAGCAGGGTGCCGACGAACTGGTTTTTCTCGACATCACAGCTAGTTTTGAAGGCCGTAAGACTTTCACTGAATTGGTGAAACGCATAGCTGCGAATATCAGCATTCCTTTTACAGTAGGTGGAGGCATTCATGAACTGGGTGACGTGGATAGGCTACTGCATGCAGGTGCCGATAAAATCTCCATCAATTCCTCTGCTATCCGCCGTCCCGGATTGATAGACGAGATTGCGAAGAACTTCGGTTCTCAGGTTTGCGTACTGGCCGTTGATGCCAAACAGACAGAGAAGGGATGGTGGTGCTACTTGAACGGTGGCCGTGTGGAAACGGATAAGGAACTGTTTGCGTGGACAAAAGAAGCCCAGGAACGTGGCGCGGGCGAGATATTGTTCACCAGCATGAATCACGACGGTGTCAAGACCGGTTATGCCAATGAAGCGCTTTCCAGCCTTGCCGACGGATTGTCCATCCCCATCATTGCATCGGGAGGGGCAGGTGCCAAAGAGCATTTTCGTGACGTCTTTTTGCAGGGAAAAGCAGATGCTGCCTTGGCAGCCAGTGTTTTTCATTTCGGAGAAATCAAAATTCCCGAATTAAAATCGTATCTTTGTGCCCAAGGAATTGCGATGAGAAGATGAAGGTGAGTTTACGATTGGACGATTTACGATTTACGATTGGGATTACTCAAGCAAATCATAAGTCTCCAGTCACTTAAAGTAATATCAATCGTAAATAGTAAATAGCTAAATCGTAAATAGAATGGATTTTGACAAGATGAACGGACTCGTTCCGGCGATTATACAAGATGCAGATACCGCTAAGGTGCTGATGCTTGGTTTCATGAACAAGGAGGCTTATGACAAGACGGTGGAAACTGGAAAGGTGACTTTCTTCAGCCGTACCAAGAACCGTCTTTGGACGAAAGGCGAGGAGAGTGGCAACTTCCTGAATGTGGTTTCCATGAAGGAAGACTGTGACCGGGATACGTTACTGGTGCAGGTACATCCCGTAGGCCCGGTTTGCCATACCGGTACAGATACTTGCTGGGGTGAGAAGAACGAACAGCCGGTTATGTTTCTAAAGCTTCTTCAGGATTTCATCTGTAAGCGTTATGATGAAATGCCCGAAGGTTCCTATACGACCAGTCTTTTCCAGTCCGGTATCAACAAAATGGCACAGAAGGTAGGCGAAGAGGCTGTGGAAACCGTCATTGAGGCTTGCAACGGTACGGACGAACGCCTGATTTATGAAGGAGCTGATTTGTTGTATCACCTCATCGTGCTGCTCACATCCAAAGGATACCGCATTGAAGACCTTGCGCGTGAATTGGAGGAACGTCACAGTGCGACGTGGAAGAAACATTAAGTAATTAAAAATTAATAATTAAAATGGGGGTGGGCGAGGCGCTGATAAGATATACGGACGTAGAGATACACCAGCAGGAGTTGTGCGTACTGAACGATGTGAATTTGGAACTTCACAAAGGGGAGTTCGTGTACCTGGTAGGTAAAGTGGGCTCCGGCAAGACGAGCCTGCTCAAGACTTTCTATGGCGAACTGGATATTGCATCGGGCGAGGCTGAAGTATTGGGGTATGACATGCTCCATATTAAGCGTAAGCACATCCCGCAGTTGCGCCGCAAGCTGGGAATCGTATTCCAGGACTTCCAGTTGCTGACAGACCGTACGGTGTACGATAATCTTGAATTTGTTCTCCGTGCTACCGGTTGGAAGAGCAAAGGGGAGATTAAGGACAAAATAGAAGAGGTGTTGAACCTGGTGGGGATGAGCAACAAAGGATATAAGCTGCCTAATGAACTGTCGGGTGGTGAGCAACAGCGTATTGTGATTGCGCGTGCAGTGCTCAACTCTCCGGAGATAATCCTTGCGGATGAGCCTACCGGAAACCTGGATTCGGAAACCGGACATGCCATTGCAGAACTTCTGCACGGCATCAGTGAAGCCGGCGCACTGGTGGTGATGACCACGCACAACCTGCAGCTGCTGCGAGAGTTTCCCGGCAAGGTGTACCGGTGCGCAGACCATCTGATGACTGATGTTACAGCAGAATACGCCCCTGCAATAACCAATGATTAGTAGTTAAGTAGTTATCTCTAACTACTGATTCTTATAAAGAACAGAAATTAACGATAAAGCTCCGCAGCTGCCTACTTGTAGCTCGTAGCTTGTAACTATAAACTAATTAATACAGGAACGAAAATGAAAGTTTTAAAGTTTGGAGGTACTTCAGTAGGTTCGGCTCAGCGAATGAAGGAAGTGGCCAAATTGATTACCGATGGTGAACGTAAGATTGTGGTTCTCTCTGCCATGTCGGGTACCACAAACACATTGGTTGAGATTTCGGACTATCTGTACAAGAAGAATCCGGAAGGTGCCAACGAGATTATCAACAAGCTGGAAAGTAAATATCGCCAGCACATTGATGAACTCTTTGCTACTCCGGAGTATAAACAGAAAGGCCTGGAACTCATCAAATCACATTTTGACTATATCCGTTCTTATACCAAAGACCTCTTCACTCTGTTTGAGGAGAAAGTGGTGTTGGCTCAGGGTGAGTTGATTTCCACCGCCATGATGAACTACTATCTGCAGGAATGCGGCGTGAAGTCTGTGTTGCTTCCGGCTTTAGAATACATGCGTACGGACAAGAATGCCGAGCCCGATCCGGTCTATATCAAGGACAAGCTCCAGGTTCAGCTGGAACTGCATCCGGATGCTGAGATTTATATCACTCAGGGGTACATCTGCCGCAACGCCTACGGCGAGATAGACAATCTGCAGCGTGGCGGAAGCGACTATACGGCTTCGCTGATTGGTGCTGCCATCAACGCTTCCGAAATCCAGATTTGGACGGATATCGACGGCATGCACAACAACGACCCCCGTATTGTGGACAAGACTGCGCCGGTGCGTCATCTGCATTTCGAAGAGGCCGCCGAGCTGGCATACTTCGGTGCCAAGATTCTGCACCCTACCTGCATCCAGCCTGCCAAGTATGCCAATATCCCCGTCCGTCTGCTCAATACGATGGACCCCACTGCTCCGGGTACGCTGATTTCCAATGATACGGAGAAGGGTAAGATTAAGGCGGTGGCTGCCAAGGACAACATTACGGCCATCAAGATAAAATCCAGCCGCATGTTGCTTGCTCACGGATTCTTGCGTAAGGTTTTCGAGATATTCGAGAGCTACCAGACTTCCATCGATATGATTTGTACTTCAGAAGTGGGTGTGTCCGTATCTATCGATAATGTGAAGCATCTCAATGAAATTCTGGATGACTTGAAGAAGTATGGCACAGTGACGGTGGACAAGGACATGTGCATCATCTGCGTGGTGGGCGACCTCGAATGGGAAAACGTCGGTTTCGAAGCCAAGGCATTGGATGCCATGCGCGACATACCGGTACGTATGATTTCTTTCGGTGGTAGCAACTATAATATTTCTTTCCTCATCCGCGAGTGCGACAAGAAGGCAGCGTTGCAGTCACTCAGTGATGCGCTGTTCAATGAGGAATAACTCTTGATATTTTTCAGACGCAGATTACACAGATGACGCAGATTCTTTTTGCTTCCTATTTGTGTAATCTGCGTCATCTGCGTCTGAAAAATTATTTGTAGACACCTCTTTCATCTTCCTTTTTTTAAACTAAACAAAGATTACGATTATTATATGAAAGGAACATTCCCTATCCATAAATTCCGCGAATTGCGTACTCCCTTCTATTACTACGACACAAAGGTCTTGCGCGACACACTTTCGTGCATCCGTACGGAAGCTGCCCGATATGGCAACTATTCGGTGCATTATGCTGTGAAGGCCAATGCCAATCCCAAGGTGCTTGCCATTATCCGCGAGAACGGCTTGGGTGCCGACTGTGTAAGTGGCGGTGAAATCCGTGCAGCCATCAAGGCAGGTTTTCCCACTGGCAAGATTGTTTTTGCAGGGGTGGGCAAGGCTGATTGGGAAATCAATCTGGGGCTGGATTATGACATTTTCTGCTTTAATGTGGAGTCTGTCCCCGAGCTGGAGATTATCAACGAGCTGGCTGCCGCTAAAGGTAAGGTGGCCAATGTGGCTTTCCGTATCAATCCCAATGTAGGTGCCCATACCCATGCCAATATTACCACTGGGCTGGCCGAAAACAAGTTTGGTATCAGCATGCAGGATATGGACCATGTGATAGACATTGCGCAGAATATGAAGAACCTGAGATCATCGGACTGCATTTCCACATCGGTTCCCAAATATTGGATATGGGCGATTTCGTGGCTTTGTGTAACCGCGTCAACGAATTGCAGGATAAGCTGGAAGCTCGCCATATCCGCATCGAGCACGTCAATGTGGGGGGCGGACTCGGCATTGACTACGGTCACCCCAACCGTCAGCCGATACCCGACTTCAAAAGCTACTTCGAGACTTACAACAGCCATCTGAAACTCCGTCCCCACCAGACGCTCCACTTCGAGCTGGGACGTGCGGTAGTGGGACAATGCGGTTCATTGATTTCGCAGGTGCTTTATGTGAAGCAGGGCACCAACAAGCAGTTTGCCATTCTGGATGCCGGCATGACGGATTTGATTCGTCCGGCACTCTACCAAGCGTTCCATAAGATAGAGAATATCACTTCGGATGCGCCGGTTCAGGCTTATGATGTCGTAGGGCCCATCTGCGAGTCTTCTGATGTATTCGGTAAGGCTATTGATTTGAATGGGGTGAAGCGTGGCGACCTTATCGCCCTCCGTTCGGCAGGGGCTTATGGCGAAATTATGGCTTCGGGCTATAACTGCCGTGAGCTGCCTCAAGGATATACGTCGGACGAGCTGGTATAGAGAGGCTGGAGATGCGTTGCATGAATGGCGAAGCATTTATTATACCAAGGCTTCTGTTTTTATATAAAAAATGTTATTGCGTGAACAACTTTTAAGGTTTCTTGTTACTTTTGTAATGATTTCAATTTAAATAAATACGATTATGATTACAGAAAAATTACAGAATGCAATTAATGAGCAGATTACGGCTGAGATGTGGTCTTCCAACCTTTATCTGGCAATGTCTTTCTATATGGAGAAAGAAGGTTATAACGGCATGGCTTCCTGGTTGAAGAAGCAGGCTTCTGAAGAAAAAGCTCATGCTTGCGAAATGGCTTCTTATATCATCAAGCGTGGCGGTAAGGCCAAACTGGACAAGATTGATGTTGTTCCCAATGACTTCGGTACTCCACTGGAAGTGTTCGAGCAGGTAGCCCAGCACGAACGCCGTGTTTCCAAAATGATTGATGAATTGGTAGATGTTGCCTCTGCCGAAAAAGATAAGGCTACACAAGACTTCCTTTGGGGATTCGTGCGCGAGCAGGTAGAAGAAGAAGCTACTGCCGACGGCATTGTAGATATGATAAAGAAAGCCGGTGATGCCGGAATCTTCTTCGTTGACTCAAAACTGGGAGAACGCAGATAAGAGAGAAACTAAAAAAATCCCGCGGCTAATTTTAGTCGCGGGATTTTTTTTTAGTTATGAGTTATAAGTTGTGAGTTATTTGTTGATGAAGGGCTTATATCCGCAAGGGAAAGCACAAGCAAATAACTTATAACTCATAACTCATCACTCATTTCAGCACTCCCAGCTCTTTCCCCACTTTAATAAATGCAGCGATACATTTGTCCAGATGCTCCTTTTCGTGTCCGGCAGAGATTTGTACGCGGATGCGTGCCTGGTCTTTGGGCACTACGGGGTAGTAGAAGCCGGTGACGTAGATGCCTTCTTCCTGCATGCGGGTGGCATAAATCTGGGAGAGTTTGGCATCATACAGCATGACGGCGCAGATGGCGCTTTGTGTCGGCTTGATGTCGAAACCGGCGGCGGTCATCTTGTCGCGGAAGTAGTTCACGTTTTCCAGCAGTTTGTCATGCAGGGCATTGCTCTCTTTGAGCATCTTGAATACCTCGAGGCTGGCGCCGATGATGCCCGGAGCCAATGAGTTGGAGAAGAGGTACGGACGGCTGCGTTGGCGCAGCAGGTCGATGATTTCCTTGCGTCCGGTAGTGAATCCTCCCAAAGCGCCGCCAAAGGCTTTGCCCAAGGTTCCGGTATAGATGTCCACGCGTCCGTAGGTGCCGTATTGTTCGCTTACGCCGTGTCCCGTAAGGCCTACCACGCCGGCGGAGTGTGATTCGTCCACCATGACCAGCGCGTCGTATTTCTCGGCAAGGTCGCAAATCCGGTCCATCGGGGCAACGTTGCCGTCCATGGAAAATACCCCGTCTGTAACCACGATACGGAAACGCTGTGCCTGGGCTTCCTGCAGGCATCTTTCCAGGTCGGCCATGTCGGCATTGGCGTAGCGATAGCGTTTGGCTTTGCAGAGGCGTACGCCGTCAATGATGGAAGCATGGTTCAGGGAGTCCGAGATGATGGCGTCTTCCTCGGTGAAGAGGGGCTCGAACACACCGCCATTGGCGTCGAAACAAGCGGCGTAGAGAATGGTGTCTTCAGTCTTGAAGTAGTCGGAGATGGCTGCTTCCAGCTCCTTGTGGATGTCCTGCGTTCCGCAGATGAAGCGTACGGACGACATGCCGTATCCGCGGCGTTCCATAATCTGCTGGGCGGCGGCAATCAGCCGCGGGTGGTTGGACAGTCCCAGGTAATTGTTGGCACAGAAGTTCAGCACCTCTTTGCCTTTTACGCTGATGGCAGCTTGTTGTGCACTCTCAATCAGTCGCTCTTCCTTGTAGAGTCCGGCTTCTTTTATTTCAGCAAGTGTCTTGCTGAGATGGTCTTTCATTTTACCGTACATAGCATTTTATTTTTTAGGTAATACGTTGTCATTACATTTCCCACAAAGAACATCATTTTTCTTGGAATAAACAATATCAATATGGCAGAAATATGAAAAAAAAGTATGTATATTTGCACCATATATAATAACGAAACCTTATAAATAACTCGTATGAAGAATATTTTGGTAATTGGAGCTACCGGACAGATTGGGTCGGAACTCACGCTGGAGTTGCGCAAACGTTATGGCGATGACCATGTTGTGGCAGGATACATTCCGAGTGCTATGCCCAAGGGAGAATTGAAAGCATCCGGCCCTTCGGCCATTGCCGACGTGACAGACCGTCAGTCCATCGAGGTGGTGGCACGTCAGTTCAAGATTGATACTATCTACAACCTGGCTGCCTTGCTCTCGGTAGTTGCCGAAAGCCGTCCGGCCATGGCTTGGAAAATCGGTATCGACGGGTTGTGGAATGTACTGGAAGTGGCACGTGAGTACAATTGTGCCGTGTTTACTCCGAGTTCCATCGGTTCGTTCGGCGAAGCTACGCCTCATGTGAAGACACCGCAGGACACTATCCAGCGTCCGCGTACCATGTATGGGGTGACAAAAGTGACGACTGAATTGTTGAGTGACTATTACTATACAAAATATGGTGTGGATACACGCTCGGTACGTTTTCCGGGAATCATTTCGAACGTGACCCCTCCGGGTGGCGGCACTACGGACTATGCGGTGGATATTTTCTACTCTGCCGTGAAGGGAGAAAAATTCGTATGTCCGGTGAAGGCCGGCACGTATATGGATATGATGTATATGCCCGACGCACTGAACGCGGCCATCTCGCTGATGGAAGCGGCACCGGCAAGGCTGAAGCACCGCAACGCTTTCAACATCGCCTCCATGAGTTTTGACCCGGAACAGATTTATCAGGAAATTAAGAAGCATATGCCTGATTTTGAGATGGCATACGAGATTGATCCGCTAAAGCAGGCCATTGCCGACAGCTGGCCCGACTCTCTGGATGACTCTTGTGCACGCGAGGAATGGGACTGGATGCCGCAGTACGACCTGGAGTCCATGACCGTAGACATGCTTGAGAAATTAAGAGCTAAATTAAACAAGTGACCGTAAGCGGTCCGTAAAGAATGAAAAAACTTTTATTGGGATTTTTGTTGTTCACCTTTTTGATTTCGTGCGGAAACAAAAAGGCGAAAATGGATCCCTTTGCTACCATTACGGAAATGGTGGATTCGGCCGGTCACAAGGCCGATACGCTGCTGGAAGCAGAAGTGAAGGAAGAACCGAAGCCGATGGAGGCAGACGAGCTGTTTGATGATTTTATCTTCAATTATGCTTCGGATGATGCCCTGCAAAGGCAGAGGACGGTATTTCCTTTGCCCTATTACAATCGTGACACGCCGTCAAAGATAGAGGAAGAGTTTTGGAAGCATGATTATCTGTTTACCAAGCAGAACTATTACACCTTGCTTTTTGATAAGGAAGAGGATATGGACATGGTGGGCGATACTACGCTGACATCGGTGCAAGTGGAGTGGATTTTCTTGAAAACGCGTATGGTGAAGCGTTATTATTTTGAGCGGAAGCGGGGAATGTGGATGCTCGAGGCCATTAACCTGCGCGAGATGGAGAAAGGTGAAAATGAGGACTTCGTGGAATTCTATACCCGTTTTGTGACGGACAGTGTCTATCAGAGCAAGCATATCAGGCATCCGCTACAATTCATCACCATAGACCCTGATGACGAGTTTTCTATTCTGGAAACTACTTTGGATGTGGACCAGTGGTATGCCTTTCGTCCGGTAATGCCTACCGACAGATTGTCTAATATCAATTACGGACAGAAGAATGAGGACTTGTCGGATACCAAAATACTGAAGGTAAATGGCATAGGCAACGGATACTCCAATATCTTCTATTTCCGCAAACGCAGTAAGGGATGGGAGCTGTACAAATATGAAGACACGAGCATTTAAAATAAAGGAGGAAAGGTTTGAGGAAGATACCCAATACATTTGGAATTGACGTTACTGCTGCAAGATTTCTGGAATACGGTTCGGAGGATGAACTGCGGGAGCTGATTGCAGCAGGACAGGTCGTTGCGCCCTGGCTGCATATCGGTGGAGGGAGCAACCTACTCTTTATTAAGGATTATGAAGGCACGGTACTGCATTCACGTATCGGTGGCCTGGAGGTGACGTCAGAGGATGAGGAGCACGTGTTGGTGCGTGTGGGCGCCGGTGTGGTATGGGACGATTTTGTGGCCTACTGTGTGGAGCGGCATTGGTATGGTGCCGAGAACCTTTCGCTGATACCGGGTGAGGTGGGGGCGAGCGCAGTACAGAATATCGGTGCCTATGGTGTGGAAGTAAAGGACCTGATAACATCCGTGGAAACCATAAACATGGCAAGGGAGAAGCGTATCTACGGGGTGGACGAATGCGGCTACTCCTACAGAAAGAGCTTGTTTAAGCAACCGGAGATGAAGACCGTGTTTGTGACTTATGTGAACTTCTGCCTGGGTAAACGGGAACATTATACATTGGATTACGGTACTATCCGGCAGGAGCTGGAGAAATATCCGGTGCTGAATCTGGAAATTTTGCGCCGCGTGATTATAGACATCCGTCAAAGCAAGTTGCCCGACCCGAAGGTGCTGGGCAATGCGGGTAGTTTTTTTATGAACCCCATCGTGCCGCGTCGGCAGTTCGAGTCTTTGCAACGGGAATATCCGGACATGCCCCACTATGATGTGGATGCCGGTCGGGTAAAGATACCGGCTGCCTGGATGATAGACCGGTGTGGCTGGAAAGGCAAGGCGCTGGGGCCTGCTGCGGTGCACGGCCGGCAGGCGTTGGTGCTGGTGAACTCGGGTGGTGCCACGGGAGCGGATATTGTCGCTCTTTCGGATGCCGTGCGGGCTTCTGTCCGCGAGAAATTCGGCATTGATATTCACCCGGAAGTTTGTTTGATAAAATAGTAAGAGAGTTTTGACACACCCAAACATTGTTGTATATAACCTGATTTTAGAAATTTATTTGATTTAGTCAATGGGAAAACTCAGAATATTAGGAAGTGGAACTTCGACCGGTGTGCCTGAGATAGGCTGTACTTGTCCGGTCTGCACTTCCACTGACCCGCGGGACAACCGCTTGCGTGCGTCATCCCTGCTGCATACGGATGATGCGGTGATATTGATAGATTGTGGTCCTGACTTCAGGGAACAGATGCTGCGTGCTTCTTCTTTTGAGAAGATAGACGGCGTACTGGTGACACACGAACACTATGACCATGTGGGTGGTCTGGATGATTTGCGCCCGTTCGGTCGTTTTGCCGATATCCCTATCTATTCCGATGCCTACACTGCTGCCCATCTGCGGGCAAGGATGCCTTACTGCTTTGTCGATAAGGTATATCCGGGAGTTCCGCGTATCTATCTGCAGGAAGTGGAGGCGGGGCAGGTGTTCCACATCAACCGGACGAAAGTGCTGCCTTTACGGGTGATGCACGGCAGGCTTCCCATCCTGGGCTACCGCATTGGCGGCCGGCTGGGATATATCACGGATATGCACATGATGCCTGAGGAATCTTATGAACAATTGAAGGGCTTGGACGTTTTGGTAATGAATGCTTTACGGCCAAAGCCGCATCCTACGCACCAGAGTATTTCGGAGGCGTTGGAGGCTGCCGGACGTATTGGTGCCAAAGAGACCTATTTCATCCATATGAGCCATCATGCAGGGCTTCATGCCGATATCGAAAAGCAGCTGCCACCCCATGTACACTTTGCCTACGATGGACTTGAAATAGATTTCTAAACTTTTTGAAACATTTGTTTTGTTTTATTAGTAGAAAATGCTATTTTTGCCAAAAGTTGATGAATAAATGCCATGAAACTCCGACTCCTCATACAGATAGCTGTCGTTGTGTCCATAGTGCTGCTATGTACCGGTTTTGGTGTGTATTCTTTCCTGCGGTTGAATTCGGTGGAGAACCGGCAGGATTTCAATCTTTATACTTTGGTGCCGCAAGATGCCACAGCCATACTCGAAACTGACCGTATGGCAGACCTCGTGGAGGATATCAATGAACTGAATTGCAGCAAAGACAATCATTTTCTATACGTATCGGAGCTTTTTGTTTACTTGAAGAAGTATTTGTATACTTTGGTGGAGGATACTCCGCATGGACTGAGTAAACAGATGAACAAGATGCTGATTAGCTTTCACGAGCCGGATACACCGATGAACCAAGTATTGTATTGCAGTTTGGGTTCGGGTGATTATGAGTTGGTGGAGTCTTTTGTGGAGAAGTACTGCTCCAGTTCGTTTCCTTCCAAGTATTTCGATTACAAGGGAGAGGAGATACGTATCTATCCCATGGCAGACGGTCGTTTCCTGGCTGCCTACTTCACTCCCGATTTTCTGGTTGTAAGTTTCCAGAAGCGTTTGATAGAACATGTGATTGATGCGCGGCGCAGCAAAAAGTCCCTGATGAACCTCCCTTCTTTCCGCACTATGTATGCGGGCAAGCAGAGTAACGTGGCTGCCACGGTCTATGTGCGTATGAAAGGAGTGGATATGGGGAAGCCTACGGACGGTATCCGTTCGCAGACGCAGCTGGGCAGTTGGGCGGAGTTTGACATGAAGTTCAATGAAGATGCCATTTATTGCTCCGGCATCAGCCATGGGTCGGATTCCACACAGACGTTTATCAATGCCTTGCGGGTGCAGCAGCCGGTAGAGGACGGATTTTCCGGGGCTCTGCTTCCGTCTTCCACTTTCTTTTACGATCGCTGGGCAATGTCTGACAGAAATTCCTGGTTTGGCTTTACTGCCAGTCAGGAGTATGCCAAGGCCACCTATTCAGACTATATCAAGCAGCGCGACGAGGAGTGGATTGCTTACTTGAATGAGCATGCGGGCGAGAGCGTGATGTCTTGCTTGTTCCAGTCTAAAGACACGTTGGACAAGCTGCCTTGCGCCGTGATGTGTATCCCTCTCAAGGATGAACTGGCAGCGGAACGCCGCTTGCAGTCTCTGCTTTACAGTACCCCCAAGGAAGAGGATGCTCCGCTTATGCCGAAGGTGGTTTCAAATAATTCGTTGTATCCCAAAGCAAGGAAGTTCCCTAAATATGTGTTGCCCCGTAACACGCTGCTCACCCAGCTGACGGGCATCACGGAGTCTGCCCTTTATACCTTTGCCTGTTTCTATCGGGGTAGTCTGTTGCTGGCTCCCGATGCACTGAGCCTTTCGGCCTATATTGAGGCGGTGGAGAGTGGAGATGTGTTAGACGGAACACCGGTGTACGAAGAGGGTATAGGCAGTCTTTCACCCATATATAATTTTGTGATGATGGTGGATATGGAGATGATGCTGAGCCAGCCTGAAACGTATGTGCGTCTGATACCGAACTTCTTCTTCCGTCAATCCAACTTCTTCCGTCATTTCATGCTTGCAGTACAATTCACTTGTACAGAAGGGGTGGTTTATCCGAATATCGTATTGCTTTATAAAGGGTGATTAATCGGTCATTCTGTAGAGTGCTGAGGGAAAATAAGCACGAGGAAAGTCAAAATACACACTCACCACAGATTGCACAGATTAAAACAGCTAAAAATTCTTGATTATCAAAATTCTAGAATGAACTGTGTTAATCTGTGCAATCTGTGGTGAATTATAACATATTCTTAGAACGGCAGGTCATCCTTTGCATCCCCTGCGAGGAATTCCGGTGCGGCAGTGGGAGCCGGCGGTGGAACGGGAGCGCCCGGAGCGGGTGCGGCAGTGCTTACGCGTTCTACCTTCCATGCGCGAATACTGTTGAACCAACGGTCTTGCCATTGGCGTGCGTCTACATCAAAAGATACTGTCAGCTCTTCGCCCATCTGAATATTGAACTGTTCGATTTTGTCCGCTCCAAATACGTCAAAACACATTTTGCGCGGATATTGGCCATGGTCTTCAATCACATATTCTTGTGATTTCCATTCGTTACCTGACTTGGAAACTCCGCCTCTGGGCTGGAGTATAGCGATGTG
>ERZ859980.837-NODE-837-length-15717-cov-8.623611_pt1 | contig 15717 bp, 16 predicted proteins | sample MGYA00509984_ERZ859980 | MGnify/ENA primary metagenome ERZ859980 (study PRJEB30046, sample SAMN00715173) | human gut metagenome | study: EMG produced TPA metagenomics assembly of the A metagenome-wide association study of gut microbiota in type 2... | reverse complement strand
TAACCGGCTGATCCGTAGTCAGCTACTCTATTCAGTTGAGCTACGCGGCCATGTCCTTTTTGTTTGACGGGTGCAAAGGTATGGAGTTTGTACGAAACTTCCAAATATTTCTGCGTTTTTTTTCAATAAAAATTATTCCATAAACCGGCTTCCAAATATCTGCCAGCCTAGTGTGAGGCCTAAATTCCAGTTGTTACTCGGTGAACTATAGTGATTTAGGTAGGCACATATGGAGCCGAAAGGAAGTCTGACTACCAGATCCAGTTCGCCCATATATTCGAACTGTGAGAACACTTTTCCATAGCGTGCTTTACCACTTTCTTCTCGAATGGGGAAAATCGGTGCGAATCCATACATGCCTAGTCTTACCTGAAGCACGCTGTTGAACTGGTAGATTGGACATACACCTGCTCCTACAAACTGATTAGCCCGGAATGCTTCGTTGTAGGTGATTCTACTGTGAGCCGTAGGTGCAAATTCTCCAGCCTGCATCATGGTAGCCCGGTAATTGTGGCTAAAGTTACGCGAAGAATAATAGGCCTTCAGGTAGGTTCCTAGCGAGAAATGAGGGTTGAGTGTATGATACTTTTCCAGTTCATAGGCTATTTGCAGCCATGATTGGATGTATTTATAGTTTTCCGTATAGGCGGGATCTTCGTTTCCTGGATAGTACCGTTCCATCCCAGTATAAATGTGTGCGGCAAGTCTTTCACGCCGTCCGGAAGTGGCAAACTGCCGGCTGTTAAGTGTATTTCCGTCCAATGCAACCGAACCGCCAAATATGGTATATTTGCTGGCGTCGCGTACGTCTGAGCTAAAGTCAATGACGTTCGTCTGGAAGTATTGGTCTTCCAACTGGCCTACCCCGATACCGAATTCTGCTTTTTGCCTGCTCAGGAAAGGCATGGATACAAACAACTTGACAAACTCTTCTTTTTGTTTGTTGAAGATCGGAGTATTTCCTTTGCTCAACAGTTTTTCCTGCTTCAGGTAGTCGAAGGTAGATAAGGAAGCAACCAGACGATACGAAGTCGGCAACCGGGTTGGCAAGTCAATACGTCCGGATAGCTGTAAATTGTTGTAGATTTGTCCCAGCTGTCCGTCCAATGAGAATTCCTTGGATAAATTGTTCAAGTTGTGGTAGGTGGCTCCTATATATACCTGATTGGCTCCGTTTGAGCCAACGTTTCCTCCTACTCTCAGAGAGAGGTCATCCTTCATACGTACTTTCAAATCCAAATTAAAATCGTTTTCGTAGGGATTATATACCGCATGAGGAATAATCTCAGAAATCATATTATCGGACGACATCAGGCGGAAATATCCTTTCCGAAGCTCTTCCAGAGAGAATGTGCCGTCTTCTTCGCTATGGAATTCCTTACGGATGTATTTTTTCTGCTGGTCGTTTGCTCCATGAATAATGATATTGCGGAAACGGAATTCAGGCATTTTCTTTTTGAATGCCATGCGTTCCTTCTCCAACAAGCGATAGTCCATACGGCGCGATATCCGGTTCTTGATGGAGTCCATCAGTTCCATGGTACGCTTATAGCCGATGTCGTGGAGTTCGTCAAAGCGGTTGAAGTCCATCAGGTTTACATCGTCGTATTTGAAGGTCATCAGGATGCCCGTAGAATCGGGAACGGAGTAATCTGTTTTCTGCATGATCATACTTTCCAGCTGTCCGATGATGTCTCCCTCCTGCGGTTTCCCGGGATTGGAGCTTACCACGCTACCGATAATGATGTCCGGATGAAAATCTTCTGTCATTACATTAACAGGAAAATTGTTATATATTCCTCCGTCATACGCCAGTACGGAATCTATTTCAATGGGTTTGAACATGCCAGGGAAACTCATGGAAGCACGCACGGCATCTCCCAAATCACCTTCCTTGAAGATAATAGGACGTTTGTTATACACATCGGAAGCCACGCAGCGGAAAGGAATGAACAGATTGTCAAAGTTCCCCCGACAGAGCGCAGTAGCCTGTCCGAACAGTTCCACAAATGCCAGATTCATCTGCAACGGGTCGACCACACTGGAAGGCAGAAACTGTGTTTTTACCTTGTGCAGCGGATTCTTCAATGACACACGGATATTGATGAACTCCGGTGTGGGCGGATTCCGTTTGAAATAGTAGATGTATTTTTCCTGTATCCCTCCGGAATACCATCGCTTGAAATCTTCCGATTTGATGAGCTTTTCCATGTCGTCCGGCGAATAGCCCATGGCATACAGCGAACCGACGATGGCTCCCATGGAAGTACCCGTGACATAGTCGATGGGAATGTTGTTTTCTTCCAGTGCACGGATAATGCCGATGTGTGTCAGACCTTTTGCTCCGCCCCCACTGAGTACCAGTCCCACTTTCTGAGCCGATACAGTGGAGAAAAACAGACAGAAAAAGATCACAAGAATGCGGTGTATATATATCATATATAAATAGGCTAAGTTGTTGTACCCCAAATATAGTGATAAAAATAGACTGGGCACGCGAAATCTCATTTTTTTTCCAACTTCGCAGATTATTTCAAAATCTTTTCAGAATTGTGTCAGACCTTTGTCACAAACAAAAGAAAAAAGGGACACTGAATTATGAAGAAGTTTGTATTTTGGGCAATGATGACACTAGGTGTAGTCGGCCTGCAGAGCTGTGATAAAGATGACGATAACCACGTACAAGTTTCGGCAAACCTGCAAGAAGCTTTTGATACCCGATACCCGAATGTATCGAGAGTGGACTGGGAACAAAAAGGTCAGTTCTATGAAGCTGAGTTTGCAGATAACGGGTATGAGAATAAAGCATGGTTTACTCCTGACGGTGTATGGGTGATGACGGAATATGACATTCCTTTTGCTCAATTACCGCAAGCTGTGCAAGATGCCTTTAAAACCGGTGCATACGCATCATGGAGAGTAGATGATGTGGACAAGATTGAGAAAACCGATGCCAGCGTGATTTACGTCATTGAAGTGGAATCGGGTGAGAAGGAATATGAACTTACCTATCTGGAAGATGGCACGCTGATTCGTGAAGAAGCAGAATGGGGAGAACATACTCCGGTAGCTCCCGGACAGACATCGGAGGTGAAAGAACTGGTAAAGACAAAATATCCTCAGGCTGTGATTCTGGACATTGAAGAAGAAAAAGGAGGTATCGAAGTGGAAATCCGCGACGGCAGCCGTCAGAAAGAAGTGTACTACAAACTGGCTGATGGAGTTCTTTCCTGGATACATACTACATACGAGATAGAAGAGCGCGAATACAGTACCCTTCCCGAAGGCGTACGCCAAGCTTTGGCCGATTTGTCAGGAAGCGGAATGGAGGTCGACGATGTGGATTTCTTTGAAACAGAAACCGGAAATTACTACCGTATAGAAGTGGAAGACCGTGGTGCCGACAAGTACGTTTACGTAGCCGAAAATGGGGAGATGCTTCAGATGAAACTTAAAAATTATGCTTAAAAACATAAAATATTAGACTTTTCTGAACTTTTTAGGGAAATAAACCGTATATTTGCAACGGATTTCCCAGATTCACGTGGCCGGGCAGTCCTGCTGTTCCGGCCACAGAAGTAATGTTCCGGGCAGGAAATCACTGTAAGGACACAGTACCGGATAGTATTAACTAAAATCAAATTACATGCTTAAAAATGTAAAGTGGTTTTTTGTTGTATTAGTATTCAGTTCCTTCATTTCTCTGTCATTTGACAAGAGAAAGACTCCCACCGAGAAACTTCCGCTTGGGGCGCAGGCTCCGGAGTTAGTGCTCGGAAAAGAAAAGCAGCGGCTCAGCCTGCAAGCCGCAAAAGGCAATTACATCCTGCTGAGCTTTTGGGCCAGTTACGACGCCGCATCGCGTACACGCAATGCCAGACTGCACAATGTGGTTTCGGACGACGCCCGTGTTGAGATGATTTCCATTTCATTCGACCGCTACCAGTCGGTATTCAACGCTGCGGTTCGCCAGGACGGTATCAGCGATAACGTCTATCAGGAAATGGAAGGTGAAAATTCGGAGATATTCAAGTCGTACGACCTGAAGCACGGATTCATCAATTACCTGGTGAACGACCGTGGAGCCATTGTGGCAAAGAATGTAACTCCCTCCGAACTGGCATCGCTTCTGCATCAGGCAGAAAATTGATGCCCGCCCTTTGAAGAAGATGACTTTGGATACAACAAAAAGCAAAGAGATTTCAAATCAGACAGGTTCTGTACAGATTTGAAATCTCTTTTTTTATGCGGTCACGGCAGGACTCTGCCGTGATTTCTTTAGCATTTTATTTTCAGCTCATCCAGTATGCGGCGCATCTGCTCGTAAGTAGTGATGCGGGTAGGAACCAGCGGCAGGCGCAGACGGTTTTCAATCATTCCCATCATGCTCAGCATGGCTTTCACTCCGGCAGGGTTACCGTCGACAAACAGCAGTTTGAACAGCTCCGTAAACTGGTGATGGATGGTCAGCGCATTGTTGTAGTCGCCGGCCAGTGCCAGACGTGTCATGCGGCTGAACTCACGCGGAAAGGCATTTCCGATAACGGAGATAACGCCCACGGCTCCCAAGGTAATCAGCGGGAAGGTAATACCGTCGTCGCCCGAGATTACGTCGAAATTCTCCGGTTTGTTCTTGATGATATCGTCCATCTGTGTAATGTTGCCCGATGCTTCCTTGATAGCCACGATGTTCTTGAAGTCGCGTGCCAGACGCAAGGTTGTTTCGGCCGTCATATTCACACCGGTACGTCCCGGCACATTGTAGAGTACTACCGGAAGATCAGTAGCTTCGGCAATAGCTTTATAGTGCTGGTAAATGCCTTCCTGTGAAGGTTTATTATAATAAGGAACGGCCACCAGTACGGCATCCACTCCTGTGAAGTCCTCATTTTTCAGCGTGTTGAGCACCGTCTGCGTGCAGTTGCTGCTGATGCCCAGCAAAATTGGCACACGACCGTTGACGCGTTCTATCACCACTTTCTTGATTTGTCTTTTTTCTTCCTCAGTCAGTGTCGGTGTTTCCGCAGTGGTACCCAGTACACAGAGAAAATCCACCCCATTTTGTACCTGATATTCAACGAGTCGTACCAGCGCGTTATAATCCACGCTACCGTCGCTCTTGAAGGGAGTAATCAGAGCTACCCCCATTCCTTTCAGTCTTCTTACTATCATAAATGAAATATAATCACTTTAACAAGTGTACAAAAGTACGAATATTTTCAATTTAACCTATAGATTTAATCGTTTTTTTGCCTTTTATAAATAATTTGTAAAGGACTGGCACTTTATTCGCCGATCATTCCGAGAAACTCTTCTTCATTTACGATGCGGATGCCCAGTTTTTCTGCTTTTTCCAGTTTGCTGGGGCCCATGTTTTCTCCGGCCAGGATGAAGCTTGTTTTCTTGGAGATGCTGCCCACGTTCTTTCCGCCATGCTTTTCGATAAGTGCCTTGTATTCGTCGCGTGAGTGGCGGGCAAATACGCCGCTGATGACAATGGACTGGCCTTGTAGCTTGTCGGTCTGTCCGGCTGTCTCTTCCTCACTGATGGCCATCTGCACTTCGGCTTCACGCAGGCGTTCGATGAGCTGGAGATTCTTCTCGCTGTGGAAATAACGCAGGATACTCTGTGCAATCTTTTCGCCGATTTCGTCCACGTGAATCAGGTCGTCCAGCGTAGCCGATTTCAGGTCGTCGATGGAGCGGAACGCACGTGCCACTTTCTTGGCTACGGTTTCGCCCACAAAGCGGATGCCCAGTGCAAAGATGACACGCTCGTAGGGAACGGTCTTCGATTTCTCTACTCCCTGTATGATGTTCTCGGCCGATTTTTCTCCCATGCGGTTCAGACGGCAGATGTCTGCTGCTTGCAGCGTGTAGAGGTCGGCCACGTCGTGAATCAGTCCCTCCTGATAGAATTGGTCGACGGTTTCTGGTCCCAGCCCTTCGATGTTCATGGCACGGCGGCTGATGAAATGCTCGATGCGGCCCTTTATCTGTGTGGGACAACCGTCTTCGTTCGTACAGTAATGTGCGGCTTCGTCCTCGTAGCGTACCAGTCGGCTGCCGCATTCCGGACAGTGTGTGATGAAAGTCACCTTCTCGCTTCCTTCCGGACGTGCGTCCTTGTCCACTCCCGTAATTTTCGGAATGATTTCGCCGCCCTTTTCCACGTACACCATATCGCCCAGATGCAGGTCGAGCGATTCGATGATGTCGGCATTGTGGAGAGATGCACGTTTCACCACCGTACCCGAAAGCTGAACTGGTTCCAGATTGGCTACGGGGGTTACCGCTCCCGTACGTCCCACCTGATACGTTACCTTCAGCAGTTTGGTGCAAGCCTGTTCCGCCTGAAATTTATAAGCGATGGCCCAGCGCGGCGACTTGGCCGTGAAGCCCAGGTTGCGCTGCTGGCGCTGTGAGTTTACCTTCAGCACAATGCCGTCGGTAGCTACCGGCAGGTTTTTGCGCTCCAAGTCCCAGTAGTTGATAAAGTCGAATACCTCTTCCAGCGTACGGGCCTTGCGCATGTGCGACGACACCTTGAAACCCCAGCGTGCTGCTTCCTGCAAGTTTTCATAATGTCCGTCGTGCGGCAGTTCCTCACCCAACAGATAATATAGGTAGGCATCCAGTTTGCGCGAAGCCACTACTGCCGAGTTCTGCGACTTGAGCGTACCCGAAGCCGCATTGCGCGGGTTGGCAAAAAGCGGTTCCTCACGCTGCTCGCGTTCACGATTCAGTTCCTCGAACACCGTCCACGGCATCAGAATCTCACCGCGGATTTCAAACCGGCGGGGATAGCCTTCGCCCGACAGACGCAGCGGAATGGAACGGATGGTCTTCACGTTGTCCGTCACGTCGTCGCCCCGTACACCGTCACCACGCGTCACCGCCTGCACCAGTCGTCCGTCTTCGTAAGTCAGAGAGATAGACGTACCGTCAAACTTCAGCTCACAGCAGATTTCGAAGTCCTCGTTCAGTGCCTTCCGCACACGTTCGTAGAACTCACGCACCTCTGTCTCGGAATACGTGTTGCCCAGTGAGAGCATAGGATACTTGTGTTCCACCTGACGGAACTCCTTGTTCAGGTCGCTGCCCACGCGCACGCTCGGCGAGTTCTCGTCGTAGTGTTCGGGGTGTTTCGCTTCCAGATCCTGCAGCTCGCGCATGAGCCGGTCGAATTCCTGGTCGCTGATGGTTGGTGCATTGAGAATGTAGTAGTTATGATTATGCGTGTGTAACTCTTCACGCAGCTGGTCGATTCTTTCTATTTCTGTCATGACATTAAAGCGTAATGTTTCATGCAAAAGTAGCAAAAATATTCGTACTTTTGCAAAAAACAATCGCAGACAAATGAGAATAGACATTATAACCGTATTGCCGGAAATGATTGAAGGATTCTTCAATTACTCCATCATGAGCCGTGCTCAGAAGAAAGGAATTGCCGAGATTCACATCCATAACCTGCGCGATTATGCGTACGACCGTTACCGTAAGGTGGACGATTATCCGTTCGGGGGATGTGCCGGCATGGTGATGAAGATTGAGCCGATTGACCGGTGTATCTCTGCACTGAAGGCGGAACGTCATTACGACGAGGTGATTTTCACGACGCCCGACGGCGAGCAGTTCAACCAGAAGATGGCCAACACGCTGTCGCTGTCGCAGAACCTGATTATTCTGTGCGGACACTTTAAGGGCATCGACTACCGCATCCGCGAGCATTTCATCACGAAGGAAATCAGTATCGGCGACTATGTGCTGACGGGCGGCGAGCTGGCGGCAGCGGTGATTGCCGATTCGATTGTCCGCATCATTCCGGGAGTGATTTCCGATGAGCAGTCGGCTTTGTCCGATTCGTTCCAGGACAACCTGCTGGCTCCTCCGGTGTACACTCGTCCGGCAGAATACAACGGCTGGAAGGTGCCCGACATCTTGCTGTCCGGCCATGAAGCGAAGATTCGTGAATGGGAGTTCCAGCAGTCGCTTGAACGGACCCAGCGTTTGCGTCCGGATTTGCTGGAAGGGAAATAAAATAAAGTATTTGATATTTCGGACGTAATGTACTGGAGAGTGCCTTACGTCCGAAATGCTTATATGCATGTCGGAAAGCCTTATTCTATCTAGTTGTACTACTGTAATGTTGGAGCCCCGAAATGGGATTTGGGATTTTTATTATTCTCCTAATCTGAATGGACTATATTAGTTTGAAATTCATATTCTCCTTATCCTTTAAAAGTACAAATAAAGCGAATTCCTTTTATTCTTAGAGCTTGATTCTTAAAAAATAGCTGCTAAAATATATTCCTCCTTATTGTTTCCCATACATTTTTATTAGATATTCCTGTAACTGCAGAGTTTTCATGGCAGAAGAATAAGAAGTCACAGCTGCGTACGAAGCCAATAATATGAACTTGTGAACAAAATAACAATCGCTGCTATGATTATGTTGAAGATGGGGTATTACCAACATTTTGTGCAAAAGTAATTCTAAGGTGATAACCTCGAAAAATTAGTTTTTTACATAGTCATTGTTTTTGTTTATTTTCTTCTTTTTCTATTATCTTACATACTTTATCCACCTCTCTTAGCGAGGGCATAATCTCTGGGTCTATCCATGTGAGAAAATCACTGATTATCATATACATATTCTTCACATAGGAGAAGTCGCATTTTCTATTTACGAAACATATCGGCTCGTTATGGTTGATTCGGTTGCGCAGTTCACGAACCTGCACTATAATATCGTTAATTTCCTTTCGTCCGTACCCGGAAGGCAGCTTCTTGAAAATCCGGCATGGTACACCAGCCAAAAGCGCATAGTGGTGCGTTTCATAAAAACTGTTCCAGAATCCCAAGGTCTGTTCAGCTATTACCCTGCCAGTCGTAACCTTGACACCTCGGTCAGCTATTTTCTTTTCTGCTTTCAGAACTTCTTTTAAGATATAGTCATTGGTAACTTTTTTCTTTGTCCGCTTGTTCGTATATGTCAAGGAAGAAGCAACCATGAATCCGGACTTCTGGTTGATAATCCAGTTTCCGTCAGAGAAATGGCGTGCCAGCGCATAATGCAACTGGTTACGTAATATGACTTCAAAGGAAGACAGCAACGGATGAAATGCCTGTGCTATCTTCATGTTGGCAAAATAGAGCATGACTGCCTTGTTTTTGTTGCGGTTGGTCGCCTTGTAATATTTGGAAACTCTCGAATTAGAATATAATCTGACTACTTTTTTATATTTCATTTTGCTTATTCAAATAAAAACCGTACCTTTGCATCGTAATGCTTGGTAAAGCCTCTGTTATCAAAACACGTAACCAAGTTAAGGATATACCCGTTCATCAAGAACGGGTTTTTTCGTTTATAACTATCCCGTTTTACTCTACAAAAATAGCGAAAAAAGAAGGTCATGGAAAGTACTTCAGATCATTTTTAATATCAAGAAGTATAAAATCTCTTTTAGGGATACTACCAACATTTACTACACAAGTGCGTTTCATTTAAAACGCCTTTACGTTTTAGGTAAAACGCACTTGCGTTTAAAAGAAAACGTCCTTGCGTTTTGTGACGAACGCAAGGACGTTTTTTTATGCCTGTTTTCGGGCCTTGAAAAGCGTTGTTTTCAGACTTCCAGTGCACCGATGATGTCGCGTACGGAACTGTATCCGTGACGGTCCAGATAATCGTTGATGCCTTCGGCCACTTTCACGGTGATGGCCGGATCAATGAAGTTGGCTGTACCAATCTGGATGGCAGTGGCACCTGCTAGCAGGAATTCTACGGCATCCTTCCAGTTCATGATACCACCCAGACCTACTACCGGAATGTTTACGGCTTTAGCTACCTGCCATACCATGCGCAGGGCGATGGGTTTCACGGCAGCACCACTCATACCTCCGGTCACGGTCGACAGGATAGGACGACGTTTTTCTGCATCGATGGCCATACCCAGCAGGGTATTGATGAGCGACACGCTGTCGGCTCCGGCACCTTCTACGGCACGGGCAATCTCGGTGATGTCAGTCACGTTGGGCGACAGTTTTACAATCAATGTCTTCTTGTAGACTTTACGTACGGCACTCACCACTTCGGCAGCTCCGTGAGCCGTTACACCGAAAGCCATACCTCCCTGCTTTACGTTCGGGCAGGAAATGTTCAGTTCGATGGCCGGGATGTTTTCCAGTTCGTTGATGATGGAAGCCGTCTCCGCATAGTCTTCCACCTGTGAGCCGGACACGTTTACAATCATGTTCGTACGGATGTCCTTAATCTGCGGATAGATGTGGTCCACGAAATAATGCACGCCTTTGTTCTGCAATCCCACGGCATTGAGCATACCCATGGGGGTTTCGGCCATACGCGGGTAAGGGTTTCCTTCACGGTGGTGAAGTGTGGTTCCCTTCACGATGATACCTCCGATTTTCTCCAGGTCCACGAAGTCCTGAAACTCCAGTCCATATCCGAATGTACCCGATGCGGTCATGACCGGGTTCGACAAGTTCAATTTACCGATGTTTACGCTTAAATCTGCCATAATAGTTTCTTTATATTAAATACCGGACCTTCTTTACATACGCACACATGTCCCTCGTCTGTCTTTTCCACGCAGCAGAGGCAGGCTCCGACGCCGCAGGCCATGGTGTTTTCCAGTGACACCTCGCATTCGATGCCTTCTGCCTTGGCATACTTGGCCACTGCCATCATCATGGGTTTCGGGCCGCAGGTGTAAATCATGTCAAACTTCTGTGCTTTCAGTACGCTGTGCATGGTGACGTATCCCTTTTCGCCCATGCTGCCGTCTTCGGTGGTGGTGTACACGTCGCCGAGGGCTTCAAACTGTTCCAGCTGGAGCAGGTCGTTCTTTGAGCGGGCACCCAGCAGGAAGGTGGGCTTGCATCCTTGTTTCAGGAGCGCTTCACCCAGGTAGAGCATGGGAGCCGTACCTACACCGCCGCCCACGAGCAGCACCTTGGTATCGGCAGAAGCCGGCATGGTGAATCCGTTGCCTAGCGGGAGCACTACGTTTACTGTATCGCCTTTCTGTACGGTAGCCAGTTTACGGGTACCGTCGCCCACGAGCTGGACGAGGAACCATACTTCATTTTTCTCTCTATCTACGTAGTTGATGGAAATGGGGCGACGCAGGAAGGTAGTCGGCGAACCGTCCACCCGGATTTCGGCAAACTGTCCCGGAAGCATTTCGGGCAAGGGAGCCTCTTGCGTCAGCTTGATGAGAACGTAGTTCGCGTGCAGGCGAGTGTTCTCGGTGACTGTCAAATCTAAGATGTATTTTTTCATATAAAAAAAGGTAAATTCGTTTCTTTCACGCAAAGATACGAATTTACCTTTTATATGCCTAACACCTTGGCGGGTGCTTTTGTCGTTCGGGGACTTATTTTTCGGGTTTGAATACCTCGTAGGTGCCGTTGTCGAAGAAAATACGTATTTCGGTAATCTTCGGATGCGGCTTTTCGATGTACTTAACTTCCTCTCTGATAATCTCTTTTGGCGGATAAACCACGGTAGGAACCTCGTTCTCCTTGCGAAAATCGGAGTGAGCCGGCTCTTCGGTCGTGTTTTTCGGATTCTCGAGCGGTTGTGAGAACAAGTCCATGCCTGTTACGGCGGGAGCACTTTCTTCCATTTCGCCTTCACCGTAGAGCAGCCAGTTGATGTTGATGTACGGACATGCTTTATGGATGCGCATGACGACTTCCAGGCTGGGTTTGTTTCGCCCGCTGAAAATGTGCGACAGTGATGAGGTGGAGATGCCTATCTTTTCGGCGAATTCGGCATTCGACAAACCCTCTTTTTGCATGACTTTTAGAATCCGGTCCTTCATATACAAATGGAAATAGCTTTGTTTGTTGATTACAAAAGTAATCCTTTAAATTTAGAAATGCAAATTTATAAATCTAAATTTACATTGTTACAAGTGTAAATCATATCATTCCAATTGTACATTTACGATTTTATACAAGTGTAAATACATTTGTAATTAACTTTAGTTTAATAGACTATTTAGCTGGATATTAGTGTATTATAATTATATACATGTGTATATATGGGAAAAATAAGAGTTTATTCGCTCTTTCAGGTCGTTTTATTGAACAGATTTGTAGATATTATTCTAAAATATACTGGTATTCAGTCTGTTATACTTCTTAAAGTTGCATGTTATATTTATTCGTTTACATTTAGATAAGTAACACTTTATTCTTGTAAATTGCATTGTATCAGTGTAATATCTCCCCTACCCGTTTGCTGAAATTTACATTTGTAGCTGATAAACAGGTGAAATACAAATGTAAATCATCCAATTCTACACAAATAAGTGATTACATTTGTATTTTGTACCTTCCACTTCTATCTGTAATTTACCGTTTGTAGGGAAACTTCGTGAGAATTGAAAATTTGACGTCCATTTGTATTCTCCTCCTGATTTTTCAATTCTCGTGAAAAACGAGAAAAGCGGCATACATCCGGTCTTTTTTCAGATGTATGCCGCTTGTACAGCGTATTGCTTTCCTCTTTTCAGAGATTCAGTTTCGGTTAATGAAGAATGAAATAAATCAAGTCGCGCAGCAACTCTCCATCGGGTGTGGAAGGATTGCCTATACCTTTCGACCGGGCGTCGCATTCGCGAATGGCATGGATGATTTGCATCACCTTTACGCCTGAATAGCGTCGCATGGCTGCCATGTATTCTTTCGCCTGCCACGGACTTTTCAAGCCTAACTGAGCCGCTATTCCCTGGTCTGATTTCTCTGGCGCATAATAGGCCAGCATCAGGTTCGAGAAGAAGTTGAACAGAATGGCCAGTGTCATTTGTAGCGGATTGTTCTTGGGATTCTCCTCGAAGTATTTGATGATTTTGTTGGCCTTCAGCACGTCCTTTTCCACCAGCGCACTCCGCAGCTCAAAGTTATTGTAATCTTTGCTGATACCGATGTTCCGCTCAATCTGTTCCGGTGTGATGCGGCGTGCGCCTTCCGGCAGTGTCAGGATAAGTTTCTCCAGTTCGCCGGCCATACGGTTCAGGTCGGCTCCTACAAACTCGGCCATCATTTCCGATGCTTTGGGCTCTATTTCCACTTTCTTGCGTTTCAGGTATGAGGAGATGAAACCGGGAATCTGACTGTCCTTAAGCTTCCGCGATTCGAACAGCACCCCGTTTTTCTCGATTTCGGCGGCCAGTTTCTTCCGGCGGTCAATGCTGCCGTGCTTGTAGCATACCACCAGTATGGTCGATTTCTGGGGCTTCTGCAAGTAGAAAGCCAGCTCCTCGATGCGTTTCAGGCTCTGTGCTTCCTTTACCACTACCACCTGGTATTCCGACATCATCGGGTAACGCTTGGCGGCGTTGATGACGTTGGCCACATCCGTATCGGCCCCGTATGTGACGGTCAGGTTAAATTCCTTTTCCGTTTCACTAAGTACGGTATCGATGATGTAGTCGGCAATCCGGTCGATGTAGTAATCCTCTTCGCCCATGAGGAAATATACGGGCGCATAGATGCGGTTCTTCAGGTTGCGTACAATCTCTTCGTAAGTGACTTCCTTTGCCATTTTCGTCGGTTTACCAGTCAAATTTCAGGTGTTTCACGGTCTTCTTTTCATCGATGATCATGCGCAGGGCATCGATACCGATTTCTACGTGTTCATGCACGAAATTCTTGGTCACCATGCTGTCACTCTGTTCCGTTTTCACGCCTTCCGGAATCATGGGCTGGTCGGATACGAGCAGCAGGGCACCCGTAGGAATGTGGTTGGCAAATCCGGTGGTGAACAAAGTCGCCGTTTCCATATCCACAGCCATGGCACGAGTCTTCAGCAGGTATTTCTTGAACTCCTCGTCGTGCTCCCAGATGCGGCGGTTGGTGGTGTACACCGTTCCGGTCCAGTAGTCGCGTGAGTGGTCACGGATAGCCGAAGATACGGCACGCTGGAGCATAAAGGCCGGGAGAGCCGGTACCTCAGGCGGATAATAATCGTTCGATGTTCCTTCGCCACGGATGGCCGCGATAGGCAGAATCAGGTCGCCTATCTGGTTCTTCTTGTCGATACCTCCGCACTTGCCTAGAAACAGGCAGGCTTTCGGATGTACGGCACTAAGCAGGTCCATGATGATGGCCGCATTGGGACTTCCCATACCGAAGTTGATGATGGTCATGCCTTCTGCATGGGCCGAAATCATGTTGGCATCGCGTCCCAGAATGGGCACGTTGAACCGTTCGGCAAAGATTTCGACGTATTTATTGAAGTTTGTCAACAAGATGTACTCACCAAAGTCTTCCAGTTTCCGCTTGGTATAACGCGGGAGCCAGTTTGCTACGATTTCTTCTTTTGTTTTCATTAGCTCTCAGAATTTGTGTTGCCAAATAAAAGGTTATTGGGAAGATGATATTATCTTCCTTAAACGCAAATGTACAATAATAATGCAAACAGAAAAAAGAATTTGGGATTTTCTCTTACCGGAGACCTTCGGTTTTTGGAAAATAATTCAGCTTTTATGTACTTTTGAGAAAATGGAGTATCTTTGCTTCGTAATAGAAGAACGCTTATGTTTGCATTGAACCTGCCTGCTTTTGAGGCCAAGATTGCCCAGCGAGAGGGAAAGAACGTGATATTTGACGTGCTCCGTCGCCGGTATGTAGCGCTGACTCCGGAGGAGTGGGTACGCCAGCATTTTACGAATTTTCTGCTGAAGGAAAAGGGGTATCCGCAAGGACTGTTGGCCAATGAGATACAAATTAACCTGAACGGGACGAAGAAACGCTGTGATACGGTGCTCTACCGGCGCGACCTGACTCCGCAGATGATTGTGGAATACAAGGCTCCTTCGGTGGAGATTACGCAGGCTGTTTTTGACCAGATTACCCGTTACAACATGGTGCTGAAGGTGGATTATCTGGTAGTGAGCAACGGACTTCGTCACTACTGCTGCCGCATCGACTATGCACGGAATACGTATTATTTTCTCCCGGACATTCCCCGTTATGCAGATTTATAGTGCATAAAAAAAGAAGGAATCCCCTGAGCGGGAATCCCTTCTTCTGCTGTCAGACGGAAGTCTGACGCTTATTTCATTTTTGTTTCCAGATGCTTTTCTGTTTCTACACCAGCCAGTTCCGGGTCAATCATGATACGGCCACAGTATTCGCATACGATGATTTTCTTGCGCATACGGATGTCGAGCTGTTTCTGAGGCGGAATCTTGTTGAAGCAACCGCCACAAGCGTCACGCTGCACGTAAGTAATACCCAGACCGTTGCGTGAGTTCTTACGGATACGCTTGAAAGCCTGAAGCAGACGTGGTTCGATGGTAGCTTCCAGATTCTTGGCTTTTTCTCTCAGTTTTTCTTCTTCCTGCTTGGTTTCTGAGATGATTTCGTCCAGTTCGTTCTTCTTTACTTCCAGGTCTTTCTTTCTTTCTTCCAGCAACTGTTCGCTCTTTACGATTTCCTCTTCTTTCGACTTGATGCCGGCTGTATATTCACGGATACGCTTTTCGCAGAGTTCCACTTCCAGGCTCTGGAATTCGATTTCCTTAGTCAGTACGTCGTATTCACGGTTGTTACGTACGTTGTCCTGCTGACTCTTGTACTTTTCGATAGAAGCCTTGGCAGTTTCGATTTCGATTTTCTTGCTGGCTACGTTTGACTTCAGTTCTTCGATTTCAGCCTTGATTTTCTCGATACGTGTGCTTC